>Ga0126342_10012487_pt1 | contig 15145 bp, 12 predicted proteins | sample Cyp1metagenome_FD_92528 | JGI IMG/M metagenome (GOLD analysis project Ga0126342, IMG submission 92528) | Coral microbial communities from Lord Howe Island, Old Settlement Bay, Australia - Cyphastrea 1 metagenome | ecosystem: Host-associated > Invertebrates > Cnidaria > Coral ...
AATTAATTAATTAACATGACTTCGATTTGGTTCCCTAATAATAAATACCCCCCTAATACTAAAAACTACCTGCCGTGTTTTGTATTAGGGGGGGGGGTTTAGTATTAGGAGGAAGGGATTAGAGTGGTTGCAATTGCTGATACGCTAATCTTCATGATTAATCATATTAAATCCATGTAAATCCCATCATGCAGACAACGTAGACACCGGTTGATTTTTACCGCTTCACCACGTGCTTCACCACGTGCTTCACCACATGCTTGCGCCGCGCCCGTCTGCCTCAATCTGGATTCCAATTGGCGGAGCTTCTCTTGTTGAGCCTCATTGGTATTGGGTGCCATCCCAAGTTTCGGACGCGGCATCACTGCATCACAGAGATGACCATCAAGATGTAGCAAGGGGGCACTGGAAACTGGTGAATTTTTTCCCAATGTCAAGCCCGAATGTTCCCGGTCAGCATTGGTCAACATACAAAAAACGATGGAAAATCACCATTCTTATCATTCTTCAATAGGTAAACCAACATAAATCAACCATAAATGGCCATGGTTCAGTAGCAAACTGTGAGTTTACAGTCGGGTGTTACCAGGATCATCTCTGGGAGCTTGATGGCAGATGGGACTTTTTTCATGGATGACTGGGATATCCTAATATGATGAGACTTAATGAGATATAGAAATATATAGAAATATATAGAATCCAATGGAATTGAATTGATATTTAAAAGATGAAACTCTAAGCCCATTTTGGGATGGTTACCTCATCCTCTTAAGCACATCAAAGGTGTGAGCTTCTGGGCTACAGTCGCTTAGACATTCACCTGGAAGCCCAAGCATCAAGCCGTTTAGCCCGTTGGGACACGATCCCATCTGACCTCCGTCGATACGGTGTTCATCTCCCCCAAATGGTCAAATGGTTGGTAAATGCTGGGTGATTGCGGTTTATGATGTTTATGGATTGGGACCTACCACAGCAACACTTAAATCATCTTAAATCATCCCAGGTCGCGTCTTTCATTCGACAAGCCAGCACCTTCTCCGATCAAAATCCGTAAATCCCATGAAAAATTAGCATGGACAAATCCCATTAAGTCCCATCAAACTCCGTTCAATCCCATGATAATTTCCATAAGTTTCCATTCAAAAAAAACTGAAAAATAATCCCCACGATGAATCCCATTCAGAATCCCAACGCTTAGCGAAGCCAAGATCTTTTTTGTACCTGAAGCTGGGGATGCAGCCTGGAGAATTTCATGGTTTCGTAGGGGATGAAACTAGGAAACCACATATGACTCAGACTCTCTCTTGAGGGTGTGCTTTAACTTTTAATATTACAGTAGGGGGATGGTTTTTTTATAGCTACCCTCTGGTAATTTAACGTAGCTATGGAAAATCACCACTTTAAATAGGTAAATCATCAGTCATCATCTATAAAATGGGCCATTTTCCATAGCTATATTAAATAACGGTCTAATTTTTTGTGTAATTAGCCACCTTACCAATGGGTTGTTGGTAACGTTGATGATATCACTGTACCTGACGTCAACCAGGACTGGTGGCTTAAAATAACACCCCAGGACTGGTGGCTGGACATAGCTGGACCATTTGCCTTCCTTACCTAAAGGCGAACTCCGATGAAATAATCCACTTATTCCTTAGGATGAATCAATTATCTAAAACAAACCACAATGTGACCCATCTATATCTGGTTGGTGGTTGAGCCACCCCTCTGAAAAATATGAGTTCGTCAGTTGGGAGTATTATTCCCAATATATGGAAAAACAATCCAAATGTTCCAAACCACCAACCAGATTTAAAGATGATTTTGATTTTGGGGCCCTCCGTCATTCTTGACCCACTCGTGGACCTGAATGATTCCAGAGCTCATTGCAGGTCCACCTGAAGCCAACCTCCTCTGTTACGCAAATCCCAATCAAAGTCTGTTCCTGTGGAAACCGATGTTGGCTTGTGACATGTCTATGGTAGATATCATCTGGCAATTTGACGTAGCTAAAAAAAAACACTCTTATTTATAGTCAATAATCTATAAATGGATGATTCTCCATTGCTATGCTAAATGGCTCGATGCTATCTAAAATGAGTCATTTGGCCAGGTAAAATCATCCCACTTGGTCCAACATGCTCCGGCCACGGGCCGCCATGGGCTCACCCATGCTTGACGACGTGGAGCGACCAGACCTGGGAATCACACATGGCGCAGGCTGGAAAATCCATTTAATTCGATGATTGGGTGTCTGGAAGATGACCAAATCTGATGAGTTGGTTGAAGGGATGGATGGGTCACGCTACAGCTCAAGCGTTGCCACTCCCTAGAAGAATTTATTGGATACCCCCTGGTGATTTAACATAGCTGTTGAAAATTGCCATTCATAGTTGATTTTCCCATGAAAAATGGTGATTTTCTATAGTTGTGTTAAATTACCAGAGGGTATGATGTGGCAAATCCATATAAACCCAATGAGATAAACCATCCCCATTTCTTATGGGTGAAATTTCAACCATCCCCATTCATGGAAGGTTTATGGCAGCCGGCTTTCCCGCTTTGAACATCTGAAAAACCATGTGGTTGATAGGTTCCCTACTATGGGTGATCATATGTGATCATCATCCCCAATAAATGAGCTAGATTATCTAGATTTAGCTAGTATACATAATATACATAGTAGTTTTATCATGTTTTATCCCAATTAGATCCATAATTCGGCAATGTAAAAAACCAGTCACATCTCACCGATCTTCACCCTCTGAGCTTCCAAGCTTGGCTGGAAAGCCATTGACCGCGGCCTGAGCTTCGCAGAGGCTGGAAAAACACCTGGAAAAGTCCCATTCAAAATAGGGGTTGAGTGGGAAATGTCGGGTTTTGAAGAGGAACTGGAAGTTAGTTTCTTCTCCCTTCTGGCACTTCTGGAAACCATGCAGAGCTCAAGTGTTTTCCTTCTGTCAACTTGGAAAATGAATGCCCTTGGGGAAAAGCTTGTTTTTTTACATGTGATGAAGGTGGTCAAACAAAGTAAACAAAAGAACTCTTCCCACTCTTCCCTTAGTCAATTTCCCATTTCTAGTGGCCAAATGGGGTAAAAAACACCTTCAGCAACTCCAAGGTCATCAACCGACCATCATTTATCAGTTGCATCCCAATGACTTCCCCACTTCTGATGGTTGAACCCACCCATGTTTCACCGTTTTTGATGCTTAAAACATCTTAAAACCCATTTGTTGCTGCAAGAAATCACTCGAAAATCCCTATAAGATCTATAAATCACTGTTAATCCTATTGATTTTCTATTTAATCATTGGGATAAATCGCTAGATCTGTTAAGCCCCATTAATCCCAATGATCTTCCTATGATTTTGGGCGACTTCCAAGACTTCTTCAATCCAGCGAAACACCGCTGGCCCGTGCACCTGTGGTTCCCACACCCGTGGCCCTTGGCAACGGCTGGTGCGTCTTGCGTATGCAGACGTGCTGAGAGAAAGAGAAGGCGAAAAAAGAACAGAATTTGGAGCAGAAAGGACGAAGAAAGGACGAAGGATTCAACGATAAGAAACCTTTAACCTTAAATAACCTTAAATAACTATAGTAACTATATTTTTTGAAGTCGTTCGTCCCATCTGGAACCTGCTGAGTGCAGGTTTCCTGAGGGAATCGATGAAAAATGTCTGGTCCTTCCAGACGCTGCAAAGAGTTCAGAGGGTAAAATCATGTAAACTCAGTATGCTAAAAGTATGGTAAACATTGGTAAGCTGCATAAACCCAATCAATAAACCTCAAATTAGGGATTGATGTACACTTCTAAATTTATGTCTATCCAATTCTATCCATTTCTTTCTAGCAAAACTAAGATCGTTGATCGTTGGGTTTCCACATTGTGTATCTGCTGCTACTTCAAATATTCATGCAATCCATCCCTTCTGTCTACATGAAATATCATGAAATGACCCCGAAAAAACGCCACTTGGGAAGTTCTGCGCTGAGTAGTGGACAGGAGCCATCCATGTTGGACTACGCATGCATTTCTCTGAAAAAATGGTCGAATTCCAACAGCAGTGGAGATCTGTTGAAGTCGTTGCGGTTTTTGTTTCTTCGGCATGGCCCAAGTTCCATCGGTTTTTACATGTTTTTTCCACATCCGTACTATCCGTACCCCAACAGGCCGGCAAAAATGTCATTTTGGGGCCGGGGCCTCGACTTGAGCTCTATGAGATATGGCATATCTATGAGATATTCATGTGGCGGATGGACTTGTAACTCTGCCATGAAGAAAAGGTGTCCCCCTGTTTTGAAGCGTGGTGGCCCACTGCGAGTATCTCCCTGTGTAATTTTTCTCGGGGACGGTTGTTATTTTGTCCCGAGCTGAAGCCAAAGAGTCTTGCTGGACATGACAACATGAGCCCACCATGAAAATCCCCCCAACCCTCATGTGAGTTTGACATGATTTGACCAGAAATGGGGTACAACTGGGGGCCAGCTATTTGACTGCGAAAATGATGATAAACCGACGGGATTTTATGTGATTATGGGGCACCCTCTTTTTGGACAATGCCATGCCTAGACTTAGACTATGCAATTAAAGATGCTGTTCAAGCAAGATATGCTCATCAGAACATGGCTACATTAACGTTCACCATCAACATTGCGGATAATGCCAACAACAATGAGGGTGAAAATTTTGTGATGGTCTTCTCAAATGATCGCGACGAATTGAGAACCAAAAGCTGCAGAATTCCCCATGCCGTGAAAAATACAGCGGGTATAGGTACAAGTCAGGTAAGGGTTAGTACGGGTTGAGTATGGTGTATACAGGGTAAGGGATGGTAAGGGTGGGTTGAAGATCACCCCGGGTGGAATGGAAAACCCCGAAAGTTTCTTGAAGATTTTGGAACCTCAAGTTCTTGCCAGCCAGCTGCGCCGCCATTTTGCCATCCGCGGTCAAAACAGCGAAGGCCTGGCTAAGAAAACTGGTAGTTCACCAGACAGGACTGTTTGATGGTGACATTACCAAGACAAATTGGGATTCAAATATTGGGAATAGATGTTATCAAAATATGGTTCAAATATTTCAAATATGTTTGGGAAAGTTTGGGAACACGTGGCTTTGTTCACATTTTGGAACTTCAACCAAGCACCTGGAGATTGGTCCCCCCAGGGTTGATCAACCAATAAAATGTGGGAATGCGCTGCAGTGTCCAAGTTCAAACTGGAAATATTCATTTGGTCGTACGGACAAGTTCAACTTGGTGTTTCTAGAACCATCCTGGACCCCCCGGATCCGCCCAAACAAAAGATTGAAGAAACGGAAACGAAATCCGAAATGGCGGGGAAAAAAGAACCGGATTTTCAACGTCCCAGAGTCTGAAAATGCGGAACCACCCGAACGTTCAGAACCATCGAGATGCCGCACCTTCCTTTTCCTTTGCCCTGGCGGAGATGTTTGACGGGTCAAGCAGCGACGGGCAGCCGCTACAGCCGTGGTATGAAGACCCACCATTTCGCCATTTTTCGCGCCTTGGGCTGCTTGGCTTTTGCCACAAACTTGGACTGAAACGCCTGCAGAAAGGCTGGAGTCTGGGACTCTTTCCAGAAACATGTGGCCAAAAGGCCAGCAAATGGGCCCACAAAAAGCTGGTCATTTCCAGTATCTAATTATATATTCCATATATGTGTGCATATATATATATATATATGTGGGATTATATGGGTGTATGCATATAAATAAGTCGAACTATCCCAAAATAGGTGCCAATCATTCTTGACCCATACCGTATCTCCATGTTTCTTGATTAATTACCAATGTATCAAAATGGACGAAATGCTTACTGTGTCAATGTGCGGCATTTCTTGCTCGTTTACTTCCTTGGACTTGATTCATCTCCCAATTTGTGGGAACATCCAGAGTATTTTCACATTTGTAAAATGGGCACTATTTACATCCCATTTCGCCTGATTCGTATCCTACATTGGTTGGTTTCAAAATGACAGTTTGTGTAAAATCCTCATCGTCATTGGGATCGTCCAGTGAGAAAAAATCTACAGGAAACCATGGTTTTTCCCATCAAACGACAGGTTTTTACTGCACCTTTTTCCCCATAGAAACCACCACAAGAAAGGATGTCGAAAAGTAAGATCCGAGTCACAAATCGCGATAGGTTTAACATTTTAACATAGTTTTTAACCTTTTCTGCATCTAAACTTTGGGGTCACCATTTTTCGCCATCCAATGAATCACTGATCGGCAGACGTCAGGACGGTGATGAAAACCAGCTTTGGGCCTCGGGGGAGGGAGAGATCCCCACGATGTGGGTTTTGCTAAGGAAGATTTGGCATTTCACCACCCCAAAAAATTGTGAAAACATTCGATTTAACCATGATTTAACCATCAAACATTCCTGAAAAATGGAGATTTCACCAGCCAAAATTGCGAGTTGAATTTGGATTTCGCCAGCCAAAAATGATGATTTAATCATTGGAAAATGGTCGGGTGATGGCAAGCCATGAGTGGACGACAACAAAAAAAATGTTTCTTTCACCATCAACCCCTTCCCAAACATCAGCCACAGCAGTTTGCTTTCATCATTGGATTGGTGATTCAGCGAAATCTTCACCGGAAACCATGGGGTGTGCTTACATGTTTTTACCATCAAATTGATGATGCTTTCCTGTAAAAATGTCCCTTAAACCAATCCAATGTTTCAATATGAGGTTTTCCTGTAAATTTTAGGGTTCTATTTTTTACCATCATGACATATATGTATCTCTCTCTCTCTCTGTGCTTTTAACTATGGTTTTTAGTTTTTACCCTCAAAATCCAATTGCGTGGATTTTGTCCCATCTTTGAGGCTGCGACCCAGTTCCTGAATCTGCGTCCAAGTGAAGCTTTCGTCCCTGCAACCTGGGGGTGCCCCACATTCATGGGATCATGTTGAAATCATATTGGATGAAATTGATGAAACAACATGGCATAATACAATAGAATGATAGTTTCACCAATTATGTATTGGACGATCATATAATAGAGTGTATATCTATATCATCAATAATACAAATATATTCATCCAATTGTTTAGAGTGATCCCTTTTTACCTAATTATTCATTTTTGACACCCCCCCAAGAAACCATGGTGGATGTAGGGGATGAAACTGCGTGTTTTTGGGGAGGGATGGGGTCTTCGCGTCTTCGGGTGGAATGGTCCTCATATGGTCCTCTAAAATCTAAAGGAATTCGTCTTCGTCTGCGGGTGGAAATGTGCTATGCCCCCAGCGGCCACAATGGATTCTTGGATCCGTTCATTTTCAAGGTCCCTGATGTGGTATTTGATTACGAGGCGGAGAAGACTGGGTATGGGTCAAAATGGGGGATTGTAGCAACTCTCTAGCCGTCTGAATCCAAAAAAAGAATAGGGAACATGAGGATAAAACATAGGATGGATCGAGATGCCACCAGTAAACTGCATAGAGCCTAAAATGATTTTAGGGTCAGATGACAAAGCATGGATGGATACCCCTCTTATAATCCAATGGACAAGTGCCATTTTCAAAAATCGTACCCTCAGGTAATCAAATGTGGCAATTGAAAATCCACCATGTAGCGATGAAAACGTCCAGCGAAGTAAAGCTCCATTTAAAGTAATTTCAAGGTGCTGTTCAATGGTAATCAAACATGGTTTGCTGGAAAATCCCTCCATTTATTTCACCTGAAAGAAGGTAATTTTGGGATAATTCCCCACAATCTAACCATGGTTCCAGGGTTCGGTCGTAGTGAGGTCGTTATAACTTACCCAGATTTATATCGATTCGATGATTGTCCCAACCATCTATGGAGTTCGGGAATGTTCCAGCTACGGCAATGAAGACACCGTGTAAAGGGCAAGTCTTGTTGGCAAGTGGCTCCCTGAGTGTCTCCCAAAAATCAGGGGATGTTAATGAGATTTATATAATGGATCTAATGGAGTTTAATGGGATTTTAATGGGGTTTATAGGTTTATATCATGGGGATGAATGGGATTTAATGTGATCTATAGTAGGGTTTCATGGGATTTTTCATGGATTTCATGGGGGTACAACCCGGCGAGAATGGGGATTTTTTTGGGATTTATCCTCTGGTTATGACTAATAGTTTACGAACTGGAAGTCATGGCCCATTTAGTTCGATGATTTACGATGATTTACATGATTTACCTATTAAAAGTTGTGATTATCCATAGCTGTGTTACATACATGTGTTACATCTGTTACATGGCCAAAGGATACGATTATATGAATCTGATTTGGGTTTATAATATTTTATAATGGTTTATACATCTAATGTTTTCAACAAACAAATTTATTACATGATCACAAAACTCCGCAAAACTTAAAAGCTTAACAGGGTGGAAAAAAAACATGAGTTCTACCCTCTGGTAATTTAACATAGCTATGGAAAGATCCACCATTTTCAATGGGAAAATCCACTAGAAATGGTCATTTTCAATAGCCCAGGGCCCCTGCGCTTTGCCCAGACTGTGCCCATGTTCCCCGTCCGGGTTACGATGGAACCGGCTCCAAGTCCATCGCTGCTTTCAGTCCCTGTCGCTTTAGCGAGTCCCAGTTCCGTCCAGGGGGGGATGTGAAAATCAGAAAACGGGAAAAGGTTCAGTGAGGTCCACCCATATGAGAACTATATAGAGTTATTACCCTCTGGTAAACATACAAAAAACTATAGAAAATCACCTTTTTAAATGGGAAAATCCACTATATCTGGTTGGTGGTGCAATGTGCCCATCTTGAAAAATGATGGAGTTCGTCAATGGGAAGGATGACATCCCATATATGAAATGGAAAATAATCCAGCCATGTTCCAAACCAACCAAATATAGAGTTCTTACCACTTTAGATGGATGTGTCATGATGTGTTTTCTTTATGTCTTTTGCGGCTGCGAAAAAAGGCTGCTTATCCTGTGGTAATTTGATAGTGAAGCCATGGCCCCATTTAGCTCGATGATTTACCCCCTTTATGGTGAATTTACATAGTTCAATTACAAGAGGACCAGAGGCTAAGGGGGCCTTTAGCAACCAATGAAAGTTGTTTCAAAAACCACCAGCCTTTAGCGATTTACCCCCTTTATGGTGGAACCCAATCCCCACGGCAAACTTCGTGGCTCCGAAGGCGCCTGAGCTTTGGCAAACTCCACATAGGCGAAGCCCTGACGGACCCGGATGATGATTCTCCGGTCTCCAACACCGAAGTCATCCGATGAATTGCCCCAGCAGAATTCAGGTCATTTCACCGTAGCGAATGGAAAAAGACTTAGTTTATGATCTTCATATATGTAAATCATCTCTAAATAGGATTTTTTCTTTATAGCTATATATTTATATGTGTTAGGTGTTATTCTCCAGAGGCTACATTTCAATGGACACCCACATCTGTTGCTACTGCCTGGTAGTTTAACCCATCCCCCAAATCAAAGAATCGGATCGATCATCCATGATCATCCCCTAAGCCTGGGATGAAAACATGGACAATCTGCCTGAAGCACAACTGCCAGCACTCAAATGCGTTGATTGGTTGAAATCACATTTTTTTCATAGCTCTATTCTCATGTCTGCCTCTTGCAAACATAGAATCGCCATGGTTGTTGGTCAACTTCTCTTGTTGCTTCCACCGCCCTGTGTGAAAAACACTGAAAATGCGGTAAACCCAACAACATCCAACAACATTCAGCTGAATTTCCTGACGCTTTTCTTTCAGAGATTTAGTCAAATCCAGCTGAGTCAGTATTTGGATTTGATATACAGTATAATTGTATAATAATTCAATAATTTGGTCAGTCAAATCCAATAATACCAGTATAATGTTGTACTGTATACAGTATACATCTGTGTACATTATTTGGATTGACTGAGTGCCTCCAATCAACTGGTCAAAAATGCCCAAAATTCCAAAAAAATCCCAAATTCCCAAATTCCGAATGGTGAAAAAACATCTTCAAAACATATTCAAAATCTAGAGATTCCCTAGATTTTCATAGGTTTCTGACGTCCTGGTGGCTCAGACCGTCAGAAAAAACACCCCCTGGTCCCTTTGTGCCTTGCTTCGGCCTGACGCATGGGGGATTCGAATCTCCACCACCTGATGGCCGGTTTTACCCTCGGCGCCCCAACAGGCAAGGCGGGAAACTCTTCCTGTTTTACCCTCTGGTGATTCAATGGGGATTCAATGGTGATTTAATGGGATTCAATGGTGATTTAATGGGATATATGATGGTTTACCCTCTGGTAAATCAATATATAATTTCTATGGAAAGATCCACCATTTTCTAGCTGGGTATTTAAAAAAAAAAACTATTTCGAAATATGGCACATTAAAATGAGGAGTTCATCAAAAAGTGGTGACAGTTACTTTATGAATCATCAGGCTGAGTAATGATATTAATGGATTCATCGGCTAATTTATGGCTTTATTTTGGACCTGGTGAAAGTTAGGCTGTGTCGTTCCGAAGCTTTGGGAAGCGAAACAAGCACGGCAACCAGGGGAATCTGCAGTTCACGATAAAAATACATAAATTACCCTCTGGTTATGTCAAAATAGCTATTGAAAATGGCAATTTATAGTGGGTTTTCCCATGAAAAATGGTGATTTTCCATAGTTATGTTAGTTTACCAGAGGGTATAGAAAAACTATATTAAATTATGAATGAAAATGGAAAACATATGAAAACCATGGGCAATCATTTGCCTAAAAACCACCCTGCTTTTTTTTTTGCCCAACGACATTGGAAACATGGATTGAAATGATTGAATGAATCATTTTGGATCATTTTGGTTGTTTCTTCATGAAGTATTTTCCAGGGTGGAGCTAGAGGCTGGCGACCAATGCTGCCTTATCATCCGAATGCGGACGAAATCTGACGGCCATCAAACAGACTTCGGACCTCTCCAAAACATGGAGAACCCCCAAACAGAAGGGTGAACACTACACTGTTACAGAAACTGAGCGGTCTAACCACCGATGTTATCCATGTGGAAACCCCCAAGGGTCCATCAAGATGTCACCCTCACATCAGAACCACTTGCCAGCAACCACTGCCCATCTCACTGAGAAGAACTGAATGGAAAGGAGGTTCAACATTCTTCACAACGTTGGTAAATCAGTTCTCAAGCAACATACTTTTAAGATCTTTTAAGTACACTCCCCACAATTAACCCCCCCCCCTAGAGTTAGAGGTATTGCAGCGCGCCGCCGAAACGCACCATGGGTCCATGGCTACCTTGCCACACTTGGCAAAGAGCTTCGCAATGTCATCCTCCGAGGCGTCGTAGGGGAGATTCTTCACAAAGAGTCTCCCTTGGTCGAGGCTGGGAAAGAGGTACCCGGCCTGGTTATGACTAACATAGCGAACTGGAACATGGCCCATTCGGCCCATTGAAATAGATGATTTACCTATAAAAAATGGTGATTTTCCATAGTTATGTGGCTGTTTACCAGAGTGTTTCTTCCATGAAAAAACCAGAGGACCTTGAAGTCTTGAAAAGTCTTACAACATCTTACAACCAAAATCTGCCACAGCCCGCCACACCATTTGCCATTGCACCCATCTCAGGCAACAACTCTTTCCCTCGATCTCCTCTTTCGTCACACTCTTTCCTCCTCCCTGTCCTTCTGGCTTTTTGGCAGGATCGATCTTCAGGTACCGTCCCTGCACAACGGCGTCCAGCAGATGAAGGACATCGGAAATTTGTGTCAGCATGTCTGGTTTCAACATTGAATCTATCAGGAAAGATACAGGAAACCATGGCATATCATGGCATAAAGGTGGAAATGCCCCTGTCTTCCATAGGATTTGGCCAATCTTCAGTCGGAAGTGTCAATTTCATGCACCGCTCATGATGGAGGTCGTCCTAACTCCGGTTGGATGACAATCCACTCACGAAAAAATCCAGTACAGCCCAGGGGCCCAGGCCTTCTTGCCAACCTTGGTACCGTTCAAGTGCAGGGCCTTCTTCATGCTCTCCGCATCACTGAAGGCAACATGTGCATAACCACCTTGGGGATCAACACCGGCAACACGTCCATCTACTTCTATGGCTCAAGATTGGGCGCACAGTATTCAATGGGGGCCCAGCATGCCTTGAGACAAACCATGACAAACCACAAATTATCCTTCGGAATGAATGGTTTCAGAATGTGTCAGATCAGAGGTTGGTGACAGCCCCAAATCCCAGAAACATCCACAAAGATGTAGGTAAAATCCAAGGACATGTTCGTGGCAAAAATATGTGGACATCTCCATTTTGACTAAATCATTCAACAGAAGTATTTTGGATTGAATCATATACAACATATGAAAATTCCATTTTTGTCTGTTGGTTTTGAGCACGGTATTTTAAACTTTTTTTTCGCAGTGTTCAATTTATCCTCCGTCATGAAAATGATTCCCACAAGGGATCATGATGTTATCCCCCAATCAAAAATGGGTAGTATAACACCCGAACTAATCATCAATCAAGCATCATTTATCAGTTATATCCACTTATATCTACTTAATTCCATCTTATTCCACTTGTATCCCCATAGCTTTTTTTGTTTCTGTTTTTGCTAGGGCACCCGCCACTTACATCCTATGGCCATCATGCGTAAAATCACCAGCCGGCCAGCCACGCAAACGCCCGGAGTCTTGCCAGGTCGGTGCTCTCACCTCCACAATTCCACCTCACCAAAAAAAGGCACGAAAAAACCCACCATTTTTTCGGTGGAAACTGGCATAAACTATAGCTAGTGAGATTACTATTAGCATCTATTAGCTATTATGTTCTGAAAATGGTTAGTTTACCATAAATCACCAGAAACTAACCATTTGCTAAGAAAATGTAGGCATTACCCTCTGGTTATGACTAACATAGCTATTGAAAATTGCAGATTTAGTTCGTTGAGTTACCTATAAAAAAGATGGTGATTTGCCATAGCTATGTTAGTTTACCAGAGGGTATGACCAACAAGATCTAACTGAAGAAAGGATGGAAAGGATGGACATCCGAGGGAACATAGATGCTGCATCAAAGTGCTTCGTAAATCACCCGACATCAACCATCATTGCTAGCCAGTCGCAACGAAAAAAACCGGGATGGTCATTCCAATGCCTAGCCGCCATTTTGAGACCATGATGGGCAGGGATAGGGGTGTTCCATCAATTGAGAGGAGTGATTAATGTGTGATGTGTCTGAAAATTGGATAGAAACCCGAAAGTGGCAATTTTATTAAGGAAAATACGAGGTACGCAAAATTCAAACAAACCCTTGTTCAAGAGTTCAGAAGCAACAGTACTGATGATGCTTGTCGTGCATTATCATGTTCTGATGACTCTTGACCATCCCCCAAATCACAATTTTTATGGTATAAACATGTATAATACATAATACTGTATAAACTATCCCCAGTCATGGTAGGTTTATGGCATTGGGTTTCCCACATATCCAATGTTGGGCTTTCCCCCGGTGCATCCGGTGCGTTTTCACTCGCCCAGCAACCACACTTGGTCGCAAAAAACTCTTTGATGCGCTCAAGGGTCCAGTCCTCAAAGCGGCCACAGATTTACCCTCCGGTAGTGACTGTTACAGGTTGTGAACTGGAAGCCGTGGTCCATTTGGTATAGTTCATGGTGATTTACCTATCCAAAATGGTGATTATCTATCCAAAATGGTGATTTACCTATGAAAAAGTTGCCATTTATTGTAAAATTGCTGCAATGGTGATCTACCCATTAAAACTAGTGATTTATTGAACATCAATCTTGATTTGACCGCTAAAAAGGTGCAGATTGAGGCATCAAGGCGCCGACATATGGAACACCATCCACAAAGACGGTTCGGTCGGCTCCTGGGTGAGATTTAACCAGAGAAACTGCTGGAGTTTGGGGGGAGATCTTGATGAATTCTGGTGAGATTTCTGGGTTAACTCCTAGATTTCGGGGCTAAAAAACGGGCTGGGGATAGGTCGGATAGGTGAAATCTTCGATTTTTTCGGAAAAACATGCCGAAATTTGGGAACCAACCTTTGCCAGAAGGCGAACATTCGAGCGTTCAAACTGTCTGGCAATTGTTTCGCCGCTTCAAGAACAAACTTGGCTTTGGCAATTGCCATCCACCACCTGACACGCAGCAACCATCTGTTTGGGGATGGAAAAATTCCTCAACCTATGAGCGCCAACATATTCCAATTCGCTGCACCTGTTGCTGCATCTTTGGCTGAGTCGACCTGCAGGATCAGATGATCAGAGTGTGGGAAGCAACAAAACCCCGGAGCTCGGAAAGAAAATCTACAATTAAGCATTGACTTTCCAAGTCATTTTAAGGTTCTCCATGGTTCTCCTGATGTGGATGCATCCTTTTTGAAACATACCTGCTTAGATCTGCTTAGGCATTCCATAAAAATATCTCTCTGAGCCTGCGCCTTGGATTTCTTGCTCCCCGAAGTTCCGTGCCACGTTTCTGGCTGTTGGTTTTTGTGAATGGCATCGAAAAATCTTGAAAATTGCAATGAATCCTGAACATGAAATCAAGTTGTGGTTTCTTCATCTTGAAGATGTATGATATATACAATAGTTACTAAAATGGATGAACATGGATGAACATGGCAGAATTTGGAGAACTTTCTTGTCGCCACTTACCAGAATCTCAGAAGTGGGGACATCAAGATGAGACACGCTGCGTGTACCAACGAGTGACTACAGTAACTGGAGGGACGTAGCATGTAGTCCTGCTTCAGGCTTACTTGCAGTTGCTTCAGTCGCTTCTGCTCCTTGCAGGAAAGTGTTCAAAGTTTTGTCTACACATCTAGAAGAACATCACCGCAAATGCCAAAGAAGTGCCAACTCCTATCCAAACAACATATCTGCAATATCAAACAGCCGCTTCAAAGATACTCAAGGAACCACCCAACGAATGTTGGCCCGCTGGCAAGGTATTTGTCCTGCTTTTCGCTTCTTAGCTTTTCCAGCAGCAGCCTTGTCTCTGGAAAGTGCTGACACTAACTCTATGCGAAGTAGATTTCACAACGTTTCATATAAATGACCACGAGGACTGTGAAATTGCAAGCTACCATGCCATAAACTCAAGCAGGTGCTGGGAATCTTGCTTCAGGCTTACTTGC
>Ga0126342_10012488_pt1 | contig 15143 bp, 13 predicted proteins | sample Cyp1metagenome_FD_92528 | JGI IMG/M metagenome (GOLD analysis project Ga0126342, IMG submission 92528) | Coral microbial communities from Lord Howe Island, Old Settlement Bay, Australia - Cyphastrea 1 metagenome | ecosystem: Host-associated > Invertebrates > Cnidaria > Coral ...
GTGGCTTTCAAGATGTCAGTTGTCGTGTTTTGCACTTTCAGCCGTGAGTCATTTTAAGTTTTGGTTTTGTTTGATATATATGTATATCGTTTATGTTTGTTAAGCGCACGCGAACCCGTAATGCGATAAATCTCTGCCATGCGCAGCCCTTTCACGAACACTTCTTGACATATATCTCTCTTTCACAAACATGTCACAATCACATCTCTTCCTCATGACACATCTTTCACGCACGACTCTTCCACCGATTGCCCTTGAACGCGAAATTCTTTCCTCCACACACATCCCTCCCACATGCAACGCTTTCGCAGACAACTCCTTTACACGCACCTTCGTCAGCTCTTGCGCACAACTTTTTCGCACATAACACTTTCACGTTGAACTCTTTGCAACAGTCGGTCCTCCACCATCTCCTTGATCTTTGCCCCCTTCCCAGTACAACTTCAAGCACTGTTTGAAATTTTTGGAAGAAATTGACTTGTGGGGTTATCCGGTCCTTTAATCACGAAAGCTAGCTTGGCAGCGGGAGTTGGATTTGCTTTAGCAATGAATTGGGTACAGATTGGACGCAGCTGCCATGATTTTTCATGTCCAACTTGTTTTGGGTTCCCTTCTGCTCGGCGTGGCTAATCATGTCGAACCGTTGACCCCCCCTCCTCCCCCTCGGGCTCAAACCCCTCTGCATCCATCCCGCTGGGTTTCATTGATGACCACGCGCTCGCATGCCCACGCGCTCGCATGCCCACGCGCACGCATGCCCACGCCCACACATATACAAGATGATATTCACCGTGAGTGTTGTGAATGTAATGCAGTGTAATGCAATACAATGTCATGTAATGCAACCTATTCTACTCTAATGTACTCTAACGTAACTGTTTCTAATCAATACCATGTAGCGCAATCAAGCTTAATGTAACCTAACCTACTGTAATGTAATCTACTCTGATGTAATGTGGTGTCATGTTGTGTCACGTAATGTAATGGAATGGAATGTAATGTAAGTTTGTAATGTAATGTAAAGTAAACATGCAATATACTGTATGCAATGTAATGTATGTATGTAATGTATTGTAATGTAATGTCATGCAATGTAATGTAATGTCATGCAATGCAATGTAACGTAATGCAATGCAATTTAATGTAATGTACTGAGATGTAATCAGAGAACAATCACTTGCAGTCTTGTATTCCATTTCCTCAAAATGCTTGGGTGAAAACATGACCTTGTCTTGGCGAGAAATGGAGGACGCGTATCTTAAGATTCCGAAACATTTCTTATTCGATAAATGTACGCACCTAAGGTACCAGTCTTTTTTGTACAATGGATATATATATATATTATTTTTTTTTCCTATAAAAGAGATGCTTGGATATATTCATCATAGACTGTGTATTAAAAAGGCACGGACAAGAGCACGGAAGGAAAGGCCGGGGGACAATCAGATGATTGCAAAATGGCTCAACCGAAACGCGTTCGGTTGGGTCACTTTGTATTTCGCAAGAAAAGTACTGGGAGCATAATGTTGACACTGCTGTTTCATGAAAGGCTGCTGTTAGCCTGTCAGCAACATCGAACTGTAGCTTGTTTCAATTAAAAAAATGACATTCAAAAAGTCGTGCCATATATTTTTCTCAATACACATCACTCTTTGCCCAACTAGCCTTCGTCCCCTTCCTTTGGCCTCAAGTTGCAATGTGCACAACAGCATGCCTGAAATCTTCATGTGTGACATGTGTGAGACATGACAGCACAAGGGGAATGTATTTGCAACATGAAACGAAAGTATGATGCAACATGTCACCCGTTTTTCTTAAAATACGAAACCGTGCGGGACCATTACGGAAGGCGTGAGGAAAAACAGAGTGGAACAAAAGAACCACATGTCGATAAAAACACATTAAGAGAAAAGGATGCAAAACAAAAAAATCCAGGGCCAAAAATATCAAAATTAAACCGTGTCCAAAAAAAAAACATGCCAAAAAAAACAACGTTTGAAAAGAGGAAATCTCAAAAAAAAAAGGATGACACCGCGTTGGTCACCGCAAGAGGTCCACACTTCTGACTCAACACGTTCCTGAACAGCTGTGTGTCCGGGCAAATACCACCCCAATTCCTGGAGGTCAATTCCTTCCAGCGTTCCAAAGGAAATATCGGGAACTTACGTTGCCGCGTTTTTGTGATTTATGATGCCTCTAGACCACGTTTTGTATTTTGAAACATGAACATGTATCACAAGGTCTGCCCCCTCACCTTTGAAGTTTCAGTGCGGGTTCATGCCCCACATTTCATTTTTAGATCTTGAAAAATCAAAGCGGGTCCACCTTTCAGGTGGCAACTGCAAGGGGGATGTTTTACTAATGTTATCATGGTTTCCAAATGTAATGGCAGCACAAAATCACATAAAACAATGAACAACACATACTACAATAGGGGGCCACAACCTGAAAAAACGTGACACAGGGGTGCCCGCCTTGATTTTGTATTGCTGAAATTTCCTGTTCTATTCACAAAACATCAAGGAGTACAATTTTCCGGCACTGCAAGAGGGATAACACAAATATTATTTGAAAAAATGCATGAAGGAAAAATGAATTTGATTTCGCATGTTTTCAACGACTCGGCGGCCGGCACATATTTTACCCCTTTGTTTGGAACGGCTATTTACCTGAAAAATCAAAGAATCAAGTTGGGTCCTATCTGTACATGGGTTGAGTCAAGTTCTGTTAGTCGTATAACGCAGAATTCAGACAGTTGAGAACAAAACTGAACATTGCCGTGTTGTCCTGCTTTTGTTCAAATCAAGGATTCATTTCGAATTTCCCTGTCTGCCAAATATTCCCAGGTTTTGCAAACTAAATACAATCTACCCTTTAAGTTGAAATGGTTGATGCTACTCCGGAGTGTAGGTCGGATGTGCTGTGGTCCGGTATTGTTTTGTGGCATTGTGGTTTGTTTAGACCATCGACATTTGTTTGGAATTTTCACCTGATTTGGTCCAAAAACGAACAAAAACCTTTGTTTGTCCGTTCATGCCAATCAAACATTGAACTCACATCTTCATACGTTTGGAATGTGGTTGGCCCAACATTTTTGAACATTGTACATCTCTATCATCCTTTTTTTCAATGAACTCGCATTTGTTACAATAAACGAATCATATTTGTTTCAAATTTCAATCGGTGTGATTTGTTCTCATGTACGGCGCAGTCGCTTCATCTCAAATGTTGGAGTTTCACACTTGCAAATATGACAATGATTTGTATGTGTCCTTGTTCCGTTTGAATGTTGTCATTCATTCAATTTATGTTTGGAATGATAATTCATCATGGGATCGGGTTGATTCATAAAAAAGGTGAACCATTCTATTGAAAATCTGAAAAACCGTCGTGGTTTTCAAATTAGAATTCGTAATTTGAATGTTTGTTTCATAAATCCTTTGTTGATCGATATCATGTATATAATTTGAGAAATCATTTGAATTACACATATAATTGTGACAAGGATTCAAGGCACATTTCCAACCGTTTTATGTAACAAATTTTGTGACTTTGCCAAATTCCGGGTTTCATTTCAGTTGGACGACTTTGTGTTCAAAGTTGGCGTTTCCTTTGCTTGTCAAAAAAATCAGAAACGTCAGTTTTTCACCAAAACATTGGCTTTTAATTTTGGATGTCGGAAAAATCCAATGCCATTTTTTTGCTTCCTGATTCATGGGTCATTCAAATGGCAATCTGTGGGATGCTTTTGGGTGCCCCGAGGCAGTGGCATTCGTTGGAGGTGGTGGCAAAACAACCTTGAGTTTTCAAATTTTGAATGAAGGTGCTGTTGCTGGGCGAAAGGCACTGTTTACGACCACAACCAAAGTTCGTGTACCTGAGATTCCACACCAAATTGATGTGCTGGTAGAAACAACGGTCCTTGAAGAAGCCGTCCGTTTGGTTGGCGAAGCTTTCGAACAAGGTCATCAGCGGGTCGGTCTGGTGACAGGACGTGAAAATTCATCACATGGTTTGCGGGCTGTTGGGATCCCCCCTTTGTGGATCGAATTTTTGTGTCCCCATGTTGCAGATCTCTGCGTTGTTGAGGCAGATGGTTCCAGAATGTTGCCTTTCAAGGCTCCGCATCCGACAGAACCCGTCCTACCAGCGTCCCTACCAACGTCTGCAGCAGTTGTTGCAGTGGTTGGCCTCGATGCTTTGGGTGTCCCATTGGATGAAGATCACGTTTGTCGGGCTGAGATTGTGATCAAAGTGGCACAGACCACCGACAAGGTCACACATGTCACACCATGTATTGTTGGGAAAGTCATGGGCAATCGAGACTTGTGGTGTCATCAGCTCTCCAATCCAGTGCCGTACCACATTGTGGTGAACAAGGTTGTGGAACTTGGGAAATGGGGTAAAAATTGGTATTGTGAAACGTGGAAGCAACGAACGTCCTCAAGTGCTGTAATGGTAGCATCCAGGATCGGCAAATCCACCTACAATTTCTGGATGCCTATCAACGTTCAAACAGCAAAACATATTTATTCAAAAGATCTTCTTAAACACAATATGTTCCTTCGTTCCAACCTTGAACGCCGGGGAAAAGTAGCATTGCCTAGTTGAGAACAATCCATTCTGTTTGTTGTTTTTCGCTGGCAAAGCTTGTGCCCATTCGGAGTTTGCTTGCCATAGCCAGGTGGATTGTACTTCACAGATTGGGCTCGGACGAGAGATCCTTGTGGCTATTCAGCAGAGTGGACGGGGTTTCGCTTCTATTTCCCTGACTGGACAGACTTCTGCTGGAAGGAAATTGTGGGAGCATGTGAAGACTTGACTTGGTGCGAAAATGAATTTCATGCAAGCTGCTGGTGTTGCGAAAACACAACGTCGAAGAATGTGTAGTCTTCAATCAAATCAAAACTAGATCTATTTTCTGGGGATGTTGCTGGATCACAACTCAGTTCGAAAGGTTGAAAGGATGTTTCATGCAGTCAAAATTTCATAAACTTAAGGATGTTTTTTCCTCATTCTATGTGTCACTTTGGACTGATCTATGGACCCTAAAGCTTTCCTGTGTCAAAATGAAGTAGATGTTGTCTTGTTTCAACACTGGACATCATTCTGTGAATTGGTCCGTGCTTCACATTTGTTAGTACAGTAGCCATCTGAGATTCAAGCTGGTAGGTAGGTAGGTAGTCGGGCCAAATTGTGTTCTGAAAAATGGCGAGGTCTGGTTCTTGGCGAATCGTTTTTTTCTTTCAACAACCTGAGTGAATCCATAGCACCTCAATTCGATTCAGGAAATTTGCAGTGCCTAGCTCAATCTGACTCAAGATTCTCAGAGTCAGAGTCTCTTCGGGTCTGGACATTCCCGGACTCAGTCTGCGGGTACTCTCGGGTGTTCATTTTCAAGGCACGCATCCTTTCCAACCAGCAACGACGAAGACGAGTCTTCCTTGGAGTGCGCCAAAAAAATCAAGCAAATGCCAAAATCACCATATCCAAGGGCATTCTACTGATGAGAAATGTATAGAATTAATAATGGGTTCTCTGCGTTTGAACGATGCTGGTTTGATTGCTTGGTCTTTTTTCCAGGTATCATTGACGCTTGCCCTTGCCTTTCACGCATGTGGCTTCGTCCCTCCGTCCCAGTCCTAAGCTGCAAAGATCTTCAACCAGCTGTAAAGGGGATAGTTTTTGTTGAGAATTGTATTTCGGAATCTTGCGTTGCAGTTTCACAGATACAGTTTCTGGAGGCCAGCGAAGACTTCAGAGGGCCCAGGTATGTCAGCTACTTCCGCCTTGTCTACTAATGAGATCACCATGCCACAGGAGGCTTCCCGGAGGAGTCAGCCGTCATTCAGAGCCGATGAAACATACTTTGATGACCCTTCATCGTCTTTCATGCATCCGCAGCTGTGAGTACGCTCAAAGTCGGAGGCAAGCAACAATTATTCAATGAGAGCGTGTTTCAGGGTCGCCTGCAAATTGGAATGCTTGGGAAGGGAGCTTTTTAAGTTGGCTCAAACAAGAAGCACATCTTGCCCTACGCTAGAGATAGATCCAAGATGGCCATGTTTGCCGGCAGCTTACGGTTGCGGTCGCTTTCAACTTTCCATGCGTCGTGTATCTTTGTGTCCAGTGACACGATGCAACCGCTCAGGCTCCGGCCAAAGGCGTCGCAGCTTTAGGGTCAGATCCGCTGACCTTGAACGCCTTGAAGGCCCTGGGGCTGCGGTCTGACTCTGTGAGAAAGCTGTATTACTGAATTATTACCATCGTATTACCCAATGTCACTTAATGTGGTAGTTGTATCAAGAGTGAACAGATGTGAAGAGCTTCAGAATTTCTCTGAGGTTTAAAAGCATCAATTACATCAATTCCGTGAAATGAAACGTGCAACATGCGAGGGATGTGCTTTGACCCACAAGATCTTGCAGGCTTCGGTTGGACCAATCGGACCAATTGGACCGATTGGACCAACCATTGTAGCAAACTCAGAGACATCTCCAGGGAGCTCCACAGACCTTCTTTCCAAAGGTTATTTTCCCGAGTTACTGATGTTACTGTATATTAGTCAAGATATTCCCCGTCTCTTGGTTTCATTCGCCAGTGAATTTCCAAACGGGAATCAAACTTGGTATTTCCAAGCTGCCAAGCTTTCCAAAAAATCCCGTTTGAGGCTGTCACAGCTGCCACAGTCGCTGCAGCAAGGCGGAAAAGACCATTTTCCAGACTTTCCAGCTGCTTGGGCCTCGTATCGAATACCTTTGCCATGCCATGAGAGACACATTTGGGAATGCTGCAGAGTAAGATCAAAAGGGTTGAACATGTTGATTCAAGGTCCAGTTTTCAACCCTGCGGTTTGGCAAACATTTGATGGACTTTTTCTTTGTTGAGTTGTGTAGCGCCATAGTTTGACAGCTGATGTGTCTGCTCCAGAACTGTTGAGCTATGAGTCCATGAGGTTCTGTCCGAGCAGATACCTGGCTATCAAGTTTGTGTTACGACAGAGTTCTTGCAAAGTGGTTGTATGGCAAGGCAGCAATATCCAGCTATGTTACAAAGTTTCCATAGTCGAGCGAGGTGGCACAGCCTGTTGAAGCTGTTGCGCAAGTTGAGCTGGGCTCTTGTGGAGTGGTGGATCATGGTGGATCCAAGGCAGTGAGATTCACTGATTTCGCAGATCGCGATGATATTGCGATGATCATGAGGTCTTTGCAGCTGGCGCCTGCGTTGGTTCAGAAACTCTGGAAGGAGGCATCATGGCGAGAAGGTTGATCAGGAATTTGGACAGTTAATTCACGTAATTCGATTAGATCAAAATGACCTCCATACTTGAAGTAACTATAAGTAACTGAGTTTAACTCAGGTTGGGATTCCAAAGGGCCGGATCCTCAATTCCTGATTTGGTGCTCGCCAGATTCCGAAATGCCGTCGATTCAGGTAATGCCTTAGCAGAGAAGCAGTGGTTGGACTCCTTCAGCGCCGATGCCACGGTGGAGGACTTGCCAAAGCAGCTTTTGCAAAGAAGATTTGTTGGAAGTAACAAGACAAAGATGACAAAGAATCAATGACCTTTAAAGACCTCGTGGTGCCTGTGATGAGACTCATGTTTGTTCTTGTGTTTGCTCTTAGCTTAGTGGATGCTTAGTGGCTTCACTTGAGCAGTGTCGCAAGACATCAAGATTTGGAACGACTTTGGCTCAAGGCTTTTGCCAGCCTTGACGCCTACTGCTTAGTAAAGTCAGGAACATGCTGTTTCCTTTCTAAAGCTTCAGATGTTTGACCAGCCTAACTTCTTTGTTGTGGCCCAGGATTCTGAAAGATTTTTGGTGATCTCGGGAACATATCCACTATGGTCAGCCATAGATGAGTTTTTGAGGTCTATGAGATGATCCCGCGAATCGCACGAATCATGCAACACAGAGTTTTGATTCATGTGTGAATGCATGACATCTGAAGTTGCGAAGTTGTGAAATGGCAGACAATGAATCAACTAAGATAAAGATGATAAACACATCGTTACTCTTGAATCTCTTGAAAGACACTTAACAATTTTCAAACTGCACTTGTAGAAGTGATCAAATTTGATCTTTAGTTCGCCAGTTGTATCTTTTTGCATTTCCTCGTTTCAAACGATACCAAAGACGTCGATCTCTAGTTCAGCTTGAAGACACATGGCCCTTGACTTATCAGAGAGCTCCGAAGCATGCCTCAGGCGCTTGGATTCCTTTGTTTTCAAAGGTTTGAAAAGCGGATCTTTGGATCTCCCCGAAATCGCGGATGGGAAGGGTGTGACCAGCGTGCGGAGCAGAGCTACGAGCGGTGACAATTCACCGCCCATCAGTGCTAAACCTCCACTTCAGGTGCTAGAAGGGCCTTTTGGACGGGGGACCTGAAATTTGGATGGATTTAGACTGATGTAGAATAACTTTTGTCATATGGTGATATTTTTAGTCTTTATGGATTTTATTTTGAGCATTTCTCCTGAGTTTTTGGGCTGATGGTTTGGCAGACCAACTACGATGATTGACTGGGGAGTTGGAGTAGTTAAAACCTTATACTGTCCCTGTATGCAGTGAGCCACAGAGTATAACAACGTGTTTCACCTGTGGCCAGGCGCTCTTGGCTGAAAGGACATCGGAGGAAGCCTTCGAAGGTCCGCCATCTTGGAAGAAGCAGCTCCAAGCCATTCTGTCTGCAAATTCAAGAGGTACTGTGGAAGAATTTCACGATTTATTGAGTTCCCTTGCAGGGGACAGCCATGAGAGCGACGGAATCAATGAAATGAAAGCAGTGGAAGATTGTGATGGAGTTGACAATAGGTCCTTTGTCAGCCTATGTGCTGCGGTTCTCAGTGCCCAGACTCGAGACAGAGCTGCAATCAGTGGAATACAAAAACTTTCTGATTCGATTGGCCCGAGTGGGCTGCAAAAAAACGATTCAAGAGCTCGCCGATTTCCCGATTTTTCGCCAGCTGCTCTTGCACTGGCTCCACCTTCCCTGATTGAGCAGTGCCTAAAGGGAGTTAACTATTTCAAAACGAAGGCAAAAAGACTGGGACAGATTGCAGCACTTTTACTCACCAAGCATGCAGGTCGAGTGCCTGCCACCTTCGATGAACTGACAGCTCTTCCAGGGGTTGGTGCAAAAGTGGCCAATTTGGTCCTGTCCGTGACCTTTGGAAAAGATGCTGGCATGGTGGTGGATACACATGTCCACCGAGTTGCTCGACGCTTGGGTTGGTCTGATGGGAATGTACCCGAGAAGACTCGCAAAGACCTGGAGCAATTTATGTCTTCCGAAATTCGAGAGCATGTGACTATTCGGTTGATCGCGTTCGGCCAAGAAATATGTCGCCCGCAATATCCAAAATGTGACAGCTGTCCTGTTGCAAGGGAGCAGCTTTGTCCAACATATGCACGGAGGCTTCACGGGGGTCGCGAGCCTTTAACTGGCACGTTTTTTCACTCTTTGCGCCCGAGCCCAAAGTCCCGGAAGAGAATTTTCATTGAAATCGACGATGCTTGAACCTTGAGAGAGGCGGCAAAAAACTGGCTTAATTGCTGTAGTTAGCAAAGCATTTGCAGTCATAGTAGCTGTTGACTCAAAAGCTGTGCTCTTCGTGTGCTTCTCACATCTTATCAATGTCGGCAAGTCTCACCAATAGAACTTGCTTGTGCTGCTCCAGGACCTATACCTCAACGAGAATCCAACTGGTATTGCTGGTGTTTGCGACTAAGAGTGTCACCATACAGGGTCTGTCAAGTCATCATGTGGAAGACACTCCAAAAGAGGTTCGGGCGTACCTGGAGAACAAATCCGGGTGTGGAAGGCCCAACTCGAATGTTCACGAATGTTTGCAGAAAGGGAGAGAGCGATGACTTATGAATCAGGCTTTCAAGCTCGGGACATCCACAAATTTGGCTTGTCTTGCGATCCAAAACCATACTTGTGAGGCTGGTGATTGATCGCTGTAGCGATGGTGACAGGCCCGCAGTTTAGCAGTGCATGCTGAAGCTTTGCAAAGCCTATGCAGTTGACTCATACTTGGTCTGGACAAAACGTGAATTCCTGTTAGGTCATGTGGCTTTACATGGCACTTGCAAGAGAATGAAGCGGTGAGGGTCCAATCCAGCAGTATCAATGCTTTCAGTTGGACCTTTCTACTCGCCTGATCCAAAGGATGTCAGCCTGCTTCCATTCAGGTCGGTCTTCGCGGAACCACCTTTGTCCAGCTGGATGAACAAGGGAGTCTTGTCATCTTGTCAGCGTTTCTCAAAGATTGCCATCCCCACTTGGATCCCCACTTGGACCAAGGAAAGTGTGTTATTTGCGCGAGATTTGTGAACCACTTTTCAAGCCTGGCGATTTGACCGTGGAGCTGCTGAAGGCCACCAGACCTGATAGACCTGATAGACCTGATAGACAGGTCCGACAGGTTGGGCACGGCACATCTGACGGCATAGTGATCATAGTGACATCCCAGGCCATCGGTGGTGATAATGTCGCAACTTTCGACCAGGCTGGGAAAAACTACAACCGGAAATTCCAGTGCTGAATGCATCAAACTGAGTGCCGCCTGGTGTTTTGCCGATCAAAGGCAGAACGTCGCGAACCCAAGGGAGCGAGCCATGAGCTGAGAACAGCAGATTTTCTCTAGCCGTGAACATGACAAGCCAGGCCATGTCACTGTTTGATGGACACGTCGATTTTTGTTAACAAAGGTGACATTTGTCGATATCTGTGGAAGGAACTCCAGGCCTTGCTGATGTTTTATTTATTTTATTTGGTCTGGAAGCCAGAGTGGCCTTGCTGATGCCCTGAATTGCCAGGGAAATGCGCCACCAAAAGAATGCTTGACATTTTTCGCCGACAAGGTGAGCGGCGTAGCATTTCCATTTGTAATCTGTCTTGCATTTCCAACCGCAACAGACAACCTTTAACATCGTGTTTTGTGAAGGTGCTCTATGAAGACTTCAACTACGAGCTACCCCTTCGTTTGGGGCTCAGTTTCCAGTCAGTCCGCATTAACTTGCATGTTCCCTTATCTGCCTGGTGACATGCGATGACCAAAACCTATTCACAGGTACGACTATATTAATATACATGCAAAGAAATAGTTCGTTCACATTCAAACCTCCTTTCTTAGGTGGGAAGGAAGAGGTTGGCTGGATCCTTACTTCAAAGTTGCTACGTTTGGCCGCTTCTCTTGCTTGAGAAGCCACTGTGGCAGCAAACGTGATTGAGGTGATTTTCTAGAGAAATTTGTGAAGACCTGAGCTTTTTCTGGAGCGACTTACATTAGAAAAAGAAAGAGAATTCACTCTAGAAGTTTCTGGCTTCGCACAATTGCCTCGGAAGTCTTGCCAGCCTGCTGCAAACCAAGTACCCTGGATATCTGAGGCCAAGATCAAGGCGCTGAAGTTTGTTGCTGAACGTTTTTCAGATGGTAGCAGAGCTTGCTGCCAGAACCTTGGGGGAATGTCGAGAGATTTGCATTGCTACATGTGAATACATGTGTCATTTGTGTCATTTGTGTCATCATTTTCCCACTAGAAGAGTTCCCCTCACGGGTGACATTGGTGACATTGGTGACATTGGTGGCCTAGGCTTTACCTGGAACGTTGAAATCGTTGGAGCACCAGAGGATGCTCCAAGGTGGCCGTAACATAATGTAACATACATGATACGTCTATGTTTTTCTCTTGAAATATCTTGAAATTGAAACTTGCCCAGGATCAAAGGAATCTCATTTTACGAGCTCAATGATGCAGGTGCTGGGCTCAATTTCGAGATTGCAGGCAACAAACAGGTAATCTCCAGGTTTTTCCAGGCATTTTGGTGCAGTAAACAAGCAAGCCATGCAAACTGGAACCTGTGTCACTCTGGACATCGCAGAATTTTCCTCTTGATTTGTTTGTTAGCGGCACCTGCCAATACAACTGAACTGTCGAGTCAGTCTGGCAGGGAGGGACTGCTTACTGTTGCCAGGGTCACGTAGAAGTATGGTGTACAGATTGTACAGATTCTTTAAACGTAGAAGTCTGTGGCCTCTGAACACAGTCAACTTGCAAGACTTTTCGCCAGGCAAGATCATCTATGTGCGAGACATTCCGGAGAGCTCCAATCCTTTCCAGGCGTTCACATGACTCGTCAGCGCTGCCAATCGAGACCATTGATCTTGCTTTGAATATGCGATGCTAATGGCTGCCACTATCGTGGCCTTCAAGCAACATCCGTGCCAGGGACTGGTAGCTATGGCGCAACCAAAATTGCGTGTCCTTTTGCCACGGTCATCAGTTGTGGCTGGGGAGGCTGTGTGGACGGGTGTTTGTGCAGGTAGACTGGCTATTGCATTTACAGTTTACAGATCTGCGATGGAAGACACTATGCAAGCTTTTTGCCAGGAGCGTTGCAATTGCGCTGATGCTGGTGGTGTGGTCTGCGTCCAAGAGAACGACAAAAATCCCAGAGAAAATCCCTGAGAAAATCTCTCATGTTTGCAAAGAACAATCAGCAATTACATAATTACACTTGAAATTTGTGAGCAGACTGTTCTACACACCATCAAGATGCAGCCATTAAATGGCCTGCCAGAAAAATGTACCTGGCGTGGTGATAGTGCCAAAGCCTGCAGTATCCCGCAGCTGCTTCCAGCTCTGAGCCTAGGGTCTAGGACATCAGTGAGATGCCGAGAAAGTTGATCTTTAGTGACATTGATGGTACCTTAGTTCACATCTCAGACGATGCGTTGCTAACGTGGGGAACTGTTTCTGAGGATGGTCACACGTTTGACTCACGGCAAGGAGCAAGCATTGCAATCAGGCCACTCCCACCTTCATCCACAGGGACACAGGCCTTTATCAGTGAGAAGACACTGCAACTTGTGTCAGAAATCAGGCGCTCTGGTCATCTTTTTGTGCTGATCAGCGGTGCCAGAAGCAGTACCTTCATGGAGCGTTTGCCGTACTTACCTGCAGCTGATGCTTATGTCATGGAAAATGGTGGCCGCATATTCCTGCCAAGCAGGGATGCTGCCACTGCTGTGCCCATTGTTGAAGATTTGGAATGGCGCGGTCGACATGAGGCTGCTCCAATGGTCTTAGAATCTGTGCCACCTTCTGATCGACCTGGTGTTCTTTGGGATTTGTACACGAAACTTCAAAAGGATGGCTGGGTTTGTGATGCAAACAAATATTCAACCGATTTTAGAGTCTCCCTAAAGAAGTCAAAAGGAAAAACTGCTGCAGACTTGGAGAAGGTGATTTCAAATCTGCCTCCACAGCTTTCTAGCTCTTTCAATCTGGGGATGGCGGACATCTACCCGTCTAGTAGCGGCAAAGACAAAGCTGCAGAATATCTCATGACGAAGTTCGGCTTTGCTAGAGAGGATTCCATCAGCATGGGCGACGATGACAATGACTTGGCTCTTGCACAAATCGTGGGTCACACCTACATCCCTGGGTTTACGGCCGAATCCGTGCGGAAGGCAGTTGCAGCAAATCCACTTGCGTTTACTGTAGCTAGCCATGGCGCTTTTCTGGGCACTCATGAGGTCCTGGAAAGGATACAGGAGCTTCCGATTCGGTCCAACAGACCTTTGTTGGTTTGCTCAGTCGTTGTGCTGTCACTAATTGTTTTGGCTGCGCGGCGCAGGCATAGAAGAGCCTGAGCTCAGCTTGCAAGATGCAAGCTGCAAGCTACTAGTTTTCCAGCTTGAAGTCCCAAAGCGGCATAGCTTGGCGTTGAGAACAAATGCATTGGATTGCTTTGCATTGCTTTGCTGGCTATTTCTTCTTGCAGGGCCGTGGGTCAACACTTCCAGCAAACTAGTCCTAGATGAAAAGGAACGAGTGGATCTTGGGCAAACACAAGGTCTGGCCCACTGGCGAATGTGTTGATGGACAGACGGTGTTGGCCGGCTCCCCAAAGTGGAGGCAGAGGAAATACAGGAAATTGCAATGAAGAAACTTGGACAGATCGCATTTGGATGTGTGAAATGACATTCCGAATCCTGCGCGATTGAGACATTCTTTGCAACCATTTGAAGTCTTAGGACCAGATGGTCACCGGGAACCTTGGCTGCAAAGCAAGATTTGCAAATTGTGTGTCAAAACCCACAACTGCTGCTGTTGTTCTAGCTTCCTAGTATACTACTCACAATTGAGACAATGCTCTTTACCCCAAACGCTTCCAAACAGGAGAGATCTGATTCTTGCAAGAGGTCCGATGGAGTGCGTCGAAGCGTTGCAGAACAGATTGGTGGCGCCGGAAACAAAGGATGCTGAAGATTGCCAAGATGAACAGCAGCTTCGGGGTCAAATTTCATTTTTGGATCCGTGGCAGCGGTTTCTAAGGCCAGAGGTGCGGTAGTGATCTACCTTCGCCACCTGGCCTGTTTAAACCTCAGTTTTTGAGTTCACGAAGTTTGAAGCGAGTTGGCGATATTGCTGAGTGAGGCTAGCTATGGCATAGGATTTCAGAATATTTCTCAGTTTGATTCAATGAAATGTCAGACTGAACAGGACCTTATTGCTGGTCGCATGTACGCGAATGGCCGGGAACTCTTAGCAAAAAACATGACAGTGCTGGTCCTTTGCACAGATAGCTAGGTCCCCCCAGAGAAAGTTGAAGTAGCCAAGCGAGGTGTTGCTGCAAAGTTGAATTTCTATGAATTTCTCATCATTTTAATTTTTGTGTTTTTTCCTTTGACAGTGTCGAGTTCCTAAGGTGTCAACCTGATGTGCTGAAACGTGTTGAGGCACGGACAAGATGGTGCAGGTGATGCAATCAGATCAGTCGAAGCCCGTCCAGGATCAAGGTCTGGCTGGACCCCTGATGGTGGCTCCGGGCACGGTGGCGCCTGCATTGACGCTTTGTGAATTTTTGGCTGTGTTGGACCTGCACAACTGGCACTGCAATGCATAGCCAATGGGTGAGATTGGTGATAAAGTGATATCTTATGAATCCTTATGATTTGATTTATGATCTTTTGAATATTTTAATATTTCAGATTATTTCATCATGTAAAGATTTTGCTTTGCATTCAAGGGTCCAAAAAGACCCAAGGGTCCAAACTGGGTCCAGCTGATGAATCTCGCGCAAGCCTCGCTCATGTCCTTTTTCTCGCTCACACCCAAAATCATCCA
>Ga0126342_10012489_pt1 | contig 15143 bp, 15 predicted proteins | sample Cyp1metagenome_FD_92528 | JGI IMG/M metagenome (GOLD analysis project Ga0126342, IMG submission 92528) | Coral microbial communities from Lord Howe Island, Old Settlement Bay, Australia - Cyphastrea 1 metagenome | ecosystem: Host-associated > Invertebrates > Cnidaria > Coral ...
GCCGTTGTTTTTGCTCACGCCCAAGGTACGGCCCCGTGGAATATGTTTGTTTTGAGCATGGGTTGGGGTGGGGTGGGATGTTAACGTTCATGTTACGCTGATGATGTTCCGCTGCTCATGGGGTTGTGGTGGGGTGGGGTTGGATGTTAACGTTCATGTTACGCTGATGATGTTCCGCTGCTCGTGGAGGTTGGGGTGACGCAAACACGTTGAAGAAGCTGGCTGACTTGGCCTCCACGTGCTGAGACACAAAAAGTCCTTTTTTCAAACGCGTGTGTTGCACATGGATGCTAAACATGGGTAGAACTGCGAATTCATAGCCTCAAAGTCATGCAAATAAATACCATCGAACATGGATGATGGTTTTTCAAAGAGAAAACAGAAACCCTGTAAAGGTTGTCGATTTTCTGCATGGACCATGTTGAGAACTCGCAAAAACAGCGGGACCGTAATTATGACGTGACCTTGTTTTTCTTGGAGACTTGACCGTGACTTGACCCATCCCCAAGAAGCTCAGTCCTACCCTGTAGGTTGTGCCAGGGATCTTGTCCTGAAGGTCGGCCTTCAAGTTTCTCAGCGCTTCCATCGCCTACGTCAAAGGTATCATGACGAAGAGGCTGCACAGCAGTGGCCCCCAAAGCGATGCTGATAGCAGTAGCTGTTGGATGCGGTTGCTTCTTGGCTTTTCCTTCCTGTGATCCATCACCTATCATCACCCGGCTTGCCAGGCCATACAAGAGATTACGTTTGTTGGTTTATGTTCACTCCATCAACTAGTTCCATATAGTTACCAGAAGCCCACAAAAGAAATTAATTGGGGCTATAAATAAACTTACCTATCATAAATCACTTAGAAATTTGTTCACTATCAACATCACCTATATTTTTTGCTGCTTCACCCACACCACAGCGCAGCGCCACGATGCGCCTGAGGAATCAGCTTACTTTGCTCCGCGAAGCGTCGCAAGCGAATCTCCCGCTCTGGCAGTTCCTCTGGCACCGGAGATCCTCGTCTCTCCTGTGACCGTGGTGCCATGGCGGTTGAGGTCTCACTGTGCCCCCCGGTGCCCCCTGGCAGAGCTAAGTTGGAACACGGCACACGGTGAATTCTCATAATTCTCATGGTAGAAAATGGTAGAAATATCGAAATTGTGATGTAGGGTTTACAATTTTACACACCATAACTTCTGTGGGAAATTGGGGATAAAATGGAATGGAATGGAGACAAAATAGGATATGACACAATACAACTAACCATCAACATATGATATTTCTGCGGACCTGGAAATTCGGTCTCAAACAACAAAAAATCAATGGGAAAATGAGGATGAACCGATGGATTTGGGCCCAATCTCAGGCAGCCAATTTGGCAAAACATGTCCTGTCCTGAATGTGCTTTTCCTTGGTCGACTTCTTTTCCTCTTTCCTTGGTTTTTCCAAGTTTACCGACTTATGTTCACCTGCAGCATCCGAAGAAATTGCACATGACCCCTACCCTCCATGCACGTTGGTCAAACTTCCAAACTATGGGTATGGGCTGACATTTTTCTATAGTAGGTACTGTATACTTGGAGGGTTACTATAGTAGACTCTTGCTTCGTTTCCATCTGTTTTATTGACAGTTTATTGATTGCCGCAGCTCCCCAACCAACACCATTGCAAAACAACCCCCTTATGGAGAACCCCTCACGCCCCCTGAATCAGCCGCCAAAATGTTTGTACCATCAGGCCATGAGGTAGCCAACTTGGCTCGTTCTCAAAGTGCAGTGGTTGGTATATAATATATATATATATATATACATAAACCTTCAACTTTGGATATATATATAATTATATAATTAGTGTTATTCTTTTGATTATGATTATTATTATTATTGTTAACAACAATAATAATAATTGTATATTAGTATTATTATTAAATCATTATATATAAATGTATATATATATATATATATACATATATATATATATATATTTGAGCTCCCGTTAAAATCCTTTATACATCTCAGTAGTTGCTACCATCAATGTTCGCTTCTTGGGAAGCCATATCGCTTTCCGGTGTTTGCTTTTGGGGGGGCTATCGCTTTACAGTGTTTCGTGCACATCTCTGACAAAAGTGCTTCTGCAATACTTCAGAGGTCTTCAACAATTTTTGACTGCAACCCATATCAACCTTCAACATCTTTCAATCATCATGCCCATAGTCTTTGTAGTTATCAAATGAAAAAACAACGAACACCCTACACCTTTTATAATGTCAACCCTGGATGAATAAACCCCAACAACTGTTTAATTTCTGTGCTACCAGTGCTATTTAAGTATCCGCTTATGACTACTTATGACTATTGGAGAGTACTCCCCTGATAAACCACTGTGTATTAATCCGTCCCCAGGCCGTAAACCTCGACAAGCATCTTGCCCTCTGAGTGGCTGGACTTTCGGCTGGCTGAGGCCTTGCGCCGACTGCGGCTGCGGCGGTTCTTCTTGCGGCGCTTGGAACGGCTCTTGGAGCGGCTGCGGCTGGGAGAGCGCTGGCTTTTCTTCTTCTTGCGCTTCCTAGGGCAGTTCCGGAACGTTAAATGCCGGAATTTCTAGAAGCAGGAAAAATGGGGGGTAGCACCACCATTCAATGATTGAATGATTGGTTGTTTTGCTAACCTCTTTTATAGCAGAAACGTATTCTCCTGACTCTGACAAATTTCAGGGGTCAGTTGGCTTCTGGTAGTTCAAAATCATGGTATGGTGCGTAGCTCTACTCTTGGACTATCCAGAATAAGTTACGCATCGGTGAACAAGCGGGTTGTATCTCAAAGATATCGTCCGAAGGGGAACAGTAGAAAATAGTACGGTGTAGCGCAGCAACGTCTTGTTGCCATGGTCCTTATCATTTTGGCATTTTTGAATTCTCACGTTTTAGTTTCAAATTGCAGGGTTGACTCCTATATCTAAACCTCCAACCAGGGGTTGGGCTTTTCATTCTTGGATGTTTCCGGAGATAGCGATACATGGGCAGTGCGGCTAAGTTCTCACAGTTCTCCCGGCATCTCAAGGGCAGGATGATTTTTTTGAAAGGTAGTTTTGGGCTTTACACTTGGAGGGGTGAACATCCAAACAAGAAACATTCATTCATGTGTTGGTTCTAGTTAAGGCCCTTTACCAGTTATACATGGTTGTACATGGTCATATTTTTTTTCTAATGGGGTTATAACCCCATTTACAACTGCTAAAAGGACATAACCGTAACATGTTCCCTTCTGGTCTAGCGCGGCCTGGCAATGGAACAGGGCTAGTTTGTAGATGATTTGCCTATTCACAATGGTGGTGTTACATAGCTATGGGAGATTGCCAAAAGGTATGTTGTTTGTTTGATTTACCGGAGGATTGGTTTGTGGACATTGATCACCATAGTCAAGTCACCCTGCCGGTTTCTGAGCGGTGTGTTTTCAAGGCATTCGCCCAATGGATGGTGATTTTTCTTTCTTTCCAACTCTCGGTTTTCAATTAGTTGTTGCAACCATCCGTAATACCCATTGGACCAGTTGGTCCTACTAACCATTGGTTAGTGGGGATTCCCAGCATGGATTATGATAATCCCCAATAATATACATCGATCTGGATAAATTAAAATATTTTACTAACCTGAATTAAGGCCATTTGGGGGTGATTTCCATTAACCATGATGCCAGGGCTCGGTCGCAGTGAGGTCGTTATAATTTACCCAGATCGATGTAAGACGGTCGTAATCTACCAACCGGGTTTTTGCAGATGCTGATTTGGAAATTGGATGCAAATGTAATGAAAGTTACCCAGCAAACATTGGCACAATCCCATCATATCCCATACCCCTCGTACTAAACCACCACTAGGGTTTGTGATATCCCTAACCTCTGCCAAGATTCTCTCTCTCCTTGTCTTTTTTGTCTTTTCTTTCACTGCGACCTCTTGATTTGTCCTTTTTCTTCTTTCGCTTCACCTGCGGATGTGCGCATTCAGAAAGGGTCGGGTGTCTGCAGAAAGTGCATATCTACTTCAAAATTGCAACGTTAATGGAGAACACTGTTATACTCCATCACAATCCATCACGTTATTTTCAGACAAACTCAACTACACGTTTGATAAATGAACGAGCATGTACCACGTACCCTTTTGTAGCTTAGCATATAGTCATGGAAAAACACAATGTTTATATAATAGCCATGCAAAACATGCCTAAATGGGCCAGTTTCGCAAACTGCTACATTACTGCAGAGCACATCAACGATGGCTTTTCAGATTGAAAATGTATTGAACTGTCAGCATTGATTCTCTGGGTCTTCAACGAACTGTCCAAATGGTGAGGAACTGTCCCCACTTGCTGCTCTTACATTCGAACCCAGACTGATCCTGAGACATATCTGTGTGGTGCAGTTGTGACAGACAAAATCTACACTTATTATACTGTCTATACGTCTATATCCGTAAAACCGCATATATATATATTTATTTAAACTTTTTATCTATACTATACAACCACCTTGAACTATATATATGTATACAATCATGCATGCATATATGTAAATGTATATATATGTAACCATAGAATATATAACAATAAAATATATAACCATATAATATATAACAATAGAATATATTAGCATATAATATATGACAATATTATATATAACCATTTTATATGTAACCATATATATATATTTATTAATAACCAAATTATATATAACAATCTTAAATAAAACCATATCAAATATAACCATAATCTATATAACCATATATATATATATAAACATATATTATATAACCGAATATATATATATAACCATATATATATATATATATACGTATATAAAAAACCCATATATATATATATATATATGTAACCATGTATATATATATATATATATACATATTGTATGTATAAGTAAATATTCTTTATTTATGAATGTATATATATATACACATACACCTTCTTGTGTGTACGTATAAATATATATATATATACACAGTATCCCGATTCAAACCTATATGGATGGTATTGTTTCCGAAGTCCGCCTCGGAAGAAGACCTGGACTCGGAAACCGCGCGTTTGCGTTCTCGGTCTTCCTCCTCCAGGCGGAAGGGCGCGCAAGGACGACTGATTGGTGGTTGAGCTAACCATCCCAAAGTGATGCATCGTTAAAAATTAAATTACCGTAATTAACAACATATTCAAGATCACAAGCCAGATTCTTAGTGGAGAGATTATAATGCCTTGGATTTACACCAATCCCTATCTATGCATTTGGTTTCCACACTCTGGTGAATATTCCAGCTACGATCCGATATATACATATAATTAGCATCCCGTTTCTCTGCAGTGTCCCTCTCCTTGTTTTTCTTGTGCTTTTTCTTTTTCACTTCCTTCTCTTCTTTCTCATCATCTGTTTCTTTCTCCTGATCAGAGCAAGTGAATAGTCAGCGGCCGTAAACAGCGGAAACCTCACAGATTTGCGTCGATTATGACAGGCATCACCGCGTCACACTGTTCTCCCAATCTCAGGAGCAGTTCCAGCCAATCTCCATGAGCAACAAAGTACGTACTCTGGTCTTGTTCTGTGTTCAAATCTCATGCGTACCAACACAAGTTCTACAAGGTCCCCTTGACATCTACAACCCAAATGATTGCATCCCCCAAAGGCTAGATTCGGCTAGATTCGGTTAGATTCATGAGCAATTGAATCCCAAAGTGTTTGGTCCATCACCTGCTGTTCGAGGCCTGTACTGTAACCCTTTGTTTGTTGTTTCTGCTCCAGTGCCAGAACACCCAAAAGCATTGATATGTTGGGTTCATCGTTCCAAACAGAACATGAAGACCAGTAGCCAAAGAAACTACTCCTGCTAGATTTTGCGGGCAGTATTAGTAGATATTAATTAATAGATATTAATAGATATTAATAGTATTATATCATGTTCGATCCTAATCGATATAAATCCCATCCCCCAAGTCTCTACAGTGGAATATCCTCATGCCTGCTGTTGAAATATCCACATCCTCCACATCCTGTGGTGTTGGTTGAAAAATAGTTACACAACATTCATCATATAAACGCAAAAAACTATAGAACCACCCTTGGCTGACAGACCTATATTGGGGTAAAAGGGACAGTGCCAAAAACCTTGTCATGCCCAAACCGAAATAACATGTAGTAATTTGTAATAACCCCGAAAAAATCAGCCAGTAGAACTCCATACGATCATCAACTATCATGTTTTGTGTTTGTTTTCTCCACTGTTGAACTTGTTGGTTTGTTGAAGGTTGTTGATCCGTTGCTCAAATTGTGACTGTGAAGTTGGCCCATGTATATACACCAAACAAAACCCAATATCAACTTATGACTACACAAACTATGTAGCAATCTCAATTTTGTGGTGTATAGTATAGTCAAATCTTAGTGGGTTAAAGTGATGCAAATGATGTTAAATCTGAATCTGTTGGTCACAAAAGGGAAATCCCTACGACGATTGCACGTTTTAGGATCTCCTCTTTCTTTGGACTTGCTGCTTGCGCAGCTTGCGCTTTTGCTTTGGCTTTAGCTTTCGGCGCAGCACCCTTCGATGCAGCCTGACATTTTTTGGGGACAATGGGGCAGGCCTCCGCAAGTGGGTTCTTGCTGCAACTGACAAGTCTGGCGACCCTTTACAGACGCTGAATTCATGTACCATAAGAGTTGGTTCGCTGTCACAACATGTTGGTACTTTTACCATCTTTTACCCACATTCATGGTGCTTGATAACTGTGTATGTGGTCACCAGTGTTTGGAAACCACGCTTTGGACTTGTCTTCCCTTCGACGTATTTGAAGTAGCTTATATGGGAATTTCTTAACATGTGGAATCCCCAAAACCCATGGTTTTCACTACTGAAACTGTCTAATTACAGTATGTCTACTCATGGATGATTTGGTTTAATTATCTACCTCTTTTAGGAAACTGCAATGTATATAGGTGAAAACTGGCGACACATGGGTGCCGTTCGCTGTCTTACAACATATATTTATCACTCTTACAACACCATTCCCACTTTGTCACTAGTTGCTGCTTCCAATAGCCAGCATTACTGCTGGTTGGACCCACGACATGCCAATCACAATATATGATATAAACAAATATAATACAATAAAAATATATCATAATATAATGTATTACATAAATAATATATGAAAATTTTATATAATATAACAAACATTAACACACTATTATAAATATATTATGTTAAAATGCAAAACACATTAATATCATATATGTTTTTATATATAAACAAATGATATAATATCAACAAAAATAAAACAATAGAATATAAGAAACACTTATATAATATGAACATAAAAAATAACAATCACATTCAAATATAATAAAAGAAACTATAATATTAGATAATAGGATGCAATATGATATAATAACATACACACATGATTTAATATAATAATTGTGGTGAAAATATCATGTAATATAATATATATAGTTTAACTTAAAAAAAAAAAAAAACTGTTAAATGTAGTATTAAAAACTTGCATCATAACATGAAATAAACAAATATGAAATAACCTAGCATAATCAAATACAATACATTAAGACAACATTTAAACATTTTAAAACAACAAGCAACATGTAATATAATATTGTATGAACATACCATATAGATATAATAAAACAAAATAAAAAAATATGAATGCAAATAACATTAAACATGTTTATACAATATGATAAATAATAATAATGATATATAGAATGTGGTAAAGTACTATACAATATATTAAAATATATTAATATATATATATATATATATTTATTTAATAAACTATAATGCAAGATATAATTAAATCAAAATAATAAAACATTTAACAAATATATATATATATATATTTAATAAAAAAAATGATACTATACAATTAAAAAAATAATGTTAAAAATAGTTTTTTAAATATATAATTACAATATAATTATAATACAATCTAATATAGTTTAATAGATATATACAAATAAATAAATACAATACATAACAATATCATATCATATCCGTGGGGTTATCTGCCAAGTACGGCATGGCTCGACTGCCTTGGCATCCTTCTGCTGCTTCTTCCGCACGCTCTCCGAGACACTTTCACTCTCGCTGGCCGCCTCGACAGCTTCGAGAATCTGGGAGATGTCCAAAAAGGGAACACGTAGAGACTCGAGACTCTTAAGACATGCAGTTAGATCATATTATCACGATGACATATATCAGAGCGACCACTATCCACTAAACAAAGAATGGATTGAATCTGAATAGAATCGATCCTGGTACTAGTACAGTATAGTTGTGAATGGTAACCCAACCTGAACTGATGCGATTTTCAGGTCGATAATCTTATTGCAATGTCTTCCATGGGGCCATCGTAGTTGTGGCAGGCAAAAGGATTGATTTGTCATAAGGCATATTACATCATATAACCTGAATTCCACTTTCATTACGAGTATTGAGTAATTAATTGAATGCTACTATCATGTGAGCCTGGATAATGCTCATCCAATACTGTATGAGTAATAATGGATGTTTCATAGTAACATGCAATAGTTGCATTTGGATATGTATTGGGCAATACCCTCTGGTAAACTAACATAACTATGGAAAATCACCATCTTTAATAGCCAAATAAACTATTTCTATGGGCCATTTTCGATAGCTACGTTAAATTCACCATGGCATCCCGTCACGCCTCGGGCTCGCTGGGAATCTCCGGTGCTGGCACGGTGAAGGGATCGAAGGTCCACTCTTTGACGCGCCAGCGCAGCTGCTTTCCGTCCTGGGTGGAAAAACTATGGAATAACTCTGGGATTTCATTTTTTTTTATATTTGTTTAAATGCGATTTGTTTAAGTTCAAGTTATGTTACTAAAATATACTAAAATTACATCTCCGGGGCGAAGTTTGATTCGTTAACCTCAAACCTTCGGCTCTGGTATAATGATTCTAATCATAACCATCACCCCATGTCGGCCGGTGACGTCAGGTCACTATTATCTCAGTAGCCTCGACCCTCCACTGCCGAGGAAAAATGGTCGTTCTAAGAAGATATGTCAAACAAACCAAAAAATGATTCATTGTGTTCCAAACATGTATGTTTCTGGGAAAATCTCAGCACTACAGCTGGGTACACAAACCGTGATGATTTTTGGAACAAAAACAAATCCAAAAACTACCTGAAACAATGAGATTTCAGGATTTGCTGTTTTTTTTGTGGGTTTTTGCGTTTTTTTTTTGCGCGGTTTTCTCCATAGTCGTTTGATGCGCTGCAAACATTTTTTGGCCTTTGTCTCACCAAGCCCAAAAACATCCCGTCGCGCCGATTACCGTCCGGCGTTTTCCATAAAATCAGGATGGCGTTGTGGCAATTTAGCATTTTTTCTATCAAAAAGTGATTCCAAAAAAAGATCGGGTTTTGTAATGTTTTGTATGTGTTTGCAACCCTTCTAGCATTTTGTGCCTCAAAACGATGCGGATCCGCCTAGCCCTTTTTCTTCCTTCTCATAGTTTGCTGAGGCTAAGTCCTGTCTTTTGCAGCAAGGCAGTGGAATCGTTCTCCCACCTCCAGTGGGTAGAACGAACATACTGCCACAGAGCTGGGTTCGCTCGACTATTGATCTGAGATCTCAGGGAGTCCGGAACCCCTTTCTTCAAGAGAATCCACAAGGAGTCAATGCCTCCAGTGTGGATTCTGATATAGCCACCCCTTGCCACCCCACCCCACCCGGTTCCCCAAGAAAATCACACCATCCTTCGTGCAATACTTCTAACTGACGTGCAAAACTTCTAACTGACGTGCAATACTTCTAACTAACAGGCAATACTTCTAACTGACGGGCAATACTTCTAACTGACGTGCAATACTTCTGACATACGTGCAATACTTCTAACTGACGGGCAATACTTCTATATAACTGACGTGCAATACTTCTAACATACGTGCAATACTTCTAACTGACGCGCAATGCGACAACAAAAAAACAGCAAAACCTGCGGGTCCGTTAACAGCGCCGGTAGCACAAACATGGTGCAAGTTCCAACGAACGTGAATGTGCCCCACCCCACCCCAACCCCCCCACACATCACACTTCAAACACATCAAACAACGGGATCAACATTGAGTTTGCAAGACATGATGAGATGATGTTATCTGACGCAACAACATGTCACTTTTGTGGGACGGTAAATAGCGCGGCAGCAAAAACATGCAATGAAAGTCCTACAATCTAAGACCAAATTAGTATCTAGGTGTTTGGGGTAAAATCAGTCGAAAAAAGGCAAATTCCGAAAAAAAAAAACCTACATGTTTGTAGGATTTGGAGGGTCGAGGAGAATTAACCTGCTTGGTGCGTGGGGCTGGTGTTTACATGGGCAGAACGTAGAGTGCCATGGTTCAAACAGACATGACGGACAGGTTACCGATCTAGACGCAAGATGAGTGACTTGGACTTCCTAAGCGTCCCTTTATGCCAGCCACTTCTTTCAACACATTGGAGCAAAATTCAGCAATTTTGAACATGTTTGGATATATGTGAGGGAATTGCATCAAATTCAAGCAATTTTGAGCAACTTTGAGCGGATTGCTTTGCATTTTTGTGCAGATATTGTTTCAGTGTGTTTATTGTTTTGATTATCTCAGCTTTGTCCTTTGTTTGTTTTGGTGCTCATATTTTACTGTTGTTGTCTGTTAGATTTACTTTCCTTTGTAACCTTAGATTTCAAGACAGGACATCCGATGAATCCAGACAAACGATCTGTCAATGGTCAATGGGGGAAAACTGTAAAAAAGTTTGAACCAACCATTTTATGATATCGATATGTAAAAGGCGTGAGCCTACCACTTTAGGGTTTTTAGGATATGGTTGGGATACCTTTGAGATTTTGGGGGGATGTAACCGATTATGGGACTGAAAATCATTTGGTGCTTTACCTATTTAATGAAGATGAGACTTGCCAGGGAAAGGGGATTATAAAGTTGACTTGTGAAAGGTATTCATCGGTGGGTTGGTAATCAGCTAGATTAATTGGAGTTCATTTCATAGACATGACATATATATATATATATACATATATATATATACATATATATACATATATATATATACATATATATTATATATATATAATATGTATCTATAGTTGGATGGGTAAAACTTAACCAACAACCACACATAATTTGCGGGCTCCTTGCCGCCAAAATTTAAACAATATAATTGGGAACATGTCGGAATGTAATATACCAATAGTCGCTAGGGGGATTAATAACGTAACCAGGTCGGTGACCCCAACATTTTATTGGGTTCTTGGGCTTGTTAACCACCAACAACTACGCAGGTTAAATCAGGGCAAACAATCTACTGGAATAATATGGAATAATGATGAATACAATTAGATATGGGAATCTGTTGTGAACTATATTGTGGTATATTATTTAATGAAGTTATTATTATGATTCCATAATATTGTTGGTTGTGGTATTTTTAAATCTATTTTGAACTATTTTGGTCTGATGCGGGCGAATTGTCAACATTGTTCCCGGCTACTGTCAATATAGCCCACCTCAGTCACAAGAAATCGCGTAGCAACACACGGCTACTGAACATTGAGATCCGGCTAGGTCTCCCATTTGATAAACCATTTTCATCTCCTGGGCGCGGTGCCTTGGACAAGTCACTACATCCCACATCGCTACCCACAATTCCCATGCCCAAATTACCATGGAAATTACGCATCCTGAGTGTTCATTCCGGTAAAATCCCATTGCATCCCCAAAAAAACATCAAAGTACGCATCAGCTGGGGGTTTTTTAAGTCATGGGGGATCCCCAAGTTACCAAGGGTTTCCATACTAATTGAAATGTTTACTAAAATCTTCTAATCACTGCAGGTACTCCTCATGAGTTACGACACCTCCGCTGAAAAAAAGCAGAACTTCGCCAAGTGTCCGGCTCTTGGTGTATCACCACCCCATCCTCCAGCTGCAGTTCCACCGCACCTGCGGTCGGCCCCCCGGCCTCCGCCGGCCGAGCGTCTAGCAGGAGCCGACCGGCGCCCTGGGCACAGGGGAAACGCGTTGAAGATCTGCTGAAAAAAGGGAAAAACAGGGAGAAAGTGAAGAATGAACCATGAGTCATGAGTCATGAGATTCAATGGAATTATAATTACATTAAAAAACACTTGAACTTGAATATACCATGTTCATGAATTAAAGAAGCAACATGTGGCATACCATATCGCATACCATGGCAACGTGGTACCGGAGTTAGCACGTCCAATTTGGGACAGAAGCATTTGAGCGGTCAAATTCAAGATATGGTAATCCATTGACTGCACATACAATGTAATACAGTAGGTGTAAAAAGCGTCTTTTTGTACATATCTTTGTGGAATTCGCATGCAAAATGGGGATTGGTCGCTGCGCAATGGAGCCTCCCACGTACTGCGACGTGCACGAAGCAAACCTGGTTGTTCCACTTCGCCTGAGTCCCGGTCAATGTGAGGGGTGTTGCAAGGCACCGGTGACATGAGGTGTTTTATCTTGTTTGTTTATCCTTGTCTCTTCAAATTGAACCCGATCCGATTATAAAAATTATGCACAAAACATCCTCGGGTCAGGAATCTCACACCAACAATGATATATATATATATATATATACCAGTAGTAGGTGTTGTTGTTGTTGCTGCTGATGTTGATGTTGATGTTGATGTTGATGTTGATGTTGATGTTGTTGTTGTTGTGGTTGTTGTTGTTGTTGTTGTGAATCACACGCGCATGCATATTATGTATAATATATATATATATATATCATGATCAAATGTCCTGTGATCAGATCCAATGTTTATCCTTTCTGGATGTTATTTCGAATCAAACAGCATGATGAGGATGATATTCGAGCCCCCTATTCAAAGGTTAACATCAACCATTAAGACAACATGGACAAGAATACAGGTTGCATTTGGCTCGAGAACTTTGCAAACATGGGGAGAGCCTCAACAGGAGAGATTTCAGGGTCTGATCCGGTGGAGCATAAACTTGTGGATGTCATGGGATATACATAATGTTTTTTAACATGGTTCAAGGGTACAGGCTGGTACAGGAGTCGTCACCCCAAGGAAAAGAAGATGGTACCTTTGTCATTGCACAAAAGCCAGCGCCTCATGCAAAACAGCAGTGGAATCAAGGAATTGTTCTACCATGCAGAGACCTTCACTGTCACTTGAATGCAACACAATCAAATATATAATAATAATCATCATCATCATCATAATCATCATCATCATCACCATTAAAAAAAAATAATAATAGTAATAATAATAATAATATATATATGTATAAACAATATGAAGATTATAAATATATATACTGACATATGCATGTTAGTAATCTGTTTCCCTTGAATTGTTTCCCCCGGGTGGAAAAAACATCCCGTCATCGGCTGAGCATGGCTGATCAGCCATCGGCAACCATATCTGGTTGGTAGTTGACCTACGCCTCTGAAAAATATGAGTTCGTCACTTGGGATGATGAAATTCCCGATATATGGAAAAGTAAAAAAATGTTCCAAACCACCAACCAGATATCAACTGTTGGATTTGGGAATACCTCACGTATATTTTCATCATGTTTAGACAAGTGCCATGTCAAGAAACACCGGGGGGAGAACTTCCAAGTGGCCAACCAGCACCTCGAATTTCCGCAGTTCATTCTGCACCTCTGCTGTCCGGTCAAAGTTACATGATATCTTCCCACTTAGCAAAGGAAAAGTCATGTAAAGAGCAAAACACTACCAATCAGTGATAAATATATCTTCAGCTGGATTTTCATGAATAAGAAGTAATATATATATATATATATATGCATGTATATATGCATATAATTGTTTGATTACTTCTTGATGGCTGCAAATCAGGGCACAGCATCCTGACTCTGGAAATGCTCCAGCTGTGTGAGCGAACGACAACCTCAGGGCATCTTGGGTGCTTAATCTGACAATCACCCACTTGTGTTTAACAAACATTACATGAAGTTGTCTGCCGCTGCGGCGGGCATGTCGAAACCAATGTGCAGGCACGTGTATTTATATATATATATATATATGTATATATTTATATATATATACAATATTTCAAATTGTATTTATATTTATATGTCACTTTAACCAATAGAAACAAACAAAGACCTCTTGTATAAAGAGTCTGATGAGGAAACATGTGCATATCAACTGTCCGAACTGTGCAGGGTCAGAGAGTCAGACTTCATCCGATTCAGCGACTTGGCCATGCTATGGAAATTCCTTGCGAATGCCCCACTTACTTGGGCACTCAACAAAAATGTGGGGATGAATAGGAAGAAACCTTGGATATTTGCGATTTTGTATGCGATCAAATTAAATTTCAATTTGGAGAAACCGCCAACTTGAGATGTTTTTCCTCCCCAGCAGTTGTTTTACACTTTCAGGTTAGCTTGCCAGATGGTACTCACCTTCCGAATGAGCACACCAATATAGGCTAGTTGTCTTTTTCATTTCCATGGTGGTTTGCCAAATGCTACTCACATTGCCTAATCTGAATCTGTTTGTGTCATGTTGTTTAGCTTAAATTGTCCTAGATCTATCTTCAGAGGCATTTTAGATATGGTAGAATTAGATGTGGTAGATCATAGTCGACTGGTATTCCAAAATATGTTCCCTCATTCTAGCAAGGTCTCAAAATGGGGTACCCCCAACTCCACTGATTTTTCCTCAGTTGCCCCATTAAAATGGCCATATACTGGGACACCCATCATGGTATTAAGTTGCTTATATATCTCATGAAAATCCACTAACATCTATTCATTTCAATTCTATACACATCGCCTCATGAATCCCGTTAATGTAACATCCAACAGCACATGATTCTTCATGTGTATCCCATTATATAATCTGCATGAGCATCTCCATTCTTGAACCCATGCCGCTTCAACAGCCTCAATCCCCCGCATTTTCTCCGCTGGAAGCAAGCCACAGTGCGAGCCCAAAAGACTTTGACTCTTAGGCACCTACAGTACAAGCATGTTGTTCCCATTCTTGGCGACGAGATTGAGGGAATGCATAATATGTATATATATATA
>Ga0126342_10012490_pt1 | contig 15143 bp, 18 predicted proteins | sample Cyp1metagenome_FD_92528 | JGI IMG/M metagenome (GOLD analysis project Ga0126342, IMG submission 92528) | Coral microbial communities from Lord Howe Island, Old Settlement Bay, Australia - Cyphastrea 1 metagenome | ecosystem: Host-associated > Invertebrates > Cnidaria > Coral ...
ATAGAGCATCACCAGCCTCACAGATACGCCGCCAAGTCGATGCCTCCTGGTCCTCGATCTCATCAATGACCTTGACATACTGGAAAGCTGCCTGCTCCGCCAGGACGTTGATACCCTCAGCCTCAAAGGAAGTCCATCTTGAGCCCCCTGCTCTGCCGCTTGCTGCGCTCGTAGGCCTCGGCTCCTCTCGTCCTCGCGGACTCCTCGACCTTGTTCCACCTTCTTCCTCAGCGTCCTCATCTCCTGGTCTGTCTTGCCCTTCTTCATCCTCTTCTGGATCGCGTCGCTCTCCTCCAGCCTGAAGCTCCCTTTGGTACACAAAAATGTGTACGATTGTATTTCTGCCCGTTGTGGAAAAAGATGCCCGCTTCGGGGTCTGAAAAAAAAGTGTTCGAAGTTCCGTGGTTCCCCAAGATAACCCGCATGATTCATACCCCGTAGGCTCTGCAGCACATGTTTTGCACACGCCAGTGCATGTGCACGATGTGAAACATCACTTGGAGCAGCTGCACCTCACAACAACAAAGTATTTGCTGAACATGCGCATCAAGTGTCAAGCCGTGAGATTTCCAATCCCAATAAGTTTCACACAGGGGGTGGTTATCAGACTTAAACAGTATACAGCATCACAGCAACACCACGAAGCGCACATACACACACACACGCTAGACAAGAAGTAGCCACCATCAGTGGCTTGGTGGGAAGTTTATATATATATAATATATATAGTACTGTGAGAATCAAGATCCTGGACGTGAAAAACCATCCCGCAGTTGTACGATGCCACATCTTGATCGGCATCACACCGCAATGATCAGATGACCGCAATCGTGCAGTCAAATTAGTACAGTGAGCCATGCAATCTTGTAGTCCACAAAAGCTAAGTTTCTGGCTTTGTTTCAGGGCCATGGCAAATAGCATGAAAATGAAAATTGGCTCTGCATTGGTGGTCCTCTCTGCCTGCACTGTACATATCATGCATTTTTCAAATGCTTCACAGAATCACACACTATGCATATTCCTGCGTCCACGACAAATGAAGCCACAATTTCTAATCACACATTCAACATTGGCCCCACCTTATCTTCGCTGCGCGCGATGCAACGCAGCCGGTATCCTCAAAAATTGACAGCCTGTCATGCAAAGCATTTGGCCGCAGGGAAACGTTGTATAAATAGAACATGGTAGCAAAGGAAGTCTAACACTGATGCGTCTACTCCTTCCACACAGCAACACAGCCGCATTGACCCTCTGGAATTAGTAACTGGGCTTAGGTCAAAGGAGGGAGAGAAAACACACTCATAAGTTCAGTCTGCATTTCGCAACATCACTGCATTAAGGAGCCAACATTAAACACAAGGAAGAGCTTCTCTCTGGCTGACATGTTTCCCGATGCATGATGTTGAGCAGCAAACTCAACATCCCAAGCCAAGCATGTCCACGAAAACATGCAGGTGTTTTCCGTCCATGCACATGTGTGTTCAACAATATCTGTGCCCAAATCTGTTGGGCCGCAAGCGGCGCAAACAACCAAACATGCTCATGGCAAATCGCAATCAACATGGCAAGGCAACGCACAATCAACCCATGACACAACATGCAAACAATACAACCAACACAGATTTTCCACCAAGTGTCTCGCATGCGCACCGGCACGCTCCCTCACACATGTACAGTACCTGCGCGTCAAACAAAACATGCCACACCATGCGACAACTTACAAACATCACGGTCCTCAAGCTTCATCCAAAGCAACCCAGCGTCACAAGCAGTCAACATGTCAACCCACAGCAACACATGTGCAAGCATGCACGCCAACCATGCCAAAGACACAATTGCCATCAACGTTTTGTGCGCTTGAAATCTCTACCTGATGAAAGGTGCCATGTTCAAGCAAATAAGCGAAAGAAGGCTTAGGGCTCAAGTACGAGTTCCAAAACCTGGCCTTCTTTCAGCCAACCTTCCTTGTGCCATTTTCGTTTGTAGTGCATGAGCGCTCTGCGCATTGTTCCAATGCATATTGTCCATGAATGGCATCGCCGCGACATTCTGGCAACCTGCAACACAACAAATTCAAAGAACATCGCGCATGCATGGGAAAGGGTGATTGAAATTTTCATACAGCCAACACGTAATTCCAGACAAGCAACACGACCTATATAATCTTCGTCGCGCCATGTAGCAAAAGCTTAGATGACGCGGCAACGTATGCACATGAGAAGGAAGTTGGATCTGTTCAAGCATGCAGTATGATAAAAAGCATTGCAACTGTTTCTTTTTTACAAAGTGTGTCCAAGCAACTTCTTGGAGACATCACCATCAGCGTACCTCTTGCAAGCTGGTCCACCATCCACAGCCTGGCAGCAAGCCCATTCCTAGCACCCAAAAGAAGAAACAAAAACAAGCCTCTTAGTCTTATGCACTGATTCTGCACTGAGCAATCCGATCTCTTGTTGGTGGTGTAGTTTCGGAGTTTTTGTGTACAATTTCCAGCCCCGAGATTTACACCAGTGGCGCAGTGTGGAGATTCCTTCCTGGGGGACAGCAGCACCACACAGAAACACGGAAATACTTGCACCAGTATGGGTGTGAACCACTTGGTTTGCGTGCAAGAGTCTGTGAAATCATGGCATGCTTGCACCAACTCCATGGCCTTGGGCCTTGGGATCCATCTTTGGCGATTGATGCCTCTGAAGTAAGTCTCGATGTTCTGCAATGTCCATCGCAAGAGGTCTACCAGGTCGGCAGGAGGTGCCTCACATTTCCACAAGCTTTTTTCTGTATCCTGGATCTTTTGTTGTGTAGGTTGTGGGTTTAGATCTGAAGGGCTTGGCCTGTAGCTTTGGCCTCTCCTTTAACTGCGGAGCGGGACCTCCCCAGGAGTGATATGTTTGGAAGGCATGTCCTTCTGTTAATTTTGGGGTGGTCAACATGTGAAAAAGAATCCGCAGTTACCGGGCAGGGGGGGGCATCAATGCAAACAAAGCTGCGCATTGCTCACCGATGGGATCACGAAGCACCACATACAGAAGCCTCTGGCACATTACTGCAGTGTCAAAAGCTTTGCCTGGCTCATGGGGCATAGTCACATCCTAGAGAAAGAGGTCGAAAAGTGATTGGCCTCCCAGACGTGGGTACTCCTTGAACCTAGCGCATCATAACGAATTCAGATGGGACATGCGCGCGTGCATTGACGCCATGCCGGCAATTCATATTCACATGTGAACTTGCCTTGCCCGATTTGCACATTCGTTGCCGGCAAGTCACGAAGAAGCTTTGAAGGTCTTCTGGAGGTCAAACTCAGTGATGCTTGAAACCTGCTTATGCCTTCAAGGGGAAGCAGGAAACAAATCCACATTGCAGTTTCATGGCACTCCCAAAACCAAAATCTTCAAACCTGCTGCTGAGTTACTGCATCTTCCACGTGTTGAAATTCTGGAAAGCATTCTCCAGTTGTGTTTCACGCGTGGTCCCACCAAACCATTGCAAATGGCAAGCAAGTAACACCTTGTACTTCACGATGTGCAATCAGATGGCGAGATCTTTGAACAATGTTGACATGCACTAGCAAGTTTGGCTTGGTCGGAAAAATGCAAAACAAGGAACTGCAGTTGCTCCACATACATATTGCCCAACACCAAGATGCCACGTGTGCATTTGATCTGGGGGTGCGTCTGTTGGACCCATACCTGGAACGGTATGGATCTTCGCAGGTCTGTCCAACTTTGAAGGCCAGTCCCCTGGACGCTGTCGACGCCACTGTGCTGTCAAAGCAGTGCACCACCAATCCTGCAAAACAATGTTCTGTTCATGTCAATCTTCGGTCATAAAGACGTGTGATCAGGCACCAATCTATTGACACGCCCGCCTGTGATTGGCAGTACTGGCATACCCTTTTGGACTGGAACCCCGTCTCAAGGCGATGGCACTTTCCTCGTGCAGTGAAGAGGAAAGAACACACATGCGCATCAGAACCTAAGGCAACAGTCTCTTGGAATGTGATGCTGGGAGCCATCTTTTGCAACACAGAAACTTTGCCATGGCCAGTCCCCTTTGACACCGCAAAATGCAATGTGGATCTGTTGGGACGAACCATCTGGAAGGCAGACCTTAAGTGCAGTGCAGTAGCCAAAAAAGCAAGGACCGCAAAGTTTGTCGCCGCAAAAGTACAAGCATGCGACACAAAATGAATAACCCCACCTCAAGGCCATTCTCAAAGAGGTCCCGCATGTCTGCTGCGACTGCATCATGTAAAGCTTCCAGTGTTTCTTCTCCTTCAACACAAGCGTACCTCTCACCTGGAAAGACTGACGCGAGCAGTCGGCTCTTGAAAGAATGGCCACCGCAGAAAAGGAGCGGCTGGTAGCTGCAAATCAACACAGCCCTTCGCAACCGACCGCGGCCCTCATCACCATGGTACAGAAACGGCAATGTCCACCCCAACCGATCTTCAGGCTGGCTGTACACACCATGACCCGGGTTAACCGTTCTATATAATTGCCAGAAGGCAGTAAGCTCTGTTTTCCATTGTGGACCCAGAGGCAGCCCATTGCAAAGCATCTCCCCGTCCGTTCTTGCAAAGATCAGCTGCAACCAGCTACTCAGCATCAAGACTGGCCACGGCGTAGCTGCGACTGAACCACGAAACTTGCATGGTGTCAGAACTGTTGTAGGCTGCACCATCAGAGTGAACCCCCAAGACTGGATCAGTCTGTGGAGGTTGCGTGCCCAGTGAGAAGGGTCCCGCCAGTTAGCCAATTTGTTGAGAAGCATCGGGTGGCCTGCAATCAGAGGTGCCTTTTCAAATATGCCTTCACCTTCTCAAAATATGCCTTCACCGTCATTCTAGCGATGAAACCAAAGCATGGCACCAAAAATGAGTTCCCAGCTACCATCTGGCAACCGCAAACCACTCGTCAAACGAGCTGCTGAAACACAGCTCCTGCAAACAATGGTTGGCTTACAAGTCTGCTTGCGAGAAATGCAAGCACAATTGGTCCTGGCACCGTCAGCCTCGGTGGTTTACAAGCAGCAGGATTGACATACCGGCAAGCATGATCTTTACACATGCATGACATCACTTGACATATATATCAAGCAGATAAGCAGCTCCAATCTCAAAATGTTCCAGCAGTTCCTCCAGCAGTGCTTGCTGGCAGTCAATGAACGAAACCGTCGGTCTCGAAGCTTGGCCTCTCTACTGCCATTGTCAGAGGGTGTTGCACAAGTTTGAATTTCAAGGGCGAGTGCAGCCTGCCTGGGACCGGGCAAACTTCCCCACAGCTCTCAGCTTCCAAGTCAATGCCTAAACAAAAACGAGGCATGCCATCATGGCAGTACCGCGGACAAATGGCAAACATGTTCATGCCACATGTACAAGCGCAGCACATGCCAGCACCAATGAGGGATTCCTTTTCACCACAAGCCCGCCAAGACAAAAGTCTGTGTCAAACGCATCTACCATCACAAATTTGATGCAACACAGCACACATCATGGGCATGTACGTCGTGTCCATATACCATAGGGACAAAGTCCAGCATCCTGAGCCAAACCGAGCATGCACCAGAATCCATCGACATGCCTCCGTAGCATGTGAGTCATGACTGTGACATGCTTTACAAGGAAGATTCACACTGGTGCAAAGAAGTTTCTTTCATGTCACTCCGTTCACTTTTCTTCTTTCACATCCTGCTCTGCCTTCTTCGAGATTTTACGCTTCTTAGCTTCGTCCTGGCGTTTCTTCTTCTCCACCCGCTGTTCTTCGGTCTCCGGTGCCTTCCATTTCCTCCAGGCAGCACTTGTACACATGACACCAAATCACAATCATGTTTCTAACCACACCAAGATGTTCCCACCTGGCACGGATCACCCATACACTCATCATTGTGTCTTCTTTCGTGCAGGTGACATAGTGTTGCCCTAAGGCCTGCTGCTGTGCCCTGAAGCAGGGACTGGGTTGACAGAAGTTGGGTGCATGCAACCAGTGCAGCAACCGTTCATAGTTCATATGATGTTCATGCACAGATCATGAAAAAACACGATTCCAGCCTGTCAGGTGCGGTGACCATGGCATCCCCTTGCAAGTTGACCATGGTCTTGTAGAGCTCTTGCAGCCTCCCTAGCGGCCCAGCAATGCCTTCCGAAAACACGAGAAACCAAGAGCTGGCTGTCGTCCTCATGCCCAGTAACTCCTTCGCCTTCTCATCAGTAGCATTGTGCGGGTCAAGCTTGCCCTGCTGCGCATGCATGCAGACAAGCACAACTGAAAGTCCGAAACCTCAAGACTTATTCACACATGTAGTCGCAAGCCAGAAAGCTTGCACAAAGCACATCAAAGATATAAGGGCCTTCAAGTCTCGGGCCAAATCAATCTTCTGGCCAAGAATCATGATATACTGGCCCAACTGCTGATATGCAGCTACCGTGGGATTCGCAGCTGGGAACGAAACTCGCTCAACTGGTCCCTTCCTGAGAGGTGCAAAATCATTGGTTGTATCAAAAGAAGCTAGTGGTACAGAATGGCGCAAGCATTCACACACGCATGAGCGCATTTCATCACACATCCACATGAACTGAATGGTGCGAGAAACGGCATTGCAAGCGCTGCAGGAATAGGTCCTGGAACAGTCGGGTCACCCGAACTACCCGAACTGTCAGCAGCAGCCCCCGTCTCCAAAGGATCAAAGATTGAGCCAGACGTGTCCTGCCATCATGTGGACAGACAAAGAGGCAGCCCACTGTCACACACCACTCCGAGAAACTGCAACCGTCTCTTGCCTCCGTGGCGAAGCAAGCAGCGGTTTCCAACTCTGATGCGCGGTAGTTCTGCTTTTCACGTACAGAATCCACATCAATGTCGATGTACTCTGCTTGGTTGATTGGGTGTCTGTAAACCTTTCCTCTCTGAGCTGCCCATTTCCACGTGTTCTCGATCATTGTACTTAGACGAAAAGTCCAGCGCATGATGAAGAGATAGCGGCACATGGCTGAAAAACAATGCAGAGACTCTGCGTGTACAAATGAAACAGCTGGGAGCAAACAAAGTGCAAACAAGTGTCTCGTCCCAGTGCCACATCTCTTTCAACATCTGCTTAGTGACTGGCTTCTCTTTGGTTGTGTCGGTGACTGACTTCCTGGACAGCTGCTTCGCTACAGCATCACAAGCCTGAAGGTTTCCTGTGGCCACAAGCTGCTCTTTCATCTTTTGACCTCAAGGCCATGAACACATGCACACCATTCTCTCGACCGAAAGGTTCTTTTCAAGAGAGAATCAGGAGTGAAAAAGTTGAGTGTCCCATGAAGGATTCAATCAAAGTCATGCATGCATTTAAGTGGCGTTTGTCTTTGTCGTTCCAGGCTGCCAGCAAATCTGCAGAGTTCACGTTCATGACATGTCTCCGGATCCTGGAGAAGATCGTGTTGACCAGTCCAGCAAACTTAGTGCCGATACAACATGCAACGGCGACAACGCAGGTTGGTGGCCCAATTTTTTTCATCAAGCCACTGGTGGTCATATCTGTCATAGGCACCAGCTGCTTTTCCGGTCCTGGGAACTCATGAGTTGAATTGATAAGACACAGCAAAACGCATGGTCAATTCAAGCAGTCCTGGCTTCAGCCAACGTTTTTTGCACCCAATCCGGTACTTCATCTTGTCGATCAGCGTCCGTTCGTGCATCAGCCCGAAGTGGAGGAAAAGGAGGGAGATCTGGTCGATCAGGGACATGCTTCTCCTTCTGCCGGGTGTCCTCTGGAGAAGCCTGTTCAGCGACATTATGTTTTGGGGCTCGTCCACCTCCACCTTCATTCCAGTTGATCCCCTTACATACCTGTCGGTCAAAAATGTTCCGGACATCTTGACGGATCGGTATATGAGCATTCTTGGGCACAACGACTGTCTTCTTCACAGGGGGGTCAGTAACCTCGACAGCAGAAGGCACCACAGGGACAGCAGGCTTGGGCACTGTGACTGTCTCCTCAAAAGGTTTCACCATGTGTCTCAGGCACACACACATGTGGTAGCAACTGCTGCACACAACTCATAGTCCTTGGTGTCACACCCAAGAGCTTTGCTGCCATGGATATCTCCAGGCACAGTTTCCAGTTCCTGCGCACAATGCATGAAAGAAAGCACCAGCACGCGCAGAGGAAAACTTGAGGCATACCTACCAGTGACATCACACTTCTTTGGATTCTTTTCGAAGTTAAGAGGTTATAACTAGGGTTAAGATGAAGTTACATAAGTTCAAGTTAAGTCCATCTTAACCTACTTGCTAACTTCCTAACTTTTTTTTGCATGTTTTTGCTTATAAAATGAGTTTGGCATGAAAACTGAGAAGCGACAGCATGTTATCATCTTCGATCCTATAGTACATGACTCGAATGTTGTTATTCAAGTCGTTTGGATCTACTAGCGCGCAGGCTTGTGCTTCAGTATGTTTTTTTCCAACGTGTGCGGTAGCTGGGTTGTGTTTGCACAGGCGTTAATAGTTAAACCGACAGGAACAAATCTGCATTTGCAGTTTTGATTCCACCGAGCACTTGCGCAGCAGTGCAGGAGCCCAGCAACAAATATTGGTCTCGAAGGTATTTGACGCCTTTCACAACCAAACCATTGCTCATTTCACAGGGATAGGGGAGGCCAGACAAATTCTTAATTACAGAAGATCCCAGCAACGTTGAGTCCAACCAACTCACGTCATGGGATTCTTGCAGGTCAGCCGTGGATAGTTCCAGCAGAGCTGAGACAGAGAAAGTTGGTGCAAATCCCGAATTTCCTGTAGTTAATTTTTTGAAAAATTTATGTTTTCTTTCCAGGGCCCACGTGTCAAGCATTTTGTTGCACCTTTGGACTTGAGCTTGCACGTGCAATCCATAATGCCACTTGGGCCGCATAGTTTCTCTTGACCATGCTTTTGCATATCCGGCAAAATGTTTCTTCTGCAGTTCATCTAGTTGGAGCGCAGCTGACGGCGAAACTTTGCATGCCCAAATGCAGCAGACTAGTTTTTGTAGGCACTGCATGGATTCGATGTACGGTGTCAAACTGTCTTCCACGACTAAGACTTCTTCACAAAAGGCAACCACAAGGGCCAGCACAGCAGCAGCAGCATCCGCGTCACCACGGAAGTCACCATCAGCACGCCACAGCTTTGCGTTGAAGTACTTAGCGGGTTTTGGGCCGCACGCAGCAGGACTGCCCCGAACCGGGGTCCAAAGCGAAGCATACGTTTGCAAATGGCACAGGGTGAACGTCGTATGCTGCACAAGAATTGCATACCATTGGCCCAATAGCTGACAAATTTGTCCGTTGTTGAAGAAGATATGCATGCTGTCGTACAGCAAGCTATCAACTGAGATCCATTTGGACAGCTCTGGCGCAAGGAGAGGACCTTCTTGGAAGTTTTCCCAATTCCAACCCAGAATTTGTTCACAGTCCTTTCTGCCTTTGGTCGTTCTCTCTGCACGCAACCTGTTGGCAGCTGCGTTGACCGTTTCATCTGTTTGGGGCCAAAAGAGACACATATCAGGGCATGTGATATCATAATGGCTTTCTGCATCTGAGGCTTTCCCAATGGCAGTCACATTGATGCATTGAACGCATGGTTTCAGGCCTGCATGGCCTTTGCATCCAGAGCAGCTGCGGATAGCTTCTGCGTCTGCTAGAATGTATGCGTATGAGATCAGCATCTCTTTGGGACCATGCGATCGGGAAGCCACTGCCGCACTCGCGCTCTATGAACTTCAGCACTGACGTCACCAGGGCCGCCATGCCACCACGCATGTCATTGATGTCGCTGCTGCGGCACACGCTCAGCGTCAGCCATTGTGACTCCATGTGCAAGACAGGGCATTCCAACCAATTGACATAGATAAGGTTCGCCTTGCGAGCCTGCGGCGCGCTTAGCACGTTGCCGCCTGTCACCTCATCCGTGTAAAACACCATAGTCAGTTCTCCGTTGTGCGCTTGGCAGGCCTCATGTAACATGGCTTTGTATAAGGCACATGCGTTTACCTTGGCTTGCACAAGCGCAGGCAAACTCATGCACGGCATGGTGACAAAGTTGCCATCTTCTATGGCAGGGATTTCCAAATGCCTCAGACACGGTTGGGATAGCGCATGAGCTGCTTTCTGACTCTGGCAGGTACGTTTCCCAGCGCCATCTTCTCGTAACGTCGCAATGACTTTGCGGCATGTTGCCGGCGTTACTCCTTTCAGTTGCCTCAGAGCTGCAAACTGTTCTGCCGGTGATTGCTCGAGTAGCCGCCTTTTTTTCTTTTCGGACTCCATGCTCATGCTTTTGCCAAAACGGCTTCGGATACAAGACATGCGTGCGTGACAGAACGACGCTTCCATGCTCAGGGTTCACATGATTCAATTTTGTCATCCCTTTGCGACAACACTCTAATCAGAAAACGTGCCTATGCGTTTGTTTTCTCGAGTTGATTTGATTGCGACTTCGCACGGCTTGTTTTCTCAGCTGCATTTCATGTTATTATCTCTGCATGTCTAAGGGTTGCTCTCATGCTACATCTTCAGCTTTGGCGAGCTCTTGAGAGGCACATGGTTCGATTTGCGCCTCATCTACATCCTCTTGGGATGATGCAATATATTCGACAGTGGTTTGTTCGCCGCTTGGGCTATCCATCATTGCTTGCCACGACCGCTTACGGCCAGACAACATGACAGAAACATCATGATAGCGACCGATATCTTTATTGTTGCTATACAGACGGACAACCTCTTCCGTCAGTTGGTAGCCAACCAACGCTGGCATGGAACCTTGTGAAACTAGTTTCGGTAAATGGTTCGACTTGAGCCGTGGCTGCGTGCAAGAGGTATAATTCCTTCAAGTCCGAGCCTTATGGAACCTAGATAGTTCGACTACTCTATCATTCTACGCGAACAGATGTGAGACGTTAGACAACCAACCAGGGAAAGCTTTTCATCATATATGTATACGACATACCTTTTTTTCATGGGATATATTGAAGTAACAACCGAACTCGATCATGATTACCACACTTTGACGCGGTCCTCTCCCTAGCGAACTTTTTTTTTTCAAGGCCGCTGCCATCACTCGTGTCCAAAAGTCTTTCAAGCAGTGAAGACGCAACACGAGCGCCAAGTCAGCGGCGCCTGACATATGACACACCCCGCAAATGCCAGGCGATGGCGCACAACTCTTAGTTGGCTGTCTTTCCACGGAGACGCTTGCCGGTCGGAGGTTTCTCCTTTCCTGTGTCCTCCCTCTCCTTTCTCCTCTGCTTCAGCCTTGCGCTTGGGAGCAGGCTTCGGTTTCGGGGCAGGAAAGTAAGGCTTCAAGTTCTTGATGACTTCCGTGCAAGTTTGGTGCAAGGTGCGTACCTCCACCATGTCGTAAGGAAGCTCCGGCAGCGCCAGTTCCCCAGCCTTGGCACGCTCATCCTCGGCCAGTTGCATGGTTGACTTTGCAGCTCCCACCCAAAGTTCCACCTTTGCCATTGCATCCTTACATGCGGCTTCCACATTGTCCGGCAGGTTGGACACTTTCTTGTAAGCTTTCGCCATGGCTTGCAGATCGTTGCTCAACTGTCCGATGCTTTTGGCTGCCAACATGTTCTTAGCACTTTGCATCTTGCGCGCAGCCACTTCTGCAGCTTTCTCCTCTTTCTTTTCGTTCTTCTGCGCATCTTTGTCTTGTTCGACTTCCTCAGGCAGGTCCATGTCATCTTCGGAACCTGCTTTCTTCCCTTTCTTTCGCCGGGCCTTGCAAGCTTCTTGCTCTTGCTTCAGGATTCGCTCGCTGACCTGCTGGTGAATTTCTTTCCAAACAACCTTCTTTGTTGGCACCTTGCACAAGTACAGTTTCAGAGTTTCACTGTACTCGCGAGGGCATGCCTCGACCGTTTCTTTCGGCCAGCCTCGCGTTTCCCAAACAGTCAACGGCAATTCTTCCGTCGTGATGTCAGACGTCGTCTCACTGATATGCCGCGTCGTCTGGAGAGCTATCAGCTGTGCCCGCACGGTCTTCCATGGGAGTTGCTTGCCTCCGGACTTTTTTTCTTCTTGGAGATGTTGGAAAAAGGCCTTTTGGCTTTCATCCGGTATTGATTCAAGTTCTTTACGGCTCCCAAGGTTGCGTCGCAGCATTTTGTCAGCAGCATTGCAGCCATAGCACTGAAAACGAACGCCATGCGTGCGTCCGGCAGAGCTGTCGTACATAAGTCCGCACAGAAAGCAGCAGCAAGAGGCGCCAGCCGCAGCAGCCGCAGTTTCATCCGCCATGGCTGAATTTCTCTATAAACGAGAACCCTTGTAACGCATCAGCGACCGTGGCTACAAACACAGACATGCGCGTTTTTTTGGCAGCCTCAGCAAACGAGGGGTTCAAAAAATTAGAGATTTAGGTCTGGGGCCGCGGACAAATGGATGGGAGAGCATTTTATACATATCACTATCGCGGACACTTGCGCGGACACATGTTGGCTGGAAATGTTTCCCATGAGTGCTCGCGGACACAAACGCGGACAAAAAACCTTCCTGAATCTATAAGTTTGGGCTCCGCGGACACTTTTTTGCCGCGGACAAATTGTTCTCCGATCGAAATCGCGGACACTCGCGGACAAACGCGGACACTTCGCGGACAAGGCGATACAGCACCTCAGCGCAGCTCTTTGCGCTGTAACATGCTGATTTCTAACCTTGCGGAGTGGCACCACGTACACTCCGGCAGCTGCGTTGCAACTTCCTGAAGCGACTGCAGGTGGTCCCAAGCCACCTGGGCTTTCTCCACAAAGGATACGCCATCATCGTCGGGTTCCATCCGACGTGCCAGCGCATCAGCATCCCAGCTGGACCGGAAGCAGCGAAGGCGAAAGACTTCATCATCTTCCATTCCGTGCCACTCCGTGTGACCCTTCAAAGTCAAAAACAAAAGAGACTTCAGTCGAATGATCTGTGCTTCCACTTCAGCTTCGCCACGCAAGGCAGCGTGACACTCTGCCACAGTCAAAACGGCAGTTATCGTATCACAGAATATGAACCAGGCTGCGCTGACGCCAACCGCGTCAGGCAATCCCAACCGATGCTGCACTTGGTCGCGGAGCGTGCGCAGTCTGGCAACTGGCACTTGCATGGTCAAGTCATTCTTGTTTGCGGCGCTTGCTTCCAAGATCATGCTAGCGGCAGGCATGCTTCCCTTTTGTTTACTGTCGAGCCAGATTTCTGCATAGACTACATATTTCATTGTTACTATCAAACCCCCTATAGCATCAGATTAAAAAAAAGCAGGTTAAAGGAAATATAATATTATATATATATACACGAGGAATCCGACCCTGTTCGCCCAACCTTTTTTTCACCGGTCGCTTGTTGGAGTCTGTTTGGCGCGCATCCACGTCTCAGCTGCTGTTGATGTTGATGACAATCTGCTGTTTCTGTCCCACAGCAGCACCTTGGGCAGTCGTACTGCCAGCAGGGACAGCAGGGCCAGCTGGGCCAGTCGCAGCAGCAGGGGGGGCATGCCCCTGCTCTGCGCGCGGCGCTACGCAGGCAGGCGCTGCGCTTGGCGCGCGGCTCCTCCGTGTGGCTGTCGGAGCGGGCTCTTCTTCAACCCTAACTTCTTCCAGTTCTTCCAACGCCTCTGAGCCACGCGCAACGCTAGCGCGGGAGCGAAGAAGCAAAGGCGGCGGGGGCGCCAACTCGCCAGCAGCTTGGTATGGTGCCGCCTGCATTCGACGTCTCTCATAGAGAGCAAAGGCTGCTTTTTTGGCCTTGTCCCAGCCTGCCTTTGGATTGTTCTTCTTGATCCCTTCATCCAGCTGGTTCCAGAATTGCCATGTCAAACAATTCCGACTGGCCCATTGGTGCTGCAAGCGGCCGCTCTGCTGCGTCGTGATACCGCTGACTGGGACACCCGCTTGGCCGCGGCTGCCTGCTTTGCCTCAGAGCTTTCTGAGCGGCGCCGTTTGTCTTCTATCTTGTGCTCCCGACCCCGCCGACGGCGTCCATGCCCTTCTGCACGTCTCCTTTTTCTTTCCTGCCTGCGCTTGTTGTACGAGTGGCTAGGATCACGTCCCAGCTTGGCGTTGCGTGATCGCCTACGCGATCTCCTCGAACGACCACTGGAACGGGCACGTTCTTTCTTCTCAGCCTTCTTTCCCTCGTCTGACTTCGCCGGCGCCTCTTCTGTGTCGCTTTTCTCTTCACTCGTGTCCCTGTCGTAGTCAGCAGCTGGAGAGAAAGGCGACACTTTAGCGCCACGCGGCATGCGTTCACCTGCAGCAGGAATCGATCGCATGACATGCAATGCAAACACACGACAATCGCACGACATCCAACAAAACACTATATAATACTTTATATCCCATATTATTCATATTTATATATATATAATTATATTTCCATATCATGAAACAACCGGAAAGGCCGGATGACAGAAGAAGAATGCAGAAGCTCGTCCACGCCCCGCTGGCGAGGAACTGTGGCAGGCATCCTGCTTGTCCACGTGGGACTTACCAATCCATGACCTCGTAGGTCACTGTCCACGTAGGACTTTACCCCACGTAGGGGCTCGACCTCGTAGGTCAATGGAGCAGTGACCACGTAGGTCAACGTCCACGTAGGACTTTTCCCCACGTAGGGGCTTGACCTCGTAGGCCAATGGAGAAGTGACCACGTAGGTCAACGTCCACGTAGGACTTTTCCCCACGTAGGGGCTTGACCTCGTAGGTCAATGGAGAAGTGACCACGTAGGTCAACGTCCACGTAGGACTATTCCCCACGTAGGGGCTTGACCTCGTAGGTCAATGTGAAGGTGACCACGTGGGTCGAAGAAGCTAACCTCAGTCCACGTAGGACAGTCCACGTAGGACTTGCCATGCTGGCATCGTGTCCACGTAGGATACCGTGAGCCGCGTAGGACATATAGAGCAGCGCAACGCATGGCTCCCGGCAGCGCAGCGGCCGCAGCAGCTATTCACTCATGAGCATGCTCATGTCGTATACCTGGAAAACCCACCTATGTAAAATTTACGCCCGAAGTCTGAAACAGCACTTTTTATCGCTGGCAGCCTCAAAGATCGCTGTGTGATGTTTTTTTTGCTCGTTGGGGATGCTTCACATATGCTTGGAAACAACAAGCATCAAAACATGATGTAAA
>Ga0126342_10012491_pt1 | contig 15143 bp, 15 predicted proteins | sample Cyp1metagenome_FD_92528 | JGI IMG/M metagenome (GOLD analysis project Ga0126342, IMG submission 92528) | Coral microbial communities from Lord Howe Island, Old Settlement Bay, Australia - Cyphastrea 1 metagenome | ecosystem: Host-associated > Invertebrates > Cnidaria > Coral ...
ATGACGATGTGGTTCCCCATGACAGGCGTTGTGGCAGGCGTCATGACGATGTGGTTCCCCATGACAGGCGTTGTGGCAGGCGTCATGACGATGTGGTTCCCCATCGTCTGATGGGCTGTCAGAAGCACACGGGGCTCCTCCTGACGGCTGGGCATCAGAACAATGAGATTTGAAACCTTAGGAATACATGATATTCATTGATATTCTGGGGGAACAACTTTGGATCGGATGCACTTCAAGGCAAACCATGCGCGGCGCAAGCAAACAAAACCTGGTCATGTTTGAATCGCGAGTGAATTTTCAAGGCAGCAAGCAATTCCTTCAGTCCTTGGGGCGAATCAACTCCAAAAAATCGTTCACGCCTTGGCAGAGCATGCGTCCAATGTATCTATCTCAAACAAAAATCGCCAAGCCCCTTCCAAAACCCGCCTCTTGTGCAACCAAAGCACTGATGTGGGGCCCATGATGCTCCTGTGCAAAAACCATCGATGCGACTGTTGGCAAGGCACATCATTCTGCTCTGAATTGGGGGGTTGTGGGCCCTTCTCATCTCATCGAAACGACTAGCAGTCTCCTGAAATAGGGCTTGAGCCTCATCCATGGTGACGATGCCCATCGAAGTCAAAAGTTTGATGTAGCCTGAGCAACATGCGACCCCCTTGGCCCTAGCATTCTTGGATGGACATCCTCCAAATTTGGGACAATCTTAACATTCTGAAATCCCTTTCGCGCCAATGGAACCTTTGCACTTTACGCTTCCCACGAGCCGTAAAAGAATCTGCTCAAATCTACAATAAAACATTGATTGACATGATTACATGTTTATACATTTTTCATTTTTGGACCCTGTGCCCTGCCCGGCATTCCTGTGCTCTGGTTTGCCACATCCACTAACCACAAAGCAGTCCGGTGAAAATCTCTGTGCTGAACCACCTTTGGATCCAAGAGGCTCTCCTTAAAGCGGAGACCCTCCGCACCCAAACATCGGTGGAAAATCGCTTCCACCTGCAGCGGGATGTGAAGGGTCAACCTGACTATACCTGATTTGCAGGGCTTCAAACAAATGTTGATTTTGTTTCCCCAATTCATGACATACATTTTTCTGAAATAATACTTTAACAAAGATCCTTGAAATCTCGCTGCCGCAGTGACAACAGGTTTGCTTCATGGTGTTTCTTTCGATCTCGCTCAAATAATCATGCATCAGCATGAGGGACAGCGCTGGATAGACCATGCTTCACGGTGTGAACCTGCACATGTGTATACCGATACCGGTCATATCAGTCATATCAGACATATCGCTTTCGCTGCTTTGCTTTGTTTCGTTTTGCCCCCCCTCGCAACTACTCTCAGAGCCATCAGCACCTCACTCCAGGGCGCAATGGTGGGCCGAGCCTCAGTACGGCAGCGGCATGTCTCAACATCGTTCTTCAAAGAAATTGAGCTCGAGATATTTTGGTGAGAACATAGTGGACTTTGGGTGCCATCTGTGTAGATCGACAAAAAACCTTTGGTTGGCTATGTCAGCTATCCAGGGAGTCTAAGGTCTGAAAGACGAGTGACTCTCGAACAGGGTCACAGCCAGCTCGGGTCACTGATGCTAGTGATCCGCTAAAAAGACAGCAGACACGTTCAACGTACATGGCCTTGTCGCTGCTAGGGTCTGGGGCCTCTGCTACGGCTTCTGCATATAACTTGGCCTGTTCTGCACGTGCTTTGGCCTTGTCGCTTTTGACATTGCTGATCATTGCTGTCTGCATGCAACACACTATGAGGAACTGAAATACCTTCCGGGACCGGTCTACAAGCACCATGGACAAAGAGAAATCTGATTCTCGAGATTCCTGAGGAAATTTGAGGATTCATGATTCATCGCAGAAACATAGCAGAAAACCAAAGCCGCAGCAGTAGACTTGTATAGATCAAAGGCAAGAGCAGCCTTAGCAGCTTTCGCTTCTTTTTCGGCCTTACGAAAAATGAAAGCACTGAAACAAGTTGTCAAACAAGTTGTTAACAAATTGTCTTCCAAATTGGACAGCCTTTTGTTTGGAGACGCTTGCCTTACCACATCTGACCACATCTTACCACATCACACTGTATATTATGCAACGTACCACATGACTATCTTGGGGTTCAAGCATCAGTGGCCCTGAAAAACACACCTTCTGTGGTCAAAACAGCATTCAGTTTACACGATTTACGCTGAATTTACAGACCCCCAAACCGTCGAAACCCGGGACCCTCGCTAAACAGCTCGGACCTCTAAGATTTCCACGATTTCCTTCTGACACTCTTCTGCCTCCTGGGCCCGTCCCATCCTGTGAAGACCTTGCGACTCAAGCGCGAGGAAAAAGCGAAGATATCCGAAGGTCAAATATATTTGACAGATCCGGCACCTACTTAAACAATGAGGAAAAAAACAACAAACATTTTAAAATATAATTAGAATCAGAATATATGAGAATCATACTCATGAAACAGGAATTCAATCATGCAAGTGAAAATGGAAGTTTGAAATGGAAGTTTCAGTCCAGCAAACCAATGACGAATTCAACAAATTGCTGTGGCAGGCAAAAACGAACCAAACGGTCAACGCCTTTCAGGCTTTGATATGCTTTGATCATCTTTGATCATTTCACAGTGTTTCTCATCCGAGCGACATATTCCCAGGTTCCTGAGTGCACTGCGGCGGTGGGGATGCAGCTTTCCCAATGTCCGGTAAAGTATGTCATGCGCTCGACGCAAAAAGACTTCAGCCTCTTCAAGGCGGCCAAGCCTCAGGAAGGACTGATGATACGGGAATATGCCGTGGTACACCGTTGGAAAGTTTGTAAGTTTGGAAGTTTGTTGGAGTATTTCCACTACCTCCACACACACACACACTGCTTTAGATATCTTAATATGATCCCTTTTGGACAATGCATGGATAATACACGGTAATACCAACCGGCCAAACCAGGCAAGAGACTGGCCTAAACATATGCCCAAATCTTCCAAAGCGCTTACCACTTCAGGATGGTCGCTGGAACGGGTTCGCTCTTTGCTAACCAGTGTTTGACGGAACCAAAACTCCGCATCTGCCGGGCGTTGCATCCGGGCCAAGCATTTAGCAAGACTTTGGACTGTGCCCCTCAGGATCTCAGGATGTGAGCGCCAGGACATGCCAGGACTATCAAGTCTGGAGGGTTTGGGGTAGCTGCGTGCACACTGGATGCCGGGGGCGAAGTAGAAGCATTTCTTCATTTCATTAATGTTGTTTCGGTCCGGTCCGTTATCAACTCACCAACGAAAGAGTAACATGTTCCACAAGGCTCAGAAGACAGATATCAAATGCGACCGCCCAAGCTCCGGGTCGAGGAAATGATGTCATGTCGCTTTGGCATGCTTTGACAATATCTGAAGAACATATACGGCTAGATACGGCTAGCAAAACAATAGAAATTCTCCAACTCACAGATGGCCAAAGTGCAAGGTCTCTGGGTGATCCTCCCCAAGGATCTTCGCTTGGATTGCAAAGGCACGTTGCAGCAACGGCTCCGCCTCCGGAAGGCGTTGCAGGTAGCAAAAGTTGACGGCCACATTGTACAGCTGAGCCACGGTGAGCCTCAGGATGGCTCCAAACAAACGGCAACACCCTGGCACTTCGCAGAGCAATGCAAAGGGCTGGAACCGACCAATGCACTACAAAATGCACTTAAAATGTCTTAAGTTGACCATACCCCCCCAAAAAAAAAATCAAGCAAAAAAACACAAAACATGTTGAAACATAAACAAACCAAAGCTTCGGATGCTCAGGGCCCAAGGTCCGTTCTTTGACCTCTAAACTATGGCGAGCCAGAGGCAAGGCTTCTTCAGGGCGCCTCAATGAACATAGGCACAAAGCCAGATTCGTCTCCGACGCCAGCGTGTCTTCATGCTCAGGTCCTTATTTAAAACGCGGCGTGCCAAAAGCAACGAGGTTTGGATTCAAAGCATTTGTGGTCGCATCATCTTGGATTGGATCAGTCGTATTGGGTTCAGTTTATCCTGACCATGGGAATGTCGACCAACTGCCAACAGCGGTCCTCTCACTGTTAATCTATGCCAATCTCTCGGCACATACTGTACCAGGCTAACGCATAAAAGCATCTCAGTTCGGAATCGCGGAAAAAAAGAAAGAACAACAAAGCACATGTAGACCAAGAGGCCAAAAATCTTTGACGTGATTTCCACACATCTCCGATGTATTGGCTCTGCCTCTGAATGCCGCTTATACCCATCAAGCACCAATGCAAGACAGTTCATCGAAGCACGGGTGGAACGATGCTCTACACCGAAAGTCCTTGCTTTCACTTCCAAGCATCGTTGGAAGAACGGCTCAGCCTCGGAGAGGCGGTTCATTTGAGCAAGGCATATGGCTAGAGTATGCAGGGCTTGGAGAGTTTGTGGATCTTCCTCGCCCTTGCTGAACTCCAAGTCCCGAAATGCATCTTGCAAATATCCCAAGGCCTCTTCATGAAAGCCACGCTGATACAATGCACTTCCCAGCCTCAGTTTGGCGCTGGTTTTTGCCTCACCATCTTGGGCATTGGCCTCACGCTGCCGGAGTGTATCCACCAGTCGACCCTTGGCATTTTCGATGCCCTGCTCACCTTCCACACGCAAAACGACACAGCAGCGCTGTGGATGTCCAGGTTCATTCAAGAGTTTATCGGCCAGATTTCTCCCAGGTGGCTTTCCAGCTGCTTCCATCTCAGGGGTTGCCCGCACCGAGACGTCGTAGGCATGTTCGGCATCGATGAGAAGCGGGATGCAAAACCTGGTGTGTGGCCGTGCCATGCTCGGTCAAAGAACAGCTTCACTCACCGAAATTCGCAGTAAGTCATGCAACATCTTTCTGACATAGTATTTTAATGTATTTTAAGGTTTAGTTGATTAACCAACCAACTTTCTGACAAAGCTTGATTCAACAGATCAGAAACGCGGCGCGTGGTGGGTACTCTTTGTTCACAAAAGCTTCTCCTTTGTTCGGATCTGCCAAGTCTCTCTTCATCATGTTCCGGAAATTGTTGTCCAACAGTTCCTGCCTGTTTTTCCACTCATTCGGTGGCTTCGGGACGCTGTAGACCCCACGACCCCACCAGGCATTGGCACCTGGCCCTTCTGTCTTCAAAGATGCCCAAATTTCAGCTGCTTCTTTCTGAATGGCCGTGATGTTCCGGTAAGGAAGTTCACCTGAGAATCTGAGAACTTATATCTTAAAGTTCACCCAAAAAAATGCTTAAAACCCATGAAACAAATCAATACAAATCATGCAATGCGCACGGTTCAAGTGCAAACGCTCTCTCTGCACAAATCCTACGTTCAACAACCAATAAATTACAAAATCCAAGCCAAGTGACCAGTGTAATGGAAGAAACATTTTGGATTTGGCTTGGTTGACAAGTCGATGGCATCTTTCCACACGAAAATGCCGGTCCTCATGTGCTTCCATGCCGCCCTGAAGTCATCATCCTCCGTGTACTCTGAAGACTTAAAGACTCCGCCTTCGCGGTACCTCTGTTTCTTCTCGTTTCGATACAAAATAACGGAAAATGGGGACCCACAACTGAAAGGTAACATGATCTTGATAGAGCTCTGTCGTCACTTATCCTCCCAGCGTGGATTGCATAGACTGTTGGACTGAATCGTTGATCATTTTAGCATAACATTAGCGTGGCTCAGCTTGCAATTCCCACAGCACATGGGAAACACCGAAGTTTGAGGCCAAGGCACAGTGTCTCAAAGTACTCCCTCAAGTTGTCAGTTTCCATATATAGCGGACCCAGCTTCCAGGATGGCAATTTGAAAAGGTGTTTGCTTTTCAAACCTGCTGGATGAGTTCATGAAGTTCCCTCCTCTTTCATTGTTTCTGTCTAAATCTAGTAAGTCTAGTCTCCCAACACGAAAGCATGCCTTCCACTTGAGCTGTGAAGTTTACTTTGAATTCCCAGCCTCCAATTCGGCACAAATTCACTCTGCCAAACCCTGGGTAAAGTTGGTAAAGTTCCAGTTTCATATATGTATCACATGCACAGATAGATTATATATATACATATTATATATATACGTATATTGTACACATATACATGTTACAAGTATAGCCTAGCGCCTAGGACCTAGGATGAACATGTTCATTGTTCATGGGAGTCTTCCTGAGACTCAGTTCTCGTACGCTTTTTGATGGAAGTGACTGGCAGCGGACGACCAGCTCTCTGAATGCCAGCAGCTCCGAGTTTGTTTCCGTTTCTTTTCCGGAAGGCCAGAACCAACGAACGTCAACATCAATCAACCTCAACAAGATTCTCCGGAAGCTGCTGCTTTAGCCTTCCCATGAACATACCAACTGGAACTATGGAACAGGATATGTCCAGCAAACAAAATCAAACAAACACGTTTCCAAAACTGTGGGCAACGGGTTTGGAACTGTTTCCTTTCAGTTCTTCTCACTTCCTGAGGTGACCTTACGGATGCCACACTGAAACCCTCAATGTGGAGAAAGAAATCTACAGAACACATTCCAATCTTTTATGATCTTGTTTGGCAAGTACAGTAGACGCAAGCAGCTGTAAATACCATGCCTTGACCCGAACCGCCATCAAACAATGCGAGGCACATCATTGCAGCAGTATTCCATAGTATTCCCATGCAACTGACCCCAAATCCATGTAACAAAGCATGCAAACTGTTCCATATCGGTTCCATATCGGTTCCATATCGGTTCCATCGCAAATCACGAGGCAGTTCCACTTGCAACGGCTCTGCGCAATTGGCTCGTTCTGCAACCAACGTGCGCCGCAAGAGCTGCGAAGCCTCCAGCTGAAGTGGTTCCGAGATTCTCCATGAAAAATCGGGTAAGTTATATTTTGTGTACGGTCAATATCGTTCTCCACGCAGACCTTGAAAAACACAATCATAAACACATTCCCAGTGTCCACCGTTGGGACCTCCTTTCTGCCATTTTTTGCGCTGATGTGGGTCCTGCTGTTCCGCTTTGTCTTGGTACTCTGTTGTGGGCTACATTGCGTACATTGGGTCCTTGAGCGACACTGCTTTCCATGCCTTTCCGTGAAACATCTATTTGCATCTATTTTGATACATGCGCCTTTAGCCCAGGGTTGCTGTCGACAATCCTCTGGTGACTCTGGCCACTGTTGGATACTTCCATCTTACAAGAGATTAGATATGGGATGATATGAGTCTGTACAAAACAGAGCGGCAATGCTTCTCCCTGTATCCAGCTTGGCCTGATCCGCCAAACCCACATCAAGGAAGGTGTGCGCCAAGGACTTTTGGAAGGCAAGCCTCAGCATATCAAGAGACTTGAACAGAACAGGTCCAAGAAGGTTTAAGGATGTCTGAGGGTTTCTGAGGTTTTACTTATTTGATCATCTTGACAAATCAATTTCAGCCAGTTTTACACACACTGTGATTGTCTGACCTTTAAACAGCCACCGGTTTATTGCATTTTACTGTGACATCACCGAGCAGCAACTGTGTGTTCTTTCTCGCTTTCATTTTGAGCTGCACTATCCTTTATATTTCTTGTGGCCAGTATGACATCCTGAGTCTTACTGCAGCCCTGCTTTCTCATTTAATTTTGCAACCATGCAACGCATATGGGTGGTCTCTGCCTCAAATGGCACACCACTACACTGCGCATCCAGAAGCGCTCTCTCTCAGCAAAGTGGACGGTCAGAATTATTCAGTCAACATTATTTGTTGTAGCTAATTGAAAGGAAGCCACAAGTTGCAAGCAATGACGATGAAGTTCTTGATTTCTCGTTTCCATGCGGAGGACTTTAATCAATCAACTACAGTAGCTATGCAATGCTTAACCTCATTGCTGAGGCACCCAAATCTGCGCGGACTTCCTGTAGAGTACGCTTCTGCAATTCGATGGCACCATCAGTGGCACCAAAAGCACACAGAGCCCTTCACAGGATTTGCTCAGCAAAGAAGGCATTACAATATCTTATTTCCGGTGAATATCATGGAATCGGAGCAAACTTTTTGTCAGTCAGCAAAGAGGTCATGTGGGTGTGTGTGTGTGTATGGGTGTGTGGGTGTGTTCATGTTCTAGCGCTTGTTATGCATTGAACATGGTGACATGCTGGCATGCTGTCCTGCATTTTGTTTTATTTTCCATTGCTCCAGTGGCTTGAAGTCATCATTGATGCCTTTTGCACCAATGCCAAAGAATTGATGCGTTGCTTCTGGACTAGGCCCTGCCTGGATGTCTCCTCGGTGGCCATGAGTGACTCCTCATGGCAGCGCCCACAAACCTGGCGTAGAACCTCCAGCCTCGGTTCACGGAATGTGTGTGTGTGTGTCGGTGTTTCGTCTTATTTGTGATTTGATATGATCTTTGAATATGTTCTTGATATGCGGGAAGCATACAGCTTGCAGCAGACAATCGCAGCGTCAGGAAACGGAACCGACTGGTGGCAAAGCATGGCACATGATTGATTACCCAGCAGACCTAGCAAACCTAGCACTGACCAGGCCCAGCAACCGCTCTTGGTGCAGCTTGACTGCCTTGCCAGCAATGCAACCAAAAGCTGCGAAGGCACGCAAAAGATCGCAAAAGCATCCAACTATATCGAAGTACTGGTCGGAGTTTTTTTGAAGGAGTGTGCCGCAGTATGGCCAAGAGGAAAGGCAGCTTTGAAATGCTTTGAACATGTTTGAGTGATAGTAAGTGTCATGCGAATACAGCAGATTAGAGCAGCATATAGCTCACTTTTGCACGACGGCTCTTCCCACACGGCAGGCCTCAGGAAATCCTTGGATCCAGAGGGAGATGGATCTGAAATCATAGGATGGTACGAAAATTTGAAAGAGTCAGGCCACCAGTCGGCTGTAGGTCATCTACCAATGCGTGCAAACATGACATGAACATGTACAATCATGTAGTAACATGCGCAAATCTGTGCAAACATGTACACACACACATATATATATATTTACAAACCACATGTGCCAAGTGTTTCCCTGCATCCTCTGGCAGCGTTTTCGCCCAGCATCTTTTCTGTGCTTCCAGGGCCATTGCCAAATTTGCTGCCATGGTCCTGAGAGATTCACTCGGTGTTCGGTGTGGTTCGAGTTGAGAAGATGACATCTGCAGTGCAGAAACAACATTTCATTGGGCCTAAACCCATACTCCACCCAGCACCATCAGCATCATCACTCCAACTAGTGAGGGAACGCGAGATAGCATAAGCCTGATCAAGACTTCCTGGCAAGGTCTGAGTGTGAAACGATGCCTGGCCTTTCCAATTCCAAATCCATTCCAAAATAAAAAGTGCCTCTTGGTAACGATAGTAATCGGGGCGGTTGATTTCACTGCAGATGTAATTAATTAATTAATTAATTAATTAGATATCGCAGATTCTGCTGCCTGAACTATCTTTGAACTCGACACAGCCCATGAACTGCAGCCTTGCGAATGGTCGAAAAAAACCACACCCACACTCTCTTGAACGAAAACGCCATCCATCATCTAATAATCTAATCCAGGATTTTTTCCGGTGATGCGAAGACATTTCCACCTTTGGCCGTACCAAGTATCACAATAAGGGACTTTGAGCACCTCTCCCCCACAAACAAACCGCCAAGTTTCAAAGCTCGTGGGCTATCGCGACCCAATACGCGCCTTAGAGTGCTTGTCTTGGGATCACAACCTGGCCTAATATATGTATATAATGTAAGTATATATTTGTGTCGATGTGGAAGTGGTTGGAGGAGGGGGATATCTCCTATTCACGATGCCACCTGTCATCACCTGTCTAAAAAGGAATCTTCAAATTGAGTAATTATTCCCAGTCAATTCATCAAAATCCAGAAACTTGTTCCCAAAGGAGTCCCAAGGAATGATCAATAAATATGATGGAATATGATGAAAGAAATACTGTCACACATTGAACTCTCCATGCCATGCATAGTCGGTTTCTGGTTTCCACACCTTGTGCTCGCCAGAGACTCTTCCAGCAAGGTCGTTGCCTGGACACAATACTGGAAACCAACCAACCACACAACGGCGCATTCACAAGGAGGCTATTTCCCCCTCTCTCTCTCTCTTCTCTCTCTCTTCTCTCCTTCTCCTTCTCTCTCTCTCTCTCTCCCTCCCCCCTCTGGCCTCTGCCCACTTCTCCTCTGCAGCAAAGCAGGCAAACTCAAACAAAGTTCTGAAGATCGGAAGGAGACAAATTTCGGTGAAAAGTTCCAAGCTCTGTGGTGGAGGTGGAGGAAATTGAAGCAAAAGAGCATATATGTGACAGTGCGAGTCAATCCGCACGTCCCGGGACCTATGGAAACCCGGAACAAAAAGGCAGCCAATGAAAAAACTGGCTGCAGAGTGTGCCACCCCCAAAAGTTTCCGGTCAGCCAACAAGTCAATGAAGCTGATTAAAGAGGGAACAAGGGTGACAGTGGTACAAATACGGGTAGGGAATGATGAACTCAATCAAAATGTTGTTTCCGGATGTTTCGGGCATCCTGCAAGAGACAACTTGACTTCTGCAGAGTGCCCATCTCATTGGATCTCACTAGATTTCACTCAAAGTAAGTTCTGAAAAGCGCATCGGGGGCAGAACTGCTTCCTTCGATGTTCAAAATCTTTCGACTTCTTGATTCATTTTGATCCTGCTCCAAGAGTGCAAGACCCAGGTTGGAGGCAGTGGCCAGGGTGTCGGGATCTTCCTTGGACCAAGTGGTACGTTTGGACATGGACACATGGATCCTGGCAAAGCCTTGGGTCCTTGGCTTTATGGCCTTTTGATATGTATTGAAAATGATTGAACTATTGTTAGTCAATGTTAGTCAATTAAGAATTGTATATTTATTAATGTCAATTATAACCCTTCCGCATTTCAAATTGCTTGCATCTTGATCATCTTGATGCTTAAAAAAGCAGCCTTTATCCAGCTGCAGTCTTTCCACAACCCATGCCAAACGTTGCTGCTTGGCATCAATGAAACCCGATTCGCCCATGAATGTTTTAGGCGAACAACTTCTACCTCGACAAATCGGCCTTTTGAACCTCTTGTGGAACCAATTATTTCATACGCTGAGGGAATGATAGGGCTGATAGGGAATGGGTTTGGTATGGTTTGTAGATGTTTGTAGCCAACTGGGCCAAACACTTTCGTCAAGCAGCTGGGCCAAACACGCGCTTCATGACCTGGCCGGAAGCATTTCTTAAACTTGTCCACACCCGAAATGTGATTTCAGTCAGTGATCCCCCGCTGTTTCCAACGAATCTAATAATCCGCACATAATCACACCAATATCGCACGGATCTGCTGCTTCGTGGCTGTGAGCCCAGCCTCCACCGCCTCAGTGTAGAGCATCTCCGCTTCAGAGGCCTTCCCTTCAGCTCGCAGAGCCATCCTTGCACAAAACTGACAAAAAGAGCGCAGTGTCACGGGACAATCGCTCCATGTGAGAGGAAAAACTAGTAATGAGGAGGATAAGACATGATAAGACTAGACCATCTAGATTTCATCAACCTTTGGATCCTTTGGTGCTCAAACAGGTCGGGACGAACATGCTCTTTTTTTGCATTGCGAAATGTGCTGCTCAGCATTGACTGAAGCGGCAAATGGTAGCATTAATATGCCAAGGCACGCCAGGTTGTTTGCCTTAGAACCAACGTCGGCTGTGGCCGACGGCCGGATAAATCAAACAACATGGGAACATACATCTTGCAACCGTGAAATGCCCAAAATACAGGAACAGAATTGAGAAATCAAAATCAAACCAGTCAAGTTCAACGAGCCACTGATGCAAGCGTATCTGGATGCTCCCATCCTCACATCCAAATGTGCCATGATGTGCTTTTAAGCTTTCGTTGCAGTGCCATTGACAGATGTCTCAGGTTCTGAAGGGTCCTAGAGCTTCCAAGCATGAAGCCAGGGTCTCGCGATGGATTGCAGCCGCCTGGGACGCACCAAGTCTCAATCTTCACTCTGGAAAGAGAATGTGAAACTGCCCACAAACATCACAACGTCACAACTGCCATTCAGCGGAAACTTTAGCGAAGCACCTCACCGAAGTCACTGTTAGCGAAGAGTGCCAGGCCTATCACAAGGCCAAATTCCAGTGGCAGGATACGATGGATACAGCAGGATTGTGCCCTCACGTGCTCTCTGGCTCTATTGAGCTGAAGCGCTTAAGTCCAGCGGCAAGATGGGTCACCCCTGCCTAGTTGGCCAGCAGCCGCCCGTCGGACATCCGCGCTTTTGTCTTGTGCGACTTCCCAGAGTGCTTTGCTCAAGGCCAAGTGCCTCATCGATTTCCGAACATCGTTGAGCTGAATCCTGCGGACCTAACGGACCCACCTTTTTAGGAGCAAGTGAAATTCTAATATGAAATAAAATGGTAGAACGCACTTTTTTTCATGTTTTCTCGCACTATGACTCTCAGCTGGGGACACATGATCGACATAGTTCTGCTTGCAGGTTGGACATTGCCGCCACCTTAGTTGCATCCAAGAGGTGCAACATGTTGAGTGCGAGGGGCAACTGACAGGCTTGAACTCAAGCAAGCCACGGTTCCAAGGAGGGCCATTTACTGGCTGCTAAGTCTGCCAAGCACTGGATGTGGGCAAAGCCTTGCCTGAGTCTGCTAGGACTCGGAAAAGGATGGAAAAGGAACATTGCCTTCCGGATCAGCGCACCAAAATCCAGAAATAAGGGCTCTCCTAGTGTGTCCAAACATGTCCGAAAATGGTACGAGTATGGATGAGATCCGAAATCTCCAAACTGATTGGGAATGGGTCGGGTCAGTCACTATACATGTAAAGCTTCAGCATGCGCTAGCACTGTTGAACCGCCAGGCGACGAACCACGGCAGGCGCAAACCTGAGTCCACTAAGTGCACCAAACTATAGATCTGACAAGGGCATGGAATGGTATAGAGTCGTATAGAGCACAGACCTGACCTTGAGCCCTTGTACTGCTTGCACTTGACAGGAACATACTGCGACATGCTTGTCATCATTGGCATCAGCCAAGATAGGCACCATAACATCACTGCAACTTGGTTGTCCAACCCCCCTGCCGCCCCCTGCCTGGTAATCCCCAACATCAGCAGCTTCCAGACAAATGCGGCAGGCATTGTTCATGGAATCGACCAGGCTCTGAGCGAGGCATTGGCACCACGTGACACGAAACAGCACAGGATGTAGTGCAAAGGGGGTGCGAAAGGTGCAGCAATCCAAATGAATTATATATCAATATGAAATATACATGGAAAAAGATTGAAAGCATCTTCAGCCTCAAGCGGCCCTTCGGGCACCAACGCTACTTCAAGCAGTGGCTCCTGGTGTAACTAGGCGGAGTCAGCACTTGGAACAACGGTGGTGATCAGAAAAATCACTGTGAGTTTGATTGATCATGCTATATCGTGCTATATAATTATATGCCATCATGCCAATGATAATGCATGATAATGCTATACAATTCCTTCTGCACTGCTCCACATTCCACTGCGCAGTGCCAGGGCTCCTGAAGTGCTGCATGCTTTGCATTCGCTTGGTTTGATTTCGTAGCCTCATGCACCTTGGACGGGCACCAAATATCGACAACTGACTGCTTTGCTTAGCTTGGGTAGGCAATTTCTGAAGTCGTTCCGTTCTACTGAAGCATCCGGCTCAAAGCTGCTTTCTTATAGACCCTGCTTCAGAAAATCCCACAAACAGCTGGCAACGATGTGCAACATGTGAAAAAAAATATCAGCTGTGACACCTGCTGACCATCTACGCTTTTGCTTGGCTCCCTTCGACGGCAGCAGCAACGACTGCGGCAAATCCTAGACACACAAATGACTGCGGCATGGCAGGATGACCATGAAAGCAGTCATCAAACCAAAGTATGCTAGAAGTATCTGGAAGTCAAGGTTGGAAAATGTTGCAATATTTTGGATAAGAGAGGAGCAATGGCAACTCTCAAAGGAACAGAACTCCTTACTGCAACTTGCGGCGGCCTCCACCACTGCACAATAATCATAGCATGTGCTCATCCAGCGTCATCCAGCCCATGAGCTTGTCATGCAGTTGAATTCATCGAAGGCAGCTGTATCCAGTCTGAGTCGCCCAGTGCGATGTGCTGTGTTCAAGAACGGCTGGTTGCGTCACTTTTTCATTTGCGGTGAAGGCTTGTCGGTGATCTTCTTTTCCAAAGCGAACACATCTATATAGATGATTCGATGACTGTATATAAACAATCTCCTTGAAATCACTCTTCTACTCACCACTACTGCCTTTCTCGAGGAATTTGATGTGTTGAGTGATTCGTGATGTGCGGAAACTCTTTCGTGGCACTGCAGCTGTTGCTGAGCCGCTTCCCATTGGCCAAGAAGCAGGGTACAAACTAATCTGTTGAGTCACACAGCTCAAGCAGAGGTGGTTGAGACATTTGAAGCTCACATCACAAAGTCTACAGTCTACAGTAGCACGTGTAATTAATAACAATTATACAATCATATGATATCAATTGATATCATATGTATGGAGTTAACAATATGTCATAACATAACACACATTCTGACCAGCAAGATCCAGCAAGTTTTCTGTTGAATGTCCGTGAACAGGCCCAGCCCTCGGCATGCCCTCGGCATCCAACTACACGGCCTTGCACGCAGCAGGCTTTGGTGCTTCCTGTCCAGCTTGGCTCTGCCCAGCATGGCCCTGTCGCCCTGATGGTTCCCTTCAGTAGCATCCATCATTACAACATCGGATGATCACATCTTCAAAGATTATTGCGGCCCCCATTTTCACTAAACCAGTCCTCCTGTCATCCCCACTATTCCCGCATCTCATCTTTGTGTCCTTCCCCGCATCCATGGAGTCCTGTTAGCCTCTGGCAAAACAAAAAAAAAAGGCAGCCCGGTACAGACCCCTGTAGACCCACCATCCCAAGTCTGGCGACATTTTTATCACAGGCTGTCTTAGAGATTGCAGCAAGTGACCTGAAGATCTTCCACAAGCTTTGCGTGTGGAAGGCGTGAGGATGGTGGTTTCTACAAACAGTGATGATGCCTTGATACTTGCTTGCTTGCAACAGAAGCTGCTGTAAACTGGAATCTTGCACTTGTAGCATGAAAGGGTCTTCAATGGTCTTCAA
>Ga0126342_10012492_pt1 | contig 15143 bp, 17 predicted proteins | sample Cyp1metagenome_FD_92528 | JGI IMG/M metagenome (GOLD analysis project Ga0126342, IMG submission 92528) | Coral microbial communities from Lord Howe Island, Old Settlement Bay, Australia - Cyphastrea 1 metagenome | ecosystem: Host-associated > Invertebrates > Cnidaria > Coral ...
GTAGTAGTAGTAGTAGTAGTAGTAGTAGTAGTAGTAGTAGTAGTAGTAGTAGTAGTAGTAGTAGTAGTCGTCGTCGTCGTCGTCGTAGTCGTAGTCGTAGTCGTAGTCGTAGTCGTAGTGGTAGTGGTAGTGGTGGTGGTAGGTGGTAGGTGGTAGGTGGTAGTGGTAGTGGTAGTGGTAGTCGTAGTAGTAGTCGTAGTAGTAGTAGTAGTAGTAGAAATAGTAGTAGTAGAAATAGTAGTAGTAGAAATAGTAGTAGTAGAAATAGTAGTAGTAGAAATAGTAGTAGTAGAAATAGTAGTAGTAGAAATAGTAGTAGTAGTACTACTACTACTACTACTACTACTAGTACTACTAGTACTAGTACTAGTACTAGTACTAGTACTAAGTACTAAGTACTAAGTACTAACTAGTAGTAGTGGAATTGTGTCCACAAACTGCTTAATGTACCTTCTGAAACAGATCGAAAATGATGATGTTAGCTACTTTTTCCTCTTGCTGCTGCTGCTCATGCTGCTGCTGCGGCGGCTGCTCAAAAGACACCTCCACCTTTTTGGACCAACTTGCGGCCAGCCAAGCTACAAAAACGGGGCTGCCAGACAGGGAAACACCATGGCAGTGAAGGACGGAGAAAGTAAAAAAAAAACGTCTAGCCTAGTGAAAATACAATTTTCTTGATTTTTTCCACCTTTTTGGCCCAACTTGCGGCCAGCCAAGCCACAAAAAAAAATAAACGTCCAAAAAAGTACCAAACGGAGAAGGAAAAAAAAACGTCCAAAAAGTCCGGCCAAACAAGAAACCAACAGTCAGACACCTTTTTCGAAACACATCCGCAAGAGCAAAAAAGTAAAAGTAGTAGTAGTAGTAGTAGTCGTCGTCGTCGTCGTAGTCGTAGTCGTAGTCGTAGTCGTCGTAGTCGTAGTCGTAGTCGTCGTAGTCGTAGTCGCAGTCGTAGTCGTAGTAGTCGTAGTAGTATTCGTAGTAGTAGTAATAGTAGTAGTAGTAGCAGTAGCAGCAGCAGCAGGAGTAGTAGTAGTAGTAGTAGTGGTAGTAGTAGTAGTAGGCGCAATAGCCTGCTGTGTCAGAAATTCCTTTTCCCTTACGCGCTCCCCCTTGCGCAGCCGGGGTCGGCGGATATGAGGAAGCATGATTCCTGGCAGAATTGCTGGTCCATTTGTATTGGGGGAAGGTGCGCCAACGCCAAATTTGCTCGACTGCTTTGCGCGGACTTTTGGCATAGGGACTAAGCTATGCCCAAAATGGCAACTGACTTTTCGCGAAAGTTTGGCAAACAATCTGCCAAGGTCTACTGAAGACTCCTAGCCCGGATCACGCTTTCTTGGATTGTCTTTCTGATTGAAACCACTGAAGACTCTTTTTAGGCAATACCAGGCATGGACACATGCAGGCGCAGCAACAAACCAAAACTGAAAGAAAGCGGCCTCAATTCTGTTTGGAAAGCTGTATGAAGCACAGAGGATGCCGTTTGTATCCAACAACTTTGATATTCCTTGATATATTTCATTGGGCACAACCAGGGACAGTCCAGTCCAGGAAGATACACTTGGGACTTGGGAATTGCGATAGATACCCCTTTTTGAGGGCAAGGAATGGCGGTTTGGAGAAAAGGAGAAAAAACGATAAGATCAAAACACACATAATCTATAACAATGAATAATATGTATGTACAGTGTTTATTTATGTACAGATATGTAAAGTATGTATACATATATATATATATATTATGTGTTTATACACGGTGTGTATATACATATATATATATATACATATACACAGTGCATATTGTTAACTTTCATAATTCGAGGAAATAAGAGAATTACACGGAAATACGGTTTAGATCGGTTTAGGACATGTGCCAACCAACAGTTTTCAGCACAGTTTTACATTGAAATCCAGTTTGGCAGGGTTTTGAGCAAAATGTATTGAATCACATAACTGCAGCCATACACAAGGCTCATGTTGTGAAGAAATTGGGTGACAAAACTAGTACAATTTCACAGCGTAGGCCAAAATAAAGTATGCGCAGAAGACAACAGGAGTCATAAAGAAACGCATGCAGGCACCTAAAGAAATCATCCAAAGCTGGTTTTGGGCATGACCATGGTCAGCTGCTGGCAAGCAGCCATTTGAGAAATGATCTCCATTCTTCAAGTCGTCAATTCTTTGCAATTGTGTTTGCAATTCTTATTTATATAAGTCTGTTAATGTTACTTATTTTTCTTGGTCTTTGGTTTTATATATATTTTACTATCTTTTTTTTGCAATCAGAAGCCTTGCTGGCTGCACCAAGAAAGCCTATGAATCTTTAAAAAAGGCCCGCCGCAGGCACCACTTTTGAGCACATGGATTGTCGCCCAAAAAGTATTGCTTCCGTCAATCCAAAAACATATGTTCAAAAACACTACAACTATGGATTTATTTGTTGATGTTTGTTTATATTCTTAATTTTATATAGTTTTATTCCTTTTGTTCGTTGTATTTTTCACTTTGTATGCTTGTTACTTTTGTTCTTTGTGTTTATCTTTGTTTATCGCACTTTTTGTACTTACGGTTTTTTTTTTATATGTATTTATATATGTTTACCTTTTCTATTGTTTTTTATTTTGTCAAGTGTTTGTTATTTTTTATCATTGTTTCTTTTCTGCATGTTTTTCTTATTTCCGCAGACATTCCTTAGATTCAAGGCCAGCCCTTGAATTTACGGAATTTCCGCAGAAATACAAACAAAAATTAAGGAATAAAGAAATAAACAACATGTTTCTTTTTAATAACAAATAAAAAATACAAAAAAAGTAAATGAAAACCAAAAAAAATGTTAAAAAAACATTTAAAGAAAAGACAAAAACATTTCATAGTTGCAATGTCAGTTTTTAAATTGCTTTCAGATTGACAGAAACAATGTTTTTTTGCCGACGATCCAAATGCTCCAAAGTGGCGCTTGCGGCGTGCCTTTTGTTTGATAGTCATAGAGTCATAGGCTGCAAAAAAAGTAAAAAATACATTGAAAATAATCTGGGTTAAAAAAAAAAAAACATGAGAAAAAAAAACAAATTTGTTGTGCAGCCCCTTTTTCAGCCAAGGACCCCTTACATGTGATTTGATGCATTGTGCATATTGCATCACCTTATTTGCAGGGGCAGATCTTAAATTCATTTAAATTCAACCCCGCCACCTTGTTTACGAAAGTTAACAGTGTATGTATGTATAATATATATATATATATATATATGTGTATATATATATATATACAGTCTATGTATGTATATATATATATACATATGGTATATAGTATATACAGTGTGTATACACAGTGTGTATAGGTATATATATATATATAAACGCACTTTATATTTGTTCGTGTATTTGCATCTATGTGTATATGTTTGTGTGCATACACGCCACAACTCCCTTTTGTTAAGAGAAACGAATCTAGCACGCAAACTAATTCAGGCATGGGATTTGTTCCGTTTGATTCCATGACAGATTCAGTTGGTTAGGTCCCACATTCTTCCAGCACCCTGACGAGTGACTTGCGTGTGATTGCACGCATTGAAAATCTCGTGTACTTGCCATGCTAAGTGGCCATGGCCCTTCTTCCGTTTCCAGGCCAAGGAATCCAAATCTCAACACCACGTGTTTTTTTACCACGGCAAGTAGTGCATAACTGTCGTTGGACAAGGTTCTCTGTTTACCTTGTTCTGTCTAGATTCAATTTGCGCATACCTTGAGATTCCATCTACATTCTTGTTTCTGTATCTGAGGCTAATGCAAGACGGAAATCCAAGGAATCCAATCCAACGCTGCTCTACATTCAAGCGAAGGACAAGATGAGTCACTGAATGTGTGTGTGACAGACATAGCGAAACTCTAAATAGCCAAAGTTCCCAGTCAAAGGCTTGGCCAAATGCCTTTCTTGCTTGTCCAGGATGGTGGAAGCCCCGAAGTGGTTGAAACGCTGCCCTACATTCCCACCGAGGACAATGATGACAGATGGCTCTCCAGATAGTTCCATGAAATCCGCAACTTAAACTTGTCAATCAATGCCTTTCTTGCTTGTCCAGGATGGTGGAAGACACGAAGTGGTAGAAACGCTCCCCTACATTCCCACCGAGGACAAAGATGATCTCATAGACAGCTTGACGAAACTGCCACTTGAACCGTTTCGACATGTTTGGGTTTTACATCAAGGGCAAAACTTTTGTCCAGATCGCCATGTTATGGTTTTGTCGAATGCCGTTCTTGTAACTTATTTGTTCAGTCTATAGTATCAAGCCACCCTTGCGTGACAACAGGGCTCAACATGTGCAAACTGGAGCCATGGGAGCAGCGTTTTAGGCTACTGTATCTACTAATATCATCTAGTATCTACTATCAAAAAATATCAAAAATATACATGTCAATATACACACTTACATACACTTACACCATAGTTCAACATCTTTCACGTATTTCTTTATTTAGAATTACGTGGACTTATATGAGACTCACTCAATGACCCTTGTGACCCTTATGCTGGAGGAGGTCCAAGAACACATCGGATTTCCTCTGGTACCTGGAGCTCTTGCTGACCAGGACAGATTGGAACCGCAAAGCCATTGAGCATAGAAAAGCTGAATGAATAACTAATATATCATGATATATCACTGTTTGAATTCCGACATCCTTGATAGAGATTCGAATCTAGTTTGTCATCCCCGACTCAAACAGTCGCGTCCATTCATCGAACCGGATCTTAGAGTTTAGTTCGAGGGGCATGTCCGCATTAGCAATGAGATGATCATGTTTCCGTGCCATGTATCCGCACCGCAGATGGTAACCCCCTCGTGAAAATGTATCCAACGTATGTCAAAAGGGTCATTTGATTAATCCATGTTTCCTAAGTTTCCTACTGCAAAGTCTCATTCCCAGTTGTTTCTTGCTCTGCCTTAATTTTAATAATTTGTTTGGAGGGCCTGCAGGGGGGTATGTATGTTTGCAAAGTGTCAGGATGGGCACACAAACCAAGAAGGGTTTGACCTGCTGCAGTGAATGCCGTGAGAGTTCCTCGAATTCCTGGCAAAGACTCTGGGAAACCAGTGCGGTCTTCAATGATAATGATGCCCATCCATTGTCCCCTTTCCATTGTTGAAGACATCGCGTTTCATCCTTTATGTAAACGGTATTTCCCTCGACCAGGTCTGCAATGCATAGGGACCTTGGCAGAGCCGGGTCCTCCATTTGGTTTCTTGCCAGTCAGGATCTATGGTCCCAACATGTCCCAACCACGCAGGTGTGGTGATCATCATTTGTCCAACTAAAAGGTGTCTGTAAATTATTGTAAATGTCTATGAATTCGATTATTGAGGTATGCCAAGTATTGGGCAAACCATGGCAAACCATGGCAAACCCATATCATTTGGTGCTCGCTTCAGTCGTGAATTCTGCCTAGATGGCATTACAACTGCCATGTGTGTCAAGCCTTTCACCGAAGATGCGTTGTGGCTCTAAAAAGTTGGCAGATCTGAATTACGTTCATTGTTTGAGAGGATCAAGCACTGTTGACACGGAAATGAACCTGGCTTCAGAAGAAGAAGTTTCCATTTGTCGTCCTTGGACTGGTTGGGCTGGACCCTCGAACTTGGGGACCCCCTAAAGTTCTAAAGCAAGGATTTTTTGTGGAAACCAACATGTTTGCGGATGGCCCGGATGGCCCATCTTCCGCTCTTTGGCTCGATCAGTAAACCATGGACCGATGACGGCACCCTCTGAGGAACGGCTTGATGGCCACTGTGTGACCAGACCCGTAAATGGTTGTTTGCAATTGGCTGATACAAGTGGTGATTTCATGGCAGTTCAACTACTGGTACCAGAGGTGGTTCGCGATATTTTCATGTGTGGACGTGGCTGAGAGCAATTTGCCCAAAATCGGATGGTTTAGTCCTCAAAATGACCAGGCATTGGTCCATGACTGTCAGGATGATGGCGAAGGCGCAGCCGCCAAGGGGCATGCAGCGCTCCTGAAGTTCGCCTCTTCTTCTTCAAAGGCGGTCCTGACAGCTTGCAAAGGGACCAGTTGGATCCCGTTGTTGGTGTTTTTGGGGTCGAATGATTCAATAATGGTTTGGTGGTCAAATACTCAAAAAGTTGGATGAGTCCCTCTTGGTGGAGGATTCGGACGCAACCCTCTGAAATGCTCATTGTGTAGTAGGCGACAGCATAATGATATTGGCAGACATTCGCCACAGGTATTCCAGCAGATTTTGAACACCTGCCCAGTTCCGCATCGGAAGGCAGCAGGGACTTTGTCCGAGGAGGTGACGTTGTCTGAGGAGTTGGAAGGCCGGATTTGGGCACATGCTTGGATTGAATGATGCATTGTGCATAGGTTTTTGTCCTAAGATGACATGTGTCCAAATAATCTCCCATATGGCCAATTCAATCCAATATGCATCAATATTCTATAATGTGTATGTATATATATACATATATGTATTGCATTGATGATTCAATGATGCAATGATAAACCATGATAAATGATAAACGATTAGATTTCAGGGCATCCTAGTTTTGGTCAGACCCGCCAAGATTCAGCAGCCTCAGGCATCATTCGGGGCCTCGCCGAGAACGGGGCCGCCTCTCAGCTGAAGCAGAAACGGGACGGGTCCAACGGGTCCTTAAGCGATCCAATGGGTCCAACGGCGCAGGCTGCATGCTATCCTTGGGACGCGTTAAGGATACTACTCGCTGGCACCTTAGTGGCTGCTGAAAGCCCCACCGAGCCCGGCCCCTGGGCATCCCTGGGCGGCACGTTTTAGGCCGCAAAATTGGAGAAAGTCCTTGCAGACTTTTGGCGGGAAGCACCTGATTTAAAACTTCGTGAAGGTGAGGAGTTCTTGCCGTTTTCACATGTTTTCACACGGAATGTGGCTTGAATCAGCAATTTCCATTGTGTTCCTCTTTTCGTTTCCCATGTTTCCCCATAGTATTTGAATGTGAGTGGTCCAAAAGGCTGAAGGGTTCGAGTCCACTGTGCACAGGTGAAACCTTTGGCGCTGCAGTGGAACCACTGACGCGGTCATTGCTGGAACCACGAAGAGAAGGTCGTTGGCCCAGTGCGGCGTCAAGATGTGGATCAAGCCTTTGGGTACCAAGTGGAGTGGAAAATCTATGTGGTATTGGCATGATTCTGGTATGATGCTGACTACAAATCAGACCCAACCATGACCATCCTGGAGTAGCTAGACTGTGGAAATTCTAAATAATCAAATCGTCGAAAGCTTTGAAATTGGTAAAACCATTTACAGCTAACAGATATACCACGTGAGTTTACTGCATATACCCTCATTTTTGGACAAACCCAAATTTGGACAAACCCAAATCACATTTTTTGTGGATCAAATCCCTATACACTTTGGTTGGTGAAAACCCCATTTTTCATGGTTAAATCAGTTAAATCAGTTAAATCCCCCAGTCACCATCTGGCCTCGCAAGGCGCTCCATGGACCACCCAACGGCTCTGCGAACTGCTGGCAGAACCTCGAAGTGGCTACAAATCAACCAGGACTGGGACCAAAAATCATCACCTGAAACGGGGGTTTCCATAAATGGTGGTACGACAAAATGGATGGTTTATAATGGAAAATCTTATTAAAATTGATGATTTAGGGGTACCCCCCATGTCAGGAAACCCCCAAACGTGATGAAGCGTGGCTTTGTTGATGTTGGCAGAAATCTACACCTCTCTTTTGTATCCACTTGAAGAAATCCAAGCCAATGTGGCAAGGGGTTGAGGTTTTGAGCCAACAGAAGAATGGAAAGAATCAGGACTTAACCAAGAACAATGGGATTGAGCCGCAGGAACTGGACTGTCATGCCACCAAACACGAGGATATCACCCGAAATGGCAATACACCTGCGACAGTTGTGTGACACGATGAAAGTAATAGCGGAGCAATCCAGCAGAGCACACAATGATTCCATTGAAAGTTCCAAGAAGCAAGCAGTTTCCATGCGTTTTTGATGCTAAAAGCTATCAAGTATATGGGAGATCCAGTGAATCAGATTGACAGGAACCACATGCAAGTTTTCCAAGCTAAAAGCATGTTAGAAGTTACCTCCCTACCAGTGGCAGTTAGGATGGAGAATAAATTTGCACCAGTTGTTTTTGTTTATGTTTTTTTAATATATCAGAAATCCACAAGTTCAGAACATGCTATACACTGCTGATGGACCATTGGTCAAAGTGTGTGTGTGTTTTTGGAAGTTGCATTGTTTATCCGTACTGCAATGATGCAGCAGAAAGAAGTGTGCCAGAAAGAAGTGTGCCAAAAACATCCAAAGAATCTGATGGCACAGCCAGGAAGTACATCTATGCACTTCAAAGAGCTATTTTGATCACCACGACCGAGGAGGTGGATTCAATGGGGCGCCAATTGACCCACAAGACTAACGATTCGTTCTGTCGATGAAACTTGATGGTGTCGAGGATCTGAAGATATCTGAACCCATCCCATTTGAAGATCATTCTGAGTCGTGGAGCATCGTGGAGCCACAGCATGGCAGGCATTGGCTCCCCGTCCTTTAGCGCTGACACCACGGAGTCGTGGTCTCAGCAGAATTCCAGAGCAAAAGCATGGGAAATCCATGGAAAAGTTTGGAAAGGGAGATCTATCAGAGGGGAACACCGTGGAACACTTGAGCATCCCCTGAAAAATCATCGAAATTGGGATGGGGACTTAAACTCGAAGACATCCCCAGTCTCAAATCATGCCCTCGCGCCGACGCCTCTTAGGTTACTTCGAAGGTGCAGCTGGAGCTGAAATGGAGGCCCTCCCACTTCAGCCACATTCAGCCACCCTGATGTCTTTTTTCGTGGTCTTACAATGTCTTACATGTTTTTTTCGAGGCATTGGGATATCTCGTTTTCGCAGCTGTTCCATACCGTGTGATTACGTTCATCTTGATTTCATATGCTTCAATTTCTTGAAAATCGGTTGTTTCCCATTTGATGTGATTTGCTACAGCCAACCAGACACATGTTCAACTGTTCATGCCCTTCCGTCAAAAGCAAGTGGCACCCACTGAAGGGCAGAGCCGAGGGTACAGCCGTCGGAGCGGCAGACGCGGAAGGCGTCTCAACTGTTCGGTGAATCGGCAAATGATATCTTGAAGCTATGACTGGAAATAAACCAAGGGCTGCGTACCACAGGCTTGTCATTCTGTTTGTGTCTTTCTTTGTTGTGTGTTCATGATTTTACTGCGTTTCAGGAACAGTTTTTACAGCAACGCCATGGAAAGAACAATGGTCCACCAGAACGACACGCGTTTCGTTATTCGATTTTGTCATTGTTATTGTTTGCGCAAGCACTTTGAGAATGTTGTGGACATCGCCAATCTAGATCCCTCTCAAAACAGCCCCAGCGTGCAACGGATGAAGGAAAACTCATTTCGACACGATAATACAATATAATACATACATAATGTCTTTGACACAGTTTGACATTGTTTTTGAATACAACAGGAGGAGTCTAGAGTGTCAAAACTAACAAATGGGGGGATATACTATAGCAATCTATAGCAAACATATGCAAGGTCAAGATATGCAGCACAAGTGATTGATCCTGAAACCCATCAAGTCCAGCAACAGCCCTGCTAGGCAAAGTGGCGTTGGACTCAGAGCAAGGGGAGGCCGACCCTGCAGAACCGGGGATGGGAGACCTGCTGAGCTGGGCCAGCAAGTTTGGCCTTAAAAATAATACCAAAAGCTTCAAATAACAACTATACATAAACATACATAAACTGTTACATAATATACATGATATTACATACGTATATATATTTACAAACTGGTAGCGGTTCTCTCTATTCTCACCTTCTACACCTTGATGGTCGCCTCGATCTGCTGCGGATGTCATAGCTCTGCAAAAATTGACCAAACTCCTCTCCGCAGAATTCGCCACTGTCATGCACCAAAGTTCCTGGGGGACCTGCCCATTGAATCCAGTGACGAGTTACCAATAGTGCCATGGTTTCACACTTGGGTCTGTGTTCACGCGGAAAGGCAATTTGATAATTGGAGGCCATATCTATTATCATGTCAAATGTGATAAAAAGGAAAGTTCTGGCCAGATTCATGTGTCCATGTAACGGCATCCATGGCAACAACATCATTGAATTGACGGCTTTCCCCAAGGCGGCTTGGTCTAGCCAATTTTGGCTTCTGGTGCTCGAAACACGCCGGACGGCGCATATCCCGAATCCCTTCTGTCGGATTTGCCTGTGTTCTGGCCTCTTGTCTTGCTGGGCCCTGCGGTGCCTTCCTGGTTGGAGTGGTCGTGGGCGGTTGCCTCGTCTGTTGGTTTGGCTTCTCGTCCTGCGATGGCATCGACCGTGTTACTGCTTCGTCTCGGTCCCGTCGGTTCGTGAGACCTCGGGTCTCTTGTCGTTGGGTTGGTCAACGTAGAGGTATGTGTCCGAGAAAGGGATGGAAATGTCGCTTGTTGTCTCGAGTCAATAGAGGTTCAAAGGTTGCTTCTCGTCAATGAACTGTTTCTCCCTCTTCCAAGTTCACTCCCTTGAATGGTCTCTGCAGAGGCGGCGGGGGAAGTCACACTGAACAAGACTTGTTGAAAGGGTTGCAGGAATTGCTCCAGAAATTCAACACTTCCAATGATAAACCTGGCGGCCTTGATAGCAAGGGTAAAGGTAAACCTACCACTGACCATACCGGTAAGGGTAAGGTAAACCTCCTTCTGCTTCGGGTTTGGGTGACAGTTTTGGTCCCAAAAAGTTTCTAAGGGGTCCGATGGAGTGTCGGGACATGACTCTCCAAAAGCCTGTTGCGTCACTTGGTGTACTGAGACTCAGATGGCTGAACCTCGAAACTTAGACCAGGTTCACAAAATCACCAAGGCCTACGCGTTGGTATGTTCAGTTGCTAAGGGTAAGACTGAGCCTCCACTTGAAAATGCTTCTGAGCCTCCACTTGAAAATGCTTCCAAGCATCTGCTGCCAGCAAACGATGCGCGGGTTTGGGAGAGTTTTGGGCTTACCCCTTAGCGAATCATTACCCTCAACTTCCTAGCTGCTCTACTTCGTCTCCTGCTCCGAAGGTGGAGCGTGCCTTGGCAACACTTAGAGTTCAGGTACCACAGCGCATGCTCCAGCCAGATGGATGGCGCAATGTGGTTCGTAGTCCTGCGGCTACCTTGAGGACAGCTATTCCCCCGACAGTTTATCACAGCACCTTTAGGTGGGCACAAGTTGGCCAGAAAACCAAATACGGTGGTGAGGAAACAGTGTTGGAGGGGTATGTGAAAGTGGACAAACAATGAGTTTTTGACATCCTACATAAGTCCGGGTCCAAGGGTCTTTTCCTGTCTCAAACTTCAAGGGATAACCCTAACCCCCCCGAAAGTTTCTTGGGTTTATCGTGTTGCCAGCGAATCAGACTTTCAATATATGGCACGAGTCCAGCAGATTGCTTTCGCCAAGCAAGCTCCCCTCAAGTTTAGAGTTGGGGGAGGAGCCTGTCTGGGTCTGGTTGGGATTGACTCAGGTGATGAGAAGCCACGTTTGTGGCAAGTAACAAATGTGCCCTCTAAGTGGGCGGCGCAGGATGTGGTGAGATGTTTGGAGGGAGCTGGCTGTGAGGACGGCCTGCTAAAGGCCTACCTTGGATGGTTCTCTCCAAAGTTAAAGTTCAAATAGAATTCCAAAACGTTCAGGTCTTTGGGATTGAGAGCAACGGTCTTTACTTGACGCTTAGCAAGCCACCCCCGAAACAGTCCATAACTGGAAAGAAATCTGTGCCGGCAGGTAGTTGGCAGCACAAAGACTCTCCGCCTGTTGTGACTGCGGATGTTGAAACTGCAAGAACTGAAGTCACACAAGGGAACGACCTGTTGTTGCGACTGGGAAAAAAACACAAACCCGAAATTCAACTCCTCTGCCTTTTGAAGTTGTGGACTGTGGGGGTGCAGGAAACTGTGGCTACTGCGATGATGCTGAGCAAAAATGTTCCTCTTGCGGAGGCCAGGAACCAGGTTGAGGCTGCAACCAAACTTTGCAGGCAGATGTGTACACGCACCTACTAAGGCACTGTGAGGATTACGACCCCCTCTGGACTGCAAACGACCAAGAAACTGAGGTCACGGCCGGGGGTGCGATCCCTGAAAATTTTCAGGATTGGGCCGAGTCGGTCAAAAGGGACGGGCAATGGCTTTGTGGGATGACCTTGGAAGCAATCACAAAGAGATGTGGTATCCGTATTGTGGAAGAAAAAGCTGACGGTTCGGCTGTCCCTTATGTGTTTGGACCCAACAAGAAACGCGAATTTCCTGATGTTCTCTACCTGAAAGACAAGCACTTTCAGCTGGTGACAAAACAGGAAGGACATGTTTTCCCTATGGGATGGGAAAAAAATTAAAACACAAATGAATACAAACGATGCGTCCAGACTTCATTTCAAGGGTGCGGGGAAATGGTGGGCTGACACCACACCTTCGGGCAAAAGCTCTGTGAAATCTGGGGTGAACAAGGGTAGTACTCCTGCGGCCTCTAAGGTTTCCTCAGCAGCACCGGCCTCCCAACTAAGGTTTTGGAGCAAATCTTCACCAAGCAAAGTTTCGGATAGCAGCCATGTGACACCGCACGTGCTCGATAGTGAAAAAAACGGGACCGATTTTTAGCCCCAAAATAAAAAAAACTTTAGCCCTGAAATGTTTTTTAGCCACGTAAATAGGTTTAGTCGCGAAAAGTCGTTAACATCTTGGCCTCGGAAACAAAAACACAAAGGAAAAAGAAAAAATATTTTTTTAAAAAATATATATATATAATAATTAAAAAAAAAAGTAAAAACGAAAAAAATATTTCTTGGTACAATATTATGATTTCTCGGTGAGGTTTGATGTTTTTTTATCCTACAATTTGATGATTTCTCGACACACTTTGATGATTTCTCGGTACAATGTGATTATTTTTCGGTACAAAATGAAGATTTCTCGGTACAATACGATGATTACTCGGTAAAATTTGATGATTTCTCGGTACAATATGATGATTTATTCTCGGTACAATTTGATGATTTTTTTGGTACAACCTTATGGTTTCTGCGTACAATATGTTTTTTTTCGAGCAGAAAATTTGATTATTCTTCGATATAATGTAAGGATTTCTGGGTGCAATACGATGATTACTCCGTACCATATGATGATTTCTCGGCACAATTTGATGATTTCTCGCTACAATTTGATGATTTTTCGGTACAAAATGATGATTTCTCGGTACAATATGATGATTTCTCGGTACAATATGATGATTTCTCGGTACAATGTCATGATTTCTCGGTACAAGTTGATGATTTTTTTGGTACAACATTATGGTTTCTCCGTACAATTTGATGATTTTTCGTACCGAAATTTGATGATTCTTCGATATAATCTGAAGATTTCTCGGTGCAATACGATGATTATACTCCGTACATCTCCGTACCATATGATGATTTCTCGGTACAAGTTCATGACTTTTTGGTACCATACGATGATTACTCGGTAAAATATGATGATTTCTCGCTACAATATTATGATTTTTCGGTACAATATGATGATTTCCCCGACGAAAAAATGATGATTTCTCGATACAATATGATGATTTCTCGGTAAAATATGATGTTTTTTCGGTACAAGTGGATGATTTTCTTCGTTACAATATGAAGATTTCTCGGTACAATACGATGATTACTCGGTAAAATTTGATGATTTCTCGGTACGGTTTGCTGTTGTTTTCTTTCTACAATTTGATGATTTCTTACACTTTGATGATTTTTGGGACAATATGATGATTTCTCGCTACAATTTGATGCTTTCTCGCTACAACATGATGATTTTTCGGTACAACATGATGATTTTTCGGTACCATATATGATGATTTCTCGGTAAAATATGATGATTTCTCGTTACAATTCGATGATTTCGGTACAATTTGATTTTTGCCGGTACAATATGATGATTTTTCGGTACAATATGATGATTTCTCGGTATACAATTTGATTTTTTCCGGTACAATATGATGATTTCTCGGTACAATATGATGATTTCTCGGTACAACCTGATTTGTTCCGGTACAATATGATGATTTCTCGGTACAATATGATGATTTCATATGATTTCTCGGTACGGTTTGATGCTTTCTCTGTACAACATGATGCTTTTTCCCTTGCAATCTGATGATTTTTCGGTACAACGTGATGATTTCTCGCTACAATTTGATGCTTTCTCGATACAATACCGTAGATATGGTGATTTATTTTTTCTCTTTACAATTTGATGCTTTCTCGGATCCAAATGATCATTTTTCGGCTCTTGAGCTTTTCGGCATCAAGTGTCACCACCTTCGAGAACGCTGTGCCTTCACACAAAAGACAGGCGTGTTCTTTCGGCCAGATGTTGGCCAAAAAAACCAGTCGACGGGTGTGCTCATTGACATCCGTCTCACCCGGCGAAAACTTCGGTATCAGATGCTCCATGGAAGATTTGTCGATCCCTGCTGGCTGACCTCCTGGATCTCTCCTTTCCACTGCAGCAGCTTTTCCAGCAAAGCAGTGAAGAGCCGTAGCTCTGCTACCAGTTACAAACTGGTAGCGGTCCGCTCCTCTCTTTTGTATCCACGGACTCCCCGGTCCACCAACCGCTTATGGCGCACCCCGGCGCACGCTAGGCTTTTTGGTTATGCTTGCAACCCCCTGAGTTGGAACTGAGCCCTGAAGGACCGGTGAAATGTTGGACCTTGACGGTGTGCATGGATGCTCACATGTCTGAAATCACAATATATATATATAGATAGATAGATAGATAGATAGATAGATAGATAGGTAGGTAGATAGATAGATAGATAGATAATATATATATGTGTGTATATAATATATTTGATATATCTAATATACCTAATATAATATATATATATATATAAGATATCTAATATATATAATAATCCTAATATACAGTATATATATATATATATAGAGATATAGATAATATATATCTTATATATAAAATGTATATAATATATATATGTAATATTATTTATATATATAATATATAAAATATATTTAATATATAATATATATAATATATATAATATACATA
>Ga0126342_10012493_pt1 | contig 15142 bp, 13 predicted proteins | sample Cyp1metagenome_FD_92528 | JGI IMG/M metagenome (GOLD analysis project Ga0126342, IMG submission 92528) | Coral microbial communities from Lord Howe Island, Old Settlement Bay, Australia - Cyphastrea 1 metagenome | ecosystem: Host-associated > Invertebrates > Cnidaria > Coral ...
CTTCGTTGGCACCTGACCTATCCATGCTCCAGGTGCCCCCTGCAAATATAAAAAGGTTCCCTGCAAATGTAAAACGGTAAGAGTCAAGGAAGTTTTACATCTGTTCAGATGTTACACACACACATATATACACATCTACAAAAGTATCCATGGGTCCCTTTCTTGAAATGGGGTACCCATGGGTACCGTTCTCAAAATACTGTACATGGCTCAAGGCGCCACCAATTCGTCCGACGTCCGACCTTCGGGGATCACAAACTGGTGCTAAACGCGTGCGTGCTAAACGCAGGGTTGCTGGATGGGTTGGGTTGCTGGGGTTGCTGGGATGATGATTGATAGTTAGCCAGTGGATCATTTCCGAAAATTCCCTACGTAAAACGCACCAGTAAGTATTTTTCAATATGATCCAATATTTATGTGGGTAATGTCCAATGTCATGTTTACCACCCATGACTGGGAATGGTTTATATACATGTTTCAAAGTTACTTTAATTTGAAAATCTATAGATGATTCATTTAATAGATTTTCCATGGGTATTAGGTAAATCTATAGATGATTCCCTCTATTGTGATTCATTTTAGCAAAACAATGGCACTAGAGTTCGCGATGTCGCGACGCGTCGCCGCGATGCGTCGCGCAGGTCACCGATGCCTGTGAGACGCCACAGGCTCCACAGGCTCCACAGACGCCACAGAAGCCACCGCAACACCTTGCTTCGCCACCAATGTGTGGCGTGGCCATTTTCTTGGGACGGTTGCCCTAATTCGGAAACAAAATTCCACTTAAAAATCTCAAAAACAATTTTTTGGGAGACCATTTTGGAAGTGTGGGGAACCCATTCCACTAATTCATTGGAAACAAATCTCAAAAACCGGGAGTTTTAGTGGAGACCATTTTTTCCAATTTGTTTTTTTGGACATTCCTTGGTGAAACTGAAACTCTCAAGAATGAGGCTTAGCCAATGTATAAATTTGGTCAAGTGTTTGCGAGCAAATTTGGAGGTACCAAATTTTTCGACAAACCCATGTAGACGATTTTCCAATCACGACATTTCCGGCTCGCAGGTTGTTTTTTTTCGGGTAGAAGCCCTTTCAGAAGCCGAACATCCATGCCTTTCCCAGGTACAGCTGGTGGCTGAATCCAATTTTCCCTGTTCCACTTTAGCACCAGAACATTTTGCACATCCGCCATTTGAAATACGAGATGATTTGGGAGAGTTCGATCCGCGTCGATTCCAATTTCACGTCATCAGCGAAGTGGAAGAGGGTACCACTTATTCTGGACAGTGATAACTGGTTGGTGGTTTGGAAGATTTTTTATTGTCCATACTATATGGGATGTCATCCTTCCCATTGACGAACTCATATTTTTCAGAGGGGTAGGTCAACCACCAACCAGATTATTAACCACCATTAACCATATAATAACCATTAATATTCACCATATATTAACAGTATATTACCAACCAATGGTAGGTTGAAACCACCAACCAGTAGTAGTATATTACCAACCAGATAATATGTGATAATGGTATCACTTGGTACATTCACCTCCCTGCTGTGGCTAGTGATCATCTGGCAAAGCGGCCCGACCAGGTTGGCTATTTCCGTAGCGTGGAATGATTTGACACCTCCAAGGCTCCAAGTATTGCTATCGACCCCGACCGTCAGCCAATTCTTTATTGATAAAGTTTGATAAAGTCAGACAGGTATTGTTCCTATAGTTACTCTCCAGTTGCTTGACATGTTTCAACATAGATATTTTTTAGAGTAATCCCCCCAAAAGTAGAAAAAGTAGCTCTCAAAACAGTGATCAATTGAACTTTTGCTCGTTTTTTTTTTGGGTTGTAACATCGACCATTTGTAGATAATTTCCTACTGAAACACCCCTTAATTTTTCGCCAAGGTATGCAGGTGCCCATCATCGCCGTGCCCGTGCTGGTCCCTCTGATGGCACCCAGGGTTCGGGCGACTCAGGGCACTCGCTTTTCCGTTGAGGATCTGGTCATTTGTGAGGATTCGAGCTCGGAAAAAAAATCGAGCCCAACATTCCATGAATTCTCATCGACATTTTCCCTTTTGTCTCCATTGGAATTCCCATATTGCGGGACTAACCCACAGGAATTCGTTGTTGCAATTCCTTTTCCGCACAGCGACTGCAAGGCAATTACCAGCCCCAACCCGACTGTCGCAAGGACGCCGAAACGGGGGGGTGTTGTGGTGTGGGCTGATTGGTGCTTGGTGTCTGATGCGCAAATTCAAGCCAACCATATTCCGGACCAACCATTTTCTTTGGATATGGTATGGGATATATAATGATATATATATAATTATCATGCTTTCACGGATATAGACATGGGAAATAAGCAACAACATGGGGGTTGGTCAAAATTTGGGATTTACGTCCAAGTTGTGACAACTCTTGGGGACGGTTATGACAAAACATTTATTGCAACGGGGCTTAGCAGGGGCTTTGCCCCTGCTGTGGGTGTGAAATGATGGTGAAAAATGGTAGAACCATGGGATTTGGGGGCAAACTATGACAGTTGTGAACCAAGCTTTCTAACCAGCGATTGGCCGGTCATTTGTGAATGTTGGGTGGTTTTGTGTCCAGCTAGGTCCCAGTCGTCGGGTAAACTCTGGTACCTGCAAGACTTCATGTAGGATTTCTTTCCCTTGGGTGATTCATCCCCAACCAGAAACTGGTTTTCGGGGCTGGGACCCCTGTGGTTTTAGGCTTTTCTGTATGTAAAAAATGACCAACTTTATGTTTGGGTGACAACTTGTGGGGTCCCCTGTGGCTTTGGGACCTTCACAGGTGAGCGTTCAAAATGGGAGCCGATTGGATTTTACCATCCGAAATTAGCCTTTTTCTTTTCACAAAAACATCATTACATTTTCAAGGCATGTCAAAATGCAGCCAATTCATTTCCATTGAAACCCATGGCCCAACGAACTGTGACTCCAGTGATCCAACGAATTCACCTCCACATTAGCGGCCAAAAACACCCCAAGAAAAGCAGTGCCAGCTGTCCTAGGAGCTTTGCAACACCTGCCCCAGCTGTGCCTTGACGAAAGTCTGGGGAGGTTCATGAGATTTCCAGGATTTCTGTGTTCATCCGAAACCGGCTTCAGCCGCATGAACTGGGAGATTTAAGCCTCAAAATAGGGGTTTATTATAGCAGTTGTAAAGCAGTTTTTTTTTTTTAATATGGAACATCAAACCATCAACCATGGTGAAACAACCAATAAATCACAATCAACCATCATTAACCACGATTAAATTCCATTAAATCCACAATGTTTGATGTTAACCAATGGAATTTACCCAGAAGTGCGGCTACTGTGTTTACCAGGTGACTCCAGATGATACGCCCCGGACCCAGTGTGGCAACCTTGAGATCCAGGTGACGGGAACGGAACTCACGGTGTGGGTTTGGCCGTGAAAGGTGGTAAAAACCATTGAAAATCATTGGTGATTGAACATCATTGGTGAACATATGATTGTACCCCAACTGGTTGGTTAATATATGGTTAATATATGGTTAATATATGGTTGCTGGTGAACCTTTAAGGAAACACGGTCAAACATCGAATTCTGTCAAAACCTGGGTACCCTCTGGTAAACGTTGACAGTTTGCGAACTTGAACATGGTCCAGTCGAAATTTCGTTGATTTACCCATCAATAGCATGGTGATTTTCCATTGGGGATTCACAGATGCATTAAGCAGCAACTCCGTGGGGTTCTAAAGCCAATAGAAGTAGAGGGTCAATAGCCATTTATATTGGTAGATTCCAGACCACATATATGTATAATATAGATATAATATATATATATAGATAATAATAGATATATAATATAATATTATTATATATAATAAATAAATAATATATTATATATATTATAATATATATTATATATAATATATATATATAATAATAATATACATATGTATATATATTATAATGTATATTATATATAATATATATATATATAATATTATAATATATATACATATTATAATGTATAATATTTATAATATTATATATATATAGAATATTATATAATATATATATATATATAGTACATAATATATATATATATATATATAATACATAATATATATATAATATAATATAATATAATATAATATTTATATATATATAATATAATTATATATATATATGTCTATTTTCACATCTTTTGCCGGATTTAGCCAGCATATATGCCCTTTTACTTCCCATAAACAGCGAGAATTTCTCAGCGACAGATTGCTGCAGGTTGCAGGTGACTCGACGCCGGAGGGTAATTGCTTTGGAGACCCCGAGGTTCCAGATGTTCCAGCGGATTTTAGCGGTTTTCATAGGTGGGTGGGGTGATAGAATCATATCAGTTGGAGGAGGTGATGAGGCTAGAATATTGCTGTAGGTACCTATGCATTTTCCAGGCTCTTCGTATTGTGGACAGGAGCGGGGTTGAACTAGTTGAATTCAGCTTTTGACAATACCGGGACGGAAAACAAACACACTTGTTTTGTTTCGGGGGAATACACGAACTTGTTTGGACTAATAAGGCTTTAACTATAGATTAACCATATATTTTTTTAATGCCCAGTTACATTAACCACTAGTTGTTGAACATTGGCACATCACTGATTGTTGTGGTTTCTTGTGGTTTCTTGACTAATGTCGCGCTCGATCAATGGAAATGGATGGAATCTATGAATTTATAGATTCACCAATTTATAGCTCCATAAAATTGATAGGATAAATTGATAGGATAATTTAATATAATTTATTGGAATGCTAATCCTCCAATTTTTCGAGGAATTGGAGGATTTACACACCCAAGAGGATTTTTCCCATGCTGTCCTTGGCAGTGAATTCACCAATCGAGGCTGCTTTAGGCTTTGGATCCCAAGTGCTTCGAGGCTTTTTATCCATTTTTCCTTCGTGGTTTGGTAGCTCGCCGTTATTGATATATAATTGATATATATATATATACACATAATGTACTGGAATCAGCATATGTTTTCAAATGCAAATTGCTGGAGGATCCAAGATGATCCAAAGATGATCCAACGATGATCTTCACCCAAAAAGGCCGCTGTTTGAATGTGGTTTTCAGAACTGGGATGATGTAATTATTATGACCCTCAGTCATGGTTGCTGAAACGGCAGCTGAAGGATGCTCCAAATTGTTATTACCATCTGGGTTATTTAACATAGCCATGGAAAATCCCTTCTAAATGGAGGTTTCAATGGGAAAATCATCTATAAATGGGCCATTTTCCATGGCTATGTTAAATAACCAGAGTGTATCTGATGTACATTTTCCATTGCTATGTTAGTTTACCAGAGGGTACCACATTGATGCACGAGAAACCCCAGCCAGCTGCGGGAAAATCGGAATCGCCCATCAACAAATGTCTCCCCAGCCATAGCTAGCGTGCTGCAGCTTCTCCGAGTGTCGCGTCAGGGGCCAGCATCGTTTTACAACTTCATCGACGATTTGAAGGTCTATCCGGAGTGGTCACGCCCTTCTCGCCCCACAAAATAGGGACATCAAAAAAGCTGGTTCTATCCATTTCTATCCTGTGTTTTTTTTGATATCAAGGATAAGTAAGTTATATGTTTTATTCCTATCTTTGGTTCTCACAAACCCATGACATCAGTTGATAATTTTGGCTCTGTCCCGATGTAGAATTTCTATCCGTGTTAGCACTTGGTTTCCTATATTTGAGCCCAGTTCACCTAGCGATTTCAACACCAGTAATCCAACATAGCCATGGAAGATATGGAAGCCATGGCCCTTTTAGTTCGATGATTTAGCATTTTTGAAATGTTGATTTTCCAGTTCGGCAGTTTGGCCAGTCATGACCAGAGGCTCAGTCCAAAAACGGCTTCTCTATGGCCTCTCAACCATCATTTATCAGTTGAATCTCTTAATCTGAGAGTTAGGCTACACCCCAATATTCCATCAATATCCCAAGACTCAGGTTCCATCATATCCCATGACATAGCCTCATTATATCACCATTTTGGTTGGTGAAAACCCCATCAGAGATGGTCTTTTTCTCGTTTAATCTTATATACATTGTATCCTGTTAACGTATCCAATTCATATTCCATTCATATCCACAGAAAACCATTAAGATTTTAGCACCCATTCATATCTATTAAATTCTATTAACATCCATCAATAGATCCAAAGCCAAATTCAAATCAAAATTAACAGCTTTGCTGCTGAAATTCCCCTTACCCTCTGGTTATTTGACATATGGAACATAGCCCACTTGTAGATGTTTCATGATGATTTACCTGTCAAAAATGGTGCTTTTCCAAAGCTATGCTAAATGACCACAAGTAATATTCATTAATATCCATTCATATTCATTAATATTCCATTAAATATTAATTCTATCAATATTCAATTTATCATGTTAAATCACCATTTTTGCTTTTGAACTCCCACCATTTTCATATCCCATGAGAGGCGCTGATTTCTTTCCGTGGCAAGGTGGAGAAACAGGTCACAGGATCGACAGAGCCCGTGGAGTTCGGAAACCTGGAAACTTCGTTTTCTTTTTGGTAGCGGCTTGTAGGATGGATTTCATATGGTTCATAGATGTATATATAATATACATATATATATATATACAATATATGGTGTATATTAATGAATGGTTTCATATGGTTTAACCATCCGGTTTTCTTGAGCCAATATAGTAGATTGATACACTAAAAATCAACGGTTTTACCCCGATGCACTAATGGGATACATATATATATATACATACATATCACACCAAACATATCCAAACATATTGCGGGGTTGTCGCACAAATGGGGAATGCCACCAATGCATGGCAACTTTACTAAGAAAGCAATAAGAAACCGTGGTCATTTTTTTTATGATGAACTGCGAGAGCCAGATCTCAGTGGGCACTGCGGGACCGCCATTTCGACTGCAAGATGTCACATGGAATGTCAGATCGAATGTCAGATAGAATGGCAGATAGAATGGCAGAAGAGATGTCAGATAGAATGCCTGATAGAATGTCAGAAATAATGTCAGATAGAATCATGCCAGAAAGTATGTGAGAAAGAATGTCAGAATAGATGCCAGATAGAAAATCAGAACATCTGTCAGATAGGTTGAATGCCAGAAAAAATGTCAGAATGGATGCCAGATACAATGTTAAAACAATATGTCACGGTGGGGATCACTCGAAGTACAGTAATTTTAGTGGAAACTAATCTTCCACCCCCTATTTGCCAGGGTCTATGTTTATTTACTGGGGGGTATGTGAGAAAGAAACATTTGGTTTCTTGCGAGAATTCCAATGTTGCTGGAGATTGGGGAAGATCCTTCGAGGGGATGGAGAGCCGACTCAACTTAAGAATCAGGATATTGACCACATAGCAGAGTCTTACCCTCTGCCGAACGTTTACATAACGAACTGGAAAATCACCATTTTTAATGGTTAAATCATGTTAAATCAACTATTTCTATGGCCAGTTTCCATCACAAACTGTCAAATTACCAGAGGGTGGTAGCACTGGCCAAGCCACCCCTCTTGGCTTGGCGGTCTGGAGCTGGGAGGCCGTTCATTTTCGGGAAACATGTCCCACCTGTTGAACTAATTAACTATGGAAAAGCACCATGCTATTAATAGGTAAACCATCTATAAATGGACCATTTTCCATGGCTATGTTAGTCATAACCAGATGGTAATACCATTTTCCACGATTCTTTTTGGTTCATCCACACTATTTTAAAAAAACAATTGTTGTTTGGAAACATCTTCACAATTTCCGCATCAATAGTCATCATTGTTTGGTCAAGCAGCATCAATCAGCAGTCATTTTCATGAAAAGACGGCTCTATTTTCGGAACAAGCGGGTATGCTCTTTTTTTAAATCCCAAACACGTAATTTCTTTTTAGAAACTAATATGTGCCATGGGTCAACACTGGGGCAACTTGCCCATCTTGGTGGGATAGTCATCGATCCCGATTCCTGTGGGATGGATGACCATACCAAACATACCAAGGTAACTTACCCGGCCTGGTAAACGTTTACAAAAAACAATGGAAAATCACCATGCTATTTTCATGGGAAAACATCATTTTTTTAAGGGTGTTATAACCATAAGAAGTCGTACTCCTATTTGCCCTTTGGTAATTTGTTACATAGCTATTGAGAATGGACCATTTACAGTGGATTTTCCCATTAAAAATTGTTATTTTCAACAGCTATGTTAGTTTACCAGAGGGTAACTTGACCATCCCAGGTTTCACCTGTGAAAAGACCAGCCCGTTGTTTCATGAAATTCCCAGAATCAGAAAACAAACTGGGATAACCATGGGATTTTCCAGCGAAGTAAACCTCCATATCCTCCATATATCCCATGTTTTTCCATGATATTCGCTAATATCGCTAATATGGACAATAACATGAAAAGCGAATATAATGGAAAATCATCGGATATGGAGCATATCGATGATATATCCTCATCACCGGGAATTCCGATGGACAATCGGACAATCCAGCTGATATCGATTTCTTTCCCGGATTTTCCATGGGTTTTTTCCATCAGCTTGATACCTTTCCGACTTCGATTCAGGTGGCCTGAATTGGAGTTCCAGGCGTTGCTGCACATTTTCCACCACGGGAATGGTGTGTGTTTTTTTTTTTAATAGATCCTAAAAAATGGACAAAACTATAACATATTTCTGAAATTATAATTTATGTACCCTCTGGTAAACTAACATAACTATGGAAAATCATCATTTTTAATGGGAAAATTCACTATAAATGGCAATTTTCAATAGCTATTTTGACATAACCAGAGGGTATATTTAATCGAACATATTAGGGATTGTTTGGAACGTTGGGGTACCCTAAACTCCATTGGTTGATCATGATAAAACCCCTATGAAAAAATGGCCATAACGCCAATACAGCAGCAATAATTACAGCAAACAACACAAAATTACCAAGTGCCTCTGGTTTTTGTACTGGTTGGTGGTTTGGAACATGAATTTTATTTTTCCATATATTGGGAATAGTAAGCCCAACTGACGCACTCATATTTTTCAGAGGGGTAGGTCAACCACCAACCAGATCACGTTTTCATCATTTTTTTTATCACTATCCGTGATCCCGCATAGCCGGCTGCAGGGCGTTGACTCTGACTCCGATGCCTCTTTCTGCAACCTGTACAGAAACTTCCAGCGGCACTTTACGATGCTCCTGGGCAACAAGAGGTGAACATGGTGAGTTTCATTCAATGGATTGGTTTAAGGCTTTTAAGGGAAAATTTGCAGGAAAAATCCACTGATTAATGGGAAAATCTATGGGTTTCCTGTAGTTTTTCCCTTAAACCAATCCACTGATTCATAGGAATTTCACCCAAAAATCGGAGATGATTGGATATTGTTACTAGCGTCAGAAGGGGTTTCAGAACTCCAAGAATTCGCAACAAACATGGGGAGTCAACTCGGGATTCACACAATTTTTGGGACATTAACACTAGGATGATATGTGGGGTATGCAACCAACAACCATGGGCTATTGCCATCAGATCTATGGTGTGTCCTTCCGCATGGGATTCAACCCTCTCTATGGGATCATGATCCAAAAAAAACAGAGGGCTACTGTAAGCGTAAGCGTAGTGATGATGTTTGGATTCACACGACCTGGCTTCGATGTATGTCCCTTAAAACAAGCATGAAAGTTGTGAACCTGGCACGTACGGCCATTATAAAAGATGAACATGATTCATGATTCATGATTCATGATTCATGATTCATGATGATGATGATGATGATGCTGCAGCAAGGGATGGAGGAGGGGCTTCAACTTTTGAGACAACCCCTTCTATGATAGGGTGAACACACTGGGATCTGTCTTCCAGGGATTTCAGGGTCAAGTGATGTCAAATAAGGGATGGAAAATTGCCATAGAAATAGTTGATTTACCCATGGAAAATAGCATGGTGATTTTCCAGTTCGTTGTGTAAACGTTTACCAGAGGGTATTTGTGGGGTAAAGTTATGATGAACACCCAAAAAAACCCAGCTTTTTTGGGCTGAATAGAAGGGTAGGAAACTTTTGACCCGTTCTTTTGCCGCAGTCTTGCCATGATCGTCATTGGTCAACAGCTTTTGGACGTACAACATCCATTGGCGGCTTATCTTTAACTATCGAAAGATACCCTCTGGTTATGTCAAAATAGCTATTGAAAATGGACCATTTATAGTGGATTTTCCCATTAAAAATGGTGATTTCCCATAGTTATGTTAGTTTACCAGAAAGTAACCATATATCCATAAAACCATGTGATCATCCAATCATGTGATTTCCTCTCTTAGAACATGTGCAAAGTGCAGAGATGGAAAATTTTTCCGACCCCAAACATCCCAAAACCATCAACCAATGGGAATTCCAGGATCTTAAATTGGAGGTACGTTAGTAAGTACCATATTTTGGGCCATATGAATTGTGGGGATATTCTCTTACATAGGCCTGAAACATAGGCCTTATATATGGTAGGACCATCAGCCCCATCAGCCCCATCCCAAACTCATCCCCCAAGGCCTGTGGAGAGGACCTTCATCCACTTCAACACCCGCAGCTTGGCGTCCGTTGCGCCGCGTCGCCGTTCCAAATCTGTCTAGAGCCTGGAAAGAAGGCCTGCCCGGGATGGGGAGAAGGCGTTTTTTTTTTTTTTAAATGGGATAATATAATATGATATAACAATATATATATATAATTATATATATATATATCTGTATGCATGCATGCACATATATATATATATAAGATAATCCATATATATATATATATCTACATAATATGTGTAGAATATACACATGACAATTTTTTGCAGACTTAGACAGTTTGGATGAACTGGCGGTTGGAGATGTCAGCCTGAAAAAAATGTCAGCGTATCCACAGCTCGTCACACAGTAGGACCAACAGTTCCAATCATAGGTCTACCCTCTGGTTATGTCAAAATAGCTATTGAAAATAGCCATCAATAGTGGATTTTCCCATTAAAAATGGTGATTTTCCATAGCTATGTTAATTTACCAGAGGGTAGTTTTTTTTGGTTGAGGATATAGAAACAAACATTTTTCACCATGAATCCATGTTAAAGTAGATTTGGATATGGTTTTATAGTAACCCCCCAAAAAGATAGACGCGCTTCAACTTGTCACTCTTTCAGTAAAAAGTGTGAAGTTTGGATGTTATCACCCACAGGCCCAGCGCATGCGAAAACGGGAGACGGCCGTTCCTACTTCAAAATTTTGGTTTAATGGCCATTGGTTGTTAAGTTACCATAGATTTTTGGATTCAATGGCCATATTTCAACATATTTCAACCTATTTCAACCATGGCCAATTTTTAAGATTCCGGGTCTTTGTGGGAGTGCGCTTTTTGGCACGTTTTATGTATTGAATGATGTAGAGAATGAGTCACTTCAAACATCTGTTGATGTTTGTCTTACTTTTGAGGCGTACCAGTTATAGAGCTATATATATATAAGGATATATATATAGGTATATAGGCGATATGTATTGTGGAAGAACTTTTGGCTTCAAGTCTTGTGTGTCTTCGGCACATCTCCAAATTTCTACGGCAAAAAAATATCTTCAACTGCAAGGACCTGAAAAGCAATGTTTCGTCAGCGAGAATTTTTTGCTCTCCGTAGAAATATGCTGGGACAACTGGACAACCAGCCATTTTTGCTATGAAATGGGCCATCTATACCATGGCGAACTGTTAGTCATAACCAGAGGGTATATATAATATATATAAAATATAATATATATATAATATATAAAATATAATATATAATATATATATATATATATAATATATAATATATATAATATATATAATATATATAATATATATAATATATATATATATAATATATAATATATATAATATATATATAATATATATATATATATATATATACATATATATATATATAATGGAAGTACTTGAATATCAAAGAGAAGTGGAATTCAATTTTGGCCGTTTGCGCCACGCTCAACGATAGGGTGGTGTTTGCTTCTATGCGGCATGTCTTTATAGCAAAGCATGAACAAGAGGAAGCAATACTTTTGATTGACAGGAGATTTCTTTTTGTTCCCAAGCAGTACTGCATCTTCTTGACAGAGTTTCCTGCATCTTAAAGAGATACGGAACGTTTTATAAGGATAAGCATGCTGTTCTCTTCTAAAAAACGGTGTTTTTTTAAACAAAGTGTCAACTCAGATTATAAAGGCACAGAGAGGGCAACATTCCTTTGATAAAGTGCATCATTACTGTGAAGCAGGGCCCTGAGATGTGCACAGCATTCCTTTTAGAAAGACTGCACCATGTCTTCCATATATTTTGGAACGCATAGGGTATGTCTTCCATAGAGATAGTACTATTTCAGGTAAGGGTAGCGTCTCTCAAAGAAAAAAATGAATATACACATTACTTTTTCAAGAGTGCGGCATTCCTTTAACAAAGTACATGATGATTTCATTAAATATATTAGCTTGAACAATGGTGTTAGGCAATCTTCCTTCGACAAAAGAAACAACATTCAAATGGAAAATAATACCATTATTTTAAGATAGCATATTTCACTACATGTTTTTTTTTTTTAAATATATCAATAGTTTTTACATGTATACACAGTATTGCTTTCAAAAGTGTGTGGCATTCGTTTGAGAAAGTAACCTTCAGGGCACACTGCAGTCCTTGTGAAAGAGTATGGCATTGTTTAAGCTCTTGTACTAAAGGGAACCTTTTCATATATATATGTATAGCAATCCCTTGGAAAGAGGGTGATGTTTCTGTAAGAAAGTGCAGTATGACTCCATGGAATGGTCATTTGAACAATAATAATATTCCTTGCAGAAAGTCACGCATTATTTTGAAAAGGTATTCTTCAAAAAGCAGTTCCACTTGAAGAAACCATTGCATTCCTTGAGCACAGTGCGGCATGCCTTTATGCAACTTTCCTTGAAAAAGATGCAATATTGTTTTATCCTTTTGGTGGCACTCCTTGCTTCGAAAAAACCATGGTCCCTGCAAATCCGGTAGACCGAACGGTGCAGCAGGCAGGAAACATAGGAACAGGCAAAAAAACAAAAAACATTGGAAAAACCAAAACCCAAAAAAAGATTGGAAAAACAAAAAAAAGCAAAACGCAAAACAATCCTTAAAAAAACATATTTACGGACTCTTGTGTAGTTCCCCCCCTCTCCAAAGAGTATGGACATATTGTATTTTTTCTTGTTTTTTTGTTTTTTCCAAGATTTTCTTGTTTTTTGTTTTGTTTTTTCTTTTTTTGTTTTTTTGTTTTTTTGGGTTTCGTCCTCCTCCAAAGAGTGTGGAAGTAATTTGTGGGGCCACCCTTCAAAGAGTATGCAAGTAGTTTGTAGGGGCCTGTGTCAGATTCTTGTGTAAGAAGGCATCTGGGAGTGCAGTAAAACCTCTTCACATATTACCTTAAACCATGGCAAAACTGCACTCCCAGGAGGTCCCGTTCTGTTCTTTAAATGGTAAACTTCCAAAAATGGGGAATTTCGCTCCTGGGAGGAGCTTTTCGCCCATTGCGGCACTCGCGCCGGCTTGCGTCGAGTTACGCGCTGCGTCGCCGCCACCGGTGACGAGAACACAACGTTTTGGCAGAGGTGATTCTTTCCAGCAAGGAGGTCTCTGTTTGCTGTGATATGTACCATACAACTATACACAATGAGTATGTGAACTATTGTATAGTTCCAATAGCAATTTATTGTATAGTTGCTATTATATAAACATATATACATGTAAACATAATTATACACAATTATGTAAATGTGTACAGTATATATATATACACATGTACATAGGTATATATATATATATGTAAATATATGTAAATATATGTAAATATATGTAAATATATGTAAATATATGTAAATATATGTACATATATGTAAATATATGTAAATATATGTAAATAATTATATGTAAATATATGCAAATACATGTAAATATATGTAAATATCTGTAAATATCTGTGAATACATGTGAATTTATGTACATATATGCAGAAAGAGTTTTTAAATGTACATATGCATATATGTATAAATGTACATATATGTAGATATATGTAGATGTAATTGCAAATATATGTAAATATATGTAAATATATATATGTATGTAAATATGTAAATATGTGTAAATATAAATGTACATATATGAAAATACATGCGAATATATCTACACATATGTAAATATATTTATATATGTACATATGTAAATAGGTAAAAATGTAAATATATGTAAATATATGTAAATACATGTAAACATATGTAAATATATGTAAATATATGTGCATGTATGTAAATGTATGTACACATATGTATATATGTATATATATATGTATATATATATGTATATATATATATGTATATATATATATGTATATATATATGTATATATATATATTCGTATATATATACTTATGTATATATGTATATGTATGTATATATATTTATATTTATGTGTATATGTATATATGTATATATAAATGTATGTATACATGTATATATGTATATATGTATATATGCATACATGTATATATGTATATATGTATATATGTATTGTAATGTAATCTACTGTAATGGTATGTATGTATGTAATGCAATGTAATGTAATGTAATGTAATGGTATGTAATGTAATGGTATGAAATGTAATGGTATGTAATGTAACGGTATGTAATGTAATGGTATGTATGTAATGGTATGTAATGTAATGGTATGTATGTAATGGTATGTATGTAATGGTATGTATGTAATGGTATGTATGTTTGTATGTATGTATGTATGCATGCATGTATGTATGTATGTATGGTAATTTAATGAAATGTAATGTTATGTAATGTTGTGTAATGTTGTGTAATGTTATGTAATGTTATGTAATGTTATGTAATGTAATGTAATGTTATGTATGTATGTATGTATGTATGTATGTAATGTATGTAATGTATGTAATGTCTGTAATGTATGTAATGTATGTAATGTATGTAATGTATGTAATGTATGTAATGTATGTAATGTATGTAATGTATGTAATGTA
>Ga0126342_10012494_pt1 | contig 15142 bp, 20 predicted proteins | sample Cyp1metagenome_FD_92528 | JGI IMG/M metagenome (GOLD analysis project Ga0126342, IMG submission 92528) | Coral microbial communities from Lord Howe Island, Old Settlement Bay, Australia - Cyphastrea 1 metagenome | ecosystem: Host-associated > Invertebrates > Cnidaria > Coral ...
GACCCGGCGTTGTCGGTGTTTGCTTCGAAGTGCCTGGGTGAATGTCATGCCTGAACGGCTGCTCTTTGTGATCTCGGGGATCCTGGCTGGGGGGATCCCTGGTTTCCGCATGGAGCGTTGTTGCTTCTATCACCCACCAACGTGGCCCTTTGGTGTGTTTTTGGTTTGATTCTTGTTTTGGGCCATTCTCTGAATGACACATAAGATGTCATCTTGCATGTAATTCCCATTGCTGGTTGCGATCCCTTCTCTGTCGTTTTTGTTTGGTTTTTGTTTTGGTTGTGTGTTTTTTGTTTTGCTGTTTTTGCTTTGTTGTTTTTGCTTTGTTGTTTTTGGTGTGTTTTCTTGTTTGTTCTCTTGCTGGGACAGTTTCTGGACTGCGTACTGGTCCACAACCGGCACTTGTGGCGTTCTACAAATGGACAGCCCTGCATGTAAAATACAATTCAACTGTTTGCCGCGATTGAATGTGTGTAACGACCTGGCGGAAGCCATGAAGGCGTTGGAAGGAAAAAATCGCGCTGATGCACTGACAGCAGCTCACAGCGGGTGCCACAGCTGTCCAATTGACACAGCCTGCTGTCGTCATCTCCGAGATGGAACAAGCTGCGCTGAACCGCATGACATTGTGCCAAGTTACACGTGAAGAAATTGCGTGTGCTATCAAAGTTTTAGAGAAAGCGTGCCAGAAACTCCGGGCATCTCTGAAGTTCCGCCCCAGCGGATCACTGACCTTGCTTATGCAACGCGGCAACTACATCAACTTAGTTGCATTTTGGATAGTTGCACGATCACAGCAAGCCATAAGTCAGTCAAGCACAGAAAGCTCTCTTGCTGCTGCCCCGCACCGAAAAAAGGATCTAGCACGAGAAGAGCTATGCCAATCTGCCGGAACTCACTCACGAAGATGTCCTGCAAGAGCACTAGAACCCACTCAAGGCTGATAATAGACAAAGCACACGTGAGAGGACAGTGGCCCCTGAGCGCCGTTAAGTTTCTTTTTCGTTTCACCTTACCTCCGCTTTCACACCATGTTTGCTTTTCAATGTCTAGTTAGCAGATGCGACAAGACAGCGTCTTGCTGGCTTGGATCGTATCCATGAATCTGTGAGAATGTTGCCCGTGCGGCTTGCATTCTGTGATCTCGAGACTTCTGGCTGGGGGAGCCTTGGTTTTCGCATTGTGCATCTATTGCTTCCTGGCTCACAGATTGCTCACAGATTGTTGTATGGCACTTTGTGGTTTGTTGTTTCGCTTTTGTTTTACATTGCCATACCAATCCCTGAGGTGATACAATATCATCTCTTCTTGCATTTTCCAATTGCCTTTGAACTGATCAGCTGACCACCGGCCCTGCTGGTTTTTGTTTTTGTTCTGGTTTGTGTTGTTTGCTTTTTGGTGTTTTTGTTTTTTTTGTTTGTTTTTGTGTTTTTTGTGGTTGCTTTTTGCCTTGCACGGTGACTCAATGGATTATGTATCGATCCAATTCAGTTCTCTTTTGTATCACATTGTCATTATGTTTAATGTTGCTACTGCATTAATTCGGTGAATTTGCACAATGCAATTGTCTTTCCGGCTTGATAAACGACCTGGCGAGAGCTATCTGGCGTTGGACGGAAAAAAAATTTGTCCACTGCTTCCAGTTTGCCAGGTTCCTGTGCTCCCACTGGAATGGCTTCCTGGCAAAACAGCAGGACTGGTACCTGGTGAAAAACTGATCCATGGTGTCGTTCCTGCCCATGGGTCTCCAGGCCCTTGCAATGGGTCAACACCGATTCCAGATGCTTGCAATGGATCTGAACTTGGCTCAGTCCAGATCCCAACACCAGAGGTGGCCAGCCTGGCCAGCTGTTTCCACAGCTCAGCATCCGTGCGTCCCAACTTTGACCTTCGTTTCTCGGGTGTTCACTCCAGCTGTTATTGTGGTCATGCCGTTGGCCATTTGTTTTATTTTTATGCTGCTCTCAACTGCGTTGAACACCAGCTCTTGCTCGAGCATCTCCGTGTTTCACACAATTTTGTGGGCTGTACCCCAATATGAGACTATCCGACTCCAAACCGAAATGGTTTAAGCATCCGATGGGTGAAATGATCCATCGATCCAACTGACTTCTGATGTGAAGCTACCACATCTTTACTGGCAATGGAAAAAACAGAAGGGAGATCCTGCGTATTTCGATTTAGTGGCAGTTGCACATGTCCGAGAATCCGATGTTTGAGTTTGCGAGTATTTGGATGTTTTTGTTTGGTTACAGTTTGTTTCCAGTTTTGTGTTTTGGTTTGTTTAGTTATGTGTTTATATATATATATGTATATATATATGTTTATTTGGTCAGTTTGTATGTCAGTGAATTGCTCGCTTCCTCAAGCTGTAGCTAATGAATGCTTACTTGTTAGAACGAGCCTGTTGACAGAAGCAATCTACGTGAAGCAAGTGTTGCAATTCCTGGTGAATGACATGGGAGGCCTTGGAAGCCAACGATGCGTGGAGATGAGATTGAGATTGGACTCCACGAGTGCACAAGCTTTCTTCACGAGGCTTGGGCCAGGGAGAGCAAAGCATTTGTCGACGAGGTTGTTGTGGACACAGCAGGCTATGCGCAGGCAGTGGTCTGTGGTGGACAGAATTTCAACAAAGGAGAACCCTGCAGACCTGAACACAAAGGCTTTGTCACGAGAGCGCAGGGAATTTCTCATGAAGCGCATTGGATTGGTTTGTGAACAGTTTGGTGAAGAAGAAGAAGAAGTACCCTATCAAGGGAAGAAACGTCAATTGGTGAAGATGTTGGTGAACATGATCATGGCGACGAACCTCACTGGATGTGATGGAGAGACATTTTCCAGTACAAATGCAGCAAGTTCAGATGACACATGCAGACCAACAAGGATATGCTTGCACATGGCGATCTTGGTGATCATCGTCATGACTGTGGTTAGCATTCGAATGTTCTTCAAAATGACTGACAAGATGGAGCAGATTGAGAACTACAAGAACACACTTGGTCAGATCAGAACGTGATGCGTTTTGCAACCCCAAGAGAAGATCGAGGAAAATGGGACGTGAGAGAAGATCCCATAGAAGAATCTGCCTACAGCACAGAATTGCAGAATCTTCTTGATGCAGAAACTGTGGAAGAAGAAGACATGGTGTATGATGAAACTCTTTCAGAAGGAGATGATAGACAACCTTCAATGATTGCAAGAGTGGACGCAGAGATTACAGCAGCAGATGTGGAAGTACCAGCTATGAGAAACCGAGTGCTACGACATGATGGTGCACATGAAGCAGCAGAAGCTGGAGAACCAGATCAACCTGGACAAGATGAAGGTGGAGACCCAGCAGAAGAGGACGAGGAATCCTTTGAGTTGGAAGAGACACCTATGCAAAGATATCAACGATATTGCCAAAGTGGAATGGAAGAAGTGAGTGATCCTGATGAGTGGGCTGACATCCACTATGGATTTGGACCAGACAGAGATTCCGAACCAGATGAGGTGGGGCGAGCACAAGATCAAGGTCAAGAGATGACTACGATGATGGAAGCAATCCTCAACCCAAATCAATGCCGAGACCTTTGTCACAGCAAGTTGATCGACAAGTTGCCATGGAAGTGGCTATGAAAATGGCCGATGATCGAGAAGCAAGTGGAGCACAACCTTCAAGTTCTACACCTAGCATTGGCATCATGAACGAGGGCAACTACTACCTCAGTAGCATTCCCGTGGCAAACTTTTTCGGTATCAGTCCTGTTCCAAAGGCCGTGGAAGCTTTGGAGGACTACAGATGGGATTTGCTGATGCAAGGCAGAGAACGTGGTTGTGCACAATTGCAGAAGTTTGTCAAATTCAATTCCTTTGCAACGAGATCAAGTGGAACGAGCAAAGATGCTTAGGCTTTTGAGAAACATGCAGAACCTCTTGGTGAAGTTTCAAAGTGGAAGTCCAGAGAAATGGATTGAAGCAGCAGAACGAGTGATCTCATGGATCAATGATGACACGGGCATGGATGTTCTGGACGAGGCAGAAACAGGGTATGGAAGTCTTCATGGACATTCAGAAGAAGGAGAAGAAGAACAACAAACAGATGATTCAGATCATTCCCAACCAGGAGACCGTGATGACCCAGAAGGCCCAGAAGATGATCGACGCGACTACGACTACGATGATGATGATGGACATCGTGGTGGTGGCTACGGCGGCATTGGTGGAAGTGGAGTTCACCATGACCGAGTCGCGGGGCGGCCTTCATCTAGCGCGATGACAAGGAGAAGCGCTGGATAGGATTGTACAGAAAAGTAGCACAGATGCACCAACAATAGAAAGATGAAGGATCAACATGGATCCTGCGGTGCCATAGGTTAGACAAGAGACACATGCTGCAATGTACAGGCGAAAAACAGCTGAAACACGCTGTGTTTCGAGGTGGGGTGTCAAGATTTAGCAGTCATGTCAGACCCCATTATGCAGCAGTATGTTCACATGGAACGCATGGATCAACTGTGTAGTATCTGTACTTATCAGTGGCCCCAGAAGGTGAAAAGCGACCGCTCAGTGTTTTGGCAAAATTGAAAACCATTCTGTACGCATGGTAATGCGTGAACACGCGTGAACCCTCGGAGGTTCGTCGTGCTGGGAAGAGAAAAAATACACTAGTGCAACCGTTGTCGCCACAAATGTGGTGCTAGATGCTTTGCACTTTTGGACCAGAAAATTTCACATGTGCACAATATGGGTTACAGAATGCAACACGGAAAACATTGGTTTAATTTCCGAACAAAACATAACCGTTTAAGTCAAATTCATCGAAAACCATATCCTTCAGAAAAAAATTGGTTGTGTTTGAAACACGACAATCAGAAGTGTCATGCATGGGTCAGCAAAAATTGTTTCAATGAGGTGAAATCATACGGCATGACGACATGTACCATTATTTTTCGGGCGCTGTGACAACTACAGATTGGGTCAGGGAGGGTTGGACAGCTGAGCGAGGTTGTAGAAAATTAATATATATTTTTCGCCGCAAGTGCGATTGGCGTCGTCAATGCAAAAATAGGATTGGGTTTGGGGATGTTGTTCGCTCTAAATGGGGCTGTATATGCTTTTGTACGGTTTGAGGCCTTGTTTGTGCCAAACTGGAAACAACAATTGGAGCAAAATATTAACCCATTATTAACCCTTGTCAACTTGGGAAACACTGGTGTTTTCACGCCATACAACCGCCGTATTATTTTGGCATGTTCAGTTTGTAGGTATTGTTCATGCGCAGTTCGGACTGTTGCAAAAATGAAAACATGCGCATGCCCAACCGATCTTTTGAAAGCAAAAACTAAAATCCTCCAAAAGTCAATCGGATAGGAAATAAAAAAAACATGGTGAATAGGAAATAGTTTCGTTAAACGGGTCAAGGATCGATCCTACAGCAAGGAAATCATTTTGACACCTGTCCCAATGTTACAGCAACATATTTTTCCTTTGTCAGCCTCTTCGGGTTGCTATGCAATTCTTATTCCCATAAGTGAACATCTGCCAACAAGGGGGTTTCAAATGATTTTCTAGTGGCACTGGTTTGTAATATGTAGTATTGCAGGCACCTTAAGCATTTTAAAGATAAATCGAACATAAATGTTGCAAAATGATGTTCGGGTGGTCGAATTATTCACAACATCATGTCGTTTGTGGAAATCAAACAAATGTTTCACAATTTGCCAAGTGTACGGGGGTTTCAGCAAGCGGCGCGAACGGGCTGTGAATCTTGGGTCTTTGGGCCCACATGTGCCTATTGCCTGGTACAGACAAAACGACAAAATATGAAAATAAAAAATACCTTCCAGCACGTCATTGATATCCAAGTACTGGCACACACACGAAAATGCGGAGATTGTTTCAAGGAAAAGGTTTTCGACTGATTTTTTTCAATGGTTTTCACGCATTCCAAACTGAAGGAAATCTGTGGATTGCAGGACGTTGCTGGTGTGCAAGTAATGGCCTGAAAACCAAAAATGATTTCGAACCGCTCCAGTCGCAACCATATATTTCAACTGTTGTTGGCCCACAAACGAGCGCCCAAAATTTTAGACACTAAGTATTTTCAACAACATGGAAAATTGTACTGTGCAGAGTCTGAATGCTCCACAAACACGCAACAAACATGGAATAACGACTGTGCTGCCACATGGATGTTGCCCACTAAAATAGGGGATGGAAAAATGATGTGCAGCATTGACAGCGGAAAGACACATCGTGTAGAAGGGGTGGGGTTGACGCTTCAAAAATGGCAAATGATAGATCGTAAATTTTGAACGCTTTTGGAAAAAAACATAGTTTAAACCAAATCAATAGGAAAACATATCAAAAACAAACAAAACCTCAGCGGTTTGTAACAAATACGCAAATTCATTTGATAGGAGTCAACCTTTTGCCAAATACTTGTACGTTTGCGAAACTTTCGCGAGACAGGATGGACGTGTAAAAATCTATGTTATTTTTGCGTTGCTTTGCACCAGTTTGAGACGACGCGTAGGGCTCCCCTTGCGGTCAATGAACACAACGGGCAAAAATTCAACTTTATTGTTCCAGCATGCGAACCAATTTTTGCCAAGACTTTGCGACGACCAATCAACTCAATAAATCAGCAACATAGTGAAGTTGGGTGAACCGTTCGTCCAATCCCATGCGAAAACCTTGATCGGACAATTTGCGTTTCCAACATGGATTGTTTCCCAGCGTCAAAGGGAGTTCAACGGTGAAACGGCATTGGATTGATCGCATAGGTTTGTTTGACCCCATCGAAACTTTTCAAAACGATCACGAAACAATTTCTCAAATGGTGCCGACAACCCTCGCGACTCCAACGCTCCAAACCGAGCAACATATTCAATAGTGTCAGTAGTGTTCCCCAAAGCCAAGATTGCAATCCAAACATGTGATTCCCATTCCAAGGTCTTGCCACATATGGGTTTCAATACAACCACTGCATGATGAATGTTTGTACATTATCGGAAACGAATAGAAAAAACAGGCACAAACGGGAGCTATACTTGGGCAGCCCATGGCACTTTCGGCAAGATTGTGCATTTGGTGTGGTGACATGAAATGATCAAGTCAAACCTCCAACTTATGGACAAACGCAGCCACAGCGGGGAGAAGAGTCCGAAAAGAGAAAGACTCAGAGAAAAAAAATGTCAGTAGAAAAAAATCAAGGTGCGCGGAAAAAAATAGAACACTTGCGAAAGGCAGTGTTTTTCACATGTTTTGTGGAATTGAAAGGTCGAAAAGAACGTTTGCTAAAACGGGGTGCGGAACCATGTGGCGGGGTGAGTTCAGAAGCTGCAGGCGGCTGTGGCGCGAAACCCGTTTCGAAGTCAAAAAGGTAAAATACTAGCAGTTTCGGAACATTTTTGGACGTTGAATGGTTCAAAAAGAGTGTGCGGCTATGGTGCGAAACACATTTCGAAGTCAAAATGTTGAACGCACAGCTCCTTTGAACCATTTTTGGGAATTGCAATTTTCAAAAAGTGCGCGCGGCTGTGGGGCGAAGCGTGTTTCGAAGTCAAAGTGTGAAAAATGCACAACATTCGGGCCAGTTTCGGAGGTGTTGATTTTGCAGCGGTTTCACAAAAAATACCAGGCGTGGGACTGGCAAGGATTCAGTATTTGTGGCAGGCGGTTACAAAAATTTCAACAAAGACTCACTGCTCGTGGCAGGCACGGTACAACTAACATGTCCTGTTAGGAGGTCACGGCGCTGATTTTTTGAGACAGGGTACATTTTGCGGCATCAAATCTTTACTTTTGTGGAGGTGATTGCGCATGACAAGTGCGGCACTTCGTATGACCTGGCCTCCCATCGTAGTGGCAGGCATTGTACTGCATACACATGGGTACGAGGCCGTCAGGCATTGTTGAGGAAGGTCTTGCGCAAGTGTTTCGCTGTTAATGTTGTTAACGTCGAATTTTGGAGTAAATCGCTCTAAATTTCATCAGATTGGTGTTCAGCAACGCCGGGCCGGGAGATTGTTTCTGAGCAACATCGGTTATTCCGTATAAAATTAATTTCCGCAACTACGACTTCGTGATCGTTAATTTTTTGTTGAGCCGTGGTTGACACACCGATCAATCCGAGACATCCCCACGGTCCCTGGGTGTGAACTTTGCAGGGCACCTTACGGACGAATGTCCAGGGCGATTCTTGTCATCATGGCAACATAGTGAGCAAGAGCAGTTCGCGTGTGGGGGCAGCAGAGAAGAGTAACAGTTCGAAGCGTGCATTTTGTTGTTGAGTTCTTTTGAGTGGCTTGGCGTACCTTGATCCCGAAAGAAAAAAAAATCCGGGTCGGTCAGTGAACTCCGTGACGCATGAGTTGTTGATCAGCAAAACCATGTTTTCCACCCAGTCAGTATTTCACCGCGACTGCGACACAAACCATCGTCATGTGCTTGGTTGATGCGATGAACTATTTCAAACACACGTGTCAGTACGAGGTTTCCAGTGCGTCCGAGAGCTGAGGATCCTGCTGCAAACATGAAACGAACATCGCGGCTAGGAATCCCCCAAACTATTATTGATAATATCAAAAGCTTGTACCAGAATCCAACCTTCAAAGTGATGCAAGGGATTCACGAAAGCGAATGGCAAAAACAGAGGACAGGAATAAGACAAGGATGTCCATTAAGTCCCTACCTTTTTATTTTAATTATGCATGTTATGTTTCATGATGTGAAAGAACAGTTCAACGACCTTCGACAGCAAAAAACTTTTCAAAGTATCAACTTCCAAGAACTGCTGTATGCAGACGACACTCTAATCATAGCCAAAAGTGTTAAGACTGCCAACGCATGTTAGCATCTGATCGAACAAAAATCACAGTATCTGCATCTAAGGCTGAATCATGATAAATGCAACTATATAAGTTTCAATACCAAAGTCGGCAGAATCAAACTTTCGAAATGGAACCATGACGAAGTCAACGACGGAAACCAAATATTGAGGCGCTGTTATTAATGATGAAACTGATCCCGCACAGGAAATAAGACGACGAATCTCGAGCACCATGCCATTTTTGAAACGCCTTGGAAATTACTAGTTTACAACTCCGTTATCATTACTAACTAGACTACTTTACGGTTTGGGGTCACTTCAAACTACAGACAATACAGGGAAACTGTTGAATACTTTCCAGCTTAAAGGTTTGAGAAAAAATATTGCACTTGCACACCACTTACGTCGATAAAAACAATTCTAATGAATTCGTTTACCAACGAGCAAATGAAGTAGTTGGTGCTCCTTCGCCGGGGCCTCTCCGCAAAATCAGGTCTTTGACTGAAATTTTGGAAACGAAACGTCTCAAACTACTTGGGCATGTGCTGAGAAGACTGCTGTCACACCGTCAGCATCAAGTCACTTTTGCTTCCTACTTAGCTTTACCAACAACCCAATCCAATTGAAGAGTTGGGAGGCCCAGAAAAATATTGACTATTGAAAACGGGAAACTGGCTTGGAACATACTGGTCATTCGCGAAGCGCTCATCGATGCAGCATAGGCTTATAAACCCCTTTCAACTGATCACAAGAATTTTGGTGTGATCAAACTCGTTTTGAACGATACTCTGTGTGAACGAATTTTATGTGAAACGTCTGTAATCGAAATCGGTTTGAACGCTACTCTGTGTGAACGAACTCTATGTGAAACGTCTGTGCGTGATGCGCGAGGCACGGAATCCAATAGTTACTTGCCAACTACTCCTGTGCAGAACGATGCATGTAATTACATGAATTCCTGTTTTCTAATGGGCTGTTCAAATTTCACCTTTGCGTAGGCTGATTTTTTGTTCCGCTTGATTTTGCCCCCCCATACTCATTCGAACAGGAGGGCAGGGCCAACGGCCGTAAGTCGCGAACTAAATCGGTTTTAGTAACAAACAAATGGGCACTTTTCTCACTTGTTGGTGATTGAATCTATGAAGTGCCACCAGTGCCAAAGGCACGTGGAGGGCGGGCTCAAGGACAATCATGATGCCCAAATTGAGGCGGTTGTCAAACGTGCTAAGCGTGATTGAAGCAGCAAACAGCGTGCTTGCTGCTGGATGTGATGTGCATCACAGTTTCTGCATGTGCAATCACTTCAGTCGGCATGGAAAAAGTGTCCTAAATTTTGGGGTAACTTTTTATCCCTGATGCGTAGGGCTGTCATCGCCATCCTGCTGTCCATGATGAGGTATGATATTTTGACCAGAAGACTGGCCTGATCTCCAACAGCATTGGTTCCGAAAGAAATATTTTTTTTTTGAAATCAGCCTATGTGCTGCTGAACATTCCATAACTCACCATGACGCTCAAATGCTTGAATCATGCAATTCCATTTTGAATGTTTTGGTTTTACACTGCACCACTCCTCCGTGAATCATGGCCACGATCGTGGATTCGGCTGCAGCATTTGCAGCGAGGGCTCTCGAGCATGGCTTGCTTCCTGAGCAACTTCAACGCCTCCAAGACAAGGGCGTTACAAGTTTGTCGCCTTTGCCTTGCCGACACCGGGCGCTTCGCCCCCAGACGATTCCCTCAAGGGATTGCTGCACGGCGATCCGGACCAAGTTGGAGTGGGACAATTGGCTTGAATACGTAGGCTCATGTTTGATGCACAAACTCTCTCAGCGGCACAGGTGAAACATGTTCTTGCTGGCAATGAGGCAACGAAAGGTGGGCGTCGTGGGCCAATGCCATCCCTGTTCTGCACCGCCAAGAACCCCCGTTGTGGCAGCCACCATCCAACACCTGTCTGCCAATCCTTCTACCGCACCGCGGCAAGTGCAAGCAGCGCAAACTGCACGTCGAGCCCTGCAAGACCACGGGTGGGAACACTCCGCTTGGCAACAGTTAGTTGGTGAACGCCCCCCGCCCAGCCAAGCAACAGCCATCGACGGCCTCACCCAGCCAGGCTGGCAACAGCACGTCTCCTTCACCACTGCAGCGTGTGCACAAGTATACAGCACCCTCGACAGTCAAGCCATGTGCGACCCACAAACCGGCCCCCATGCAAGCAGAACTTTCGCCACCATTCCATACACCACCGAGGTCACCTGTCCAGATCACATCTTCCGCATCCTCATGCTCCGCCGCCTCCGGCTTCCGTTGCCTGTGACTGAACGCGCCTGTCGGTGCCGTCGCACTCTTGACCCTTTGGGCGACCACCGTGCAGCTTGCAGTCGGGCAGGGGTCCTCAGAAGCAGAGGGGTACCACGTGAACATGCGGCTGCACGGGTTTGCCGGGAAGCTGGCGCTCGTGTTACAATGCACGCCCGCCTGGCCAACCTCAACGTCCCTGCTGTTCAACGCGTTGAAGACCGTACCATCGAAGTCATTGCAACTGGGCTGCCATTGTGGCATGGTTCCCAGCTGGCCATTGACACCACGCTGGTCTCACCTTTGACAGGTGCTGCACAACCCCGGCGACGAGGCGGCCAGTGCAGCATCGCACACAGCCCGGCAGAACAAAGAGCGGACATACCCCGAGCTGGCGGGGTCAAACAAATGCCGGCTTGTTGTCCTGGCCATGGAGGTTGGCGGCCGCTGGAGCCCGGAAGCAGCAACTTTCCTCCGGCTCTTCGAAGCCCGGGAAACAGCCGCACCTTTGCGGCACACCGTGGTGGTTTCTCTCATCGCGCGATGGTCAGCCATCCTTATTACACACGCCGCTATGCAAGCATTCGCAGCATCCCTGCTCAACCAGTCAGCCGACAGCGCTCTCAGTGGCAATGGTGTCTTCCCACCCCTCGGGCAACTTCTCACCCAAGCACCATCCACCTTCATTGCCCCCAGTCGACTTCCCGGGCGGTGAGGGGGCTCATGGGCCGTGGATTTTTCCCTTTTGGAGTATGCACATCTGGAGACTGGCCAGTGGAAAAACAGACCATAAACCCCTAAAATTCATTTGGGGGACCACCGGATGACTGTCGCGGCAAAAAGGCGTGTTGGAAAAAAAAAGGGAAAAATTCGGGGCAAGTCAAACAAGGGCCGCATGCCCACAGAATTGGTGGGGCTTCACCAAAATCTCACGTCCGGCACGAGGATCTGCTACAATTATAATCTCAGCAAGGGGTCCTCATTTGCTGACCCCGGTGCCGATTGCAACCAAGGTTGCATGCGTTGCTTTGGACAACATCCTGCACACCAATGCCCCAATGTACAGAAGCCATGACTATGTGGACGAGGACATTCGCCCACCAAAAATTTTGGCATCGCTGGGCGGCTACACAGTTTTGATGCTCAGCGCCCAAGATCTCGCTCCCCTTCAGTAGGGCCGCCGCTGACCGAAGAGTTTGCGACAAATTTGATGCAGACACAGTTTTTCAGGAAAAAAAATCAGAGGGTTTCTGGCAACTCCATCAGCGATCTTTGCATGGTTGAAGTCTTTTCGGGCACCGCTGGCTTGACAGCAGCCATGCGACAGATAGGCATGCACAGCAGTTTGGGATGTTACAAAACAAGTGAAAGCGCCCGTTGTGCGGCTGGATCTGACCACCAACCATGGTGTTCAACTTCTTTGGAAGATTCTCGGCCATCCCAGGGTGGTTGCTGTGCACTTAGTGCCTCCGTGTGGGACAAGCTCTAGGGCACGTGACATCAGGCGCCACTCAGGGCCTGACCCAAAGCCCCTTCGATCAAAGGTGCGCCCTGATGGTCTGCCCAGTTTGGCTGGCATTTTTCTTCAGCGGGTCTTAATGCGCTGTACAAACTTTCAGCCGAGATTTTTCAATGGTGCACGCTGCACGGTGTGCTCTGTTCCCTGGAAAACCCTGCGCGTTCGTATATGTGGAATACTTCTTTCCTACATTGGATGGCCAGCAACAGCTCGCAATGCATGCAGTCAATTTTCACCACTGCATGTACAATGCGCCCAGGAAGAAGCGCACCAAGCTGATTTGTAATCATCCCACATTTACTGGTCTTGCCGTGGACTGCACTGGCGATCATGAACACCTTCCTTGGGGCCGTCAGCATGACAAATGGGCTACATCCCTCGAGGTGGAGTACTCTCACGCCTTGTGCGTGGCCATTGCCAGACTCTGCAAAAACGATTCCTCCTTCAGAGCGGTGTGCAAGATGTACCTGCTCAACTTTTGGGTGACGACAGTGTTCCCTTGGTTCAGCCTAGCAGAGGTGCACTTGGCAAACAACCACGTGGAAAGCGGCTACGTCCTCTCATGAGGGAATTTGCTAGCATTCTTCGCATCAAAGGGCCCGAAAATGCTGTGTGCTCGCTCCCACCAGTGGTGCGCACACACCTGGCCATACCATCTTCTTGCATGACAAACCCTTGCGTGCACTACCTGCCAAAGTATACCAAACGTATCAAACCGCCGATGAAGATGGGGGTAGATGCGGGGCCTGATGCTTGGGAAGCAGAATCTGGCATTGCTTGGACGCCGACATCCATTGTGGAAGAAGCAGCTGGGAGACCACCCCCTAAACACTTCATGGATGGTGTCCACCCGGTTCTCAAAGAACTTTTTCATGCGGGAAAGAGCCAGCCAGGCTCCAAGAATGCCAAGCATCGCACTGAACAGATGCGGAAACGGATACTCAGAGCACACAAGAATTGAAATGTGCAGGGCGAGACGGCAAAGAGGAATCCCCTGCCCATGTGGCTCGCATCCTGAAGGATAAGAACCTCCTCCTTTTCAATGAGCTCAATAATGCTGCTGGGTCTCCGGATGTGAAGCTGGCCAGCTATATGGCCAAAGGATTCGACCTCATGGGCGAGATACCCGCGGGAAGTGTTTATCCGTTCAAACCGCTGCATGCCACACTGTCCCCCAGCCAGGTGAGGGAGATGGCTGGTTTGTCTCGACAGGCCACCTGGAATGCCACTTGCAGAGAAAGACATGATGAGGCCTCCAAGGAACTTTTCCACATCACCATGGAGGAGTGCTCTAAGGGATGGCTCTCTGGACCCCTCTCCTTGGAGGAGCTTCCGGAATTGTCTGTTTTGACCCGGCGCTTTGGTGTGCAGCAATCTTCAACTCTGGCAGATGGGAGTAGCCAAGACGCGCCCCATTGATGACTTCTCGGAGTCCTTGGTGAATTCTACAAGCTCTTGCGAGGAATGTATCCAGCCGATGGGCATCGATATGATACTGGCTGCTCTTGCATTGCGTCATAGGAGCTGGGGAGCCGAAAAGCTGGTCGGCAAGGCCATCGACCTCAAAAACCTTCCCTTGTCACAGGAGGCATTCAATGACGTGCATCTGCGTCTTTGACCTTAAAGGTGCGCAACCTAGAGCATTCCAGAGTCAAGTCCTGCCCTTCGGGCAGCAGTGATGGGGTTCTGCGGTGTATCCTATGCGATTTGGCGCATTGGGGTCTGGGGTGGTGATATTCCGACTCCATTGGACCGTTTTCTTCCATGATTTTTATCTTGTTGCTTCACTGGACGAATCCAAGCACGTCGACATGGCCCAAAAACTTTTCTTCCAGCTGATTGGATGGCAGGTATCGTCGGAGAAAGATGCGGACTTTGGAGTTCTGGCCAGAATCCTGGGTGTCCAGATCGACTTGAACGAGTCCACCCTGGGTTCCTTAACAATATGCAATGTGGAATCGCGGGCGAAGGAATTGGTCTCCACCATCGATGACATTTTGGAGAGACAACCCATGTCCTCAGCAGAGATGCGTGTGTTGAGGGGTAGATTGATCTTTGCAGAGGCACAAATTTTTGGAAAACTTACAGGACTGCATATGCAACAACTTGGTAGGTGGGAACATGCAATTGGAAATGCTCGTTTAGACGAAGACTTGATTCATAGCCCTCACTTCCTCAAAGAGAGGGTCCTCTTGGGCGGCCCTAGGCGTGTTCTTGCAGATCATGGGTGAGTTTTCCACCTTTACACAGATGCATGCTACGAGTCCGGTGCAGGGGGCACTGGTGGCGTCCTGTACAATGACATTGGGAAAGTATTGTCATTCTTTTCCTCCAAAATCCGAGGAGGTATCATCAGTGTTCTCAACCCCAAAGCAAAGGAGACCATTAATCCCTTCCTCCTAATACTAAACGTCCCCCTAATACTAAAAACAGGCATCCATCTCCAATTTCCGAAAATTTCAGTTTGGCCAATTTGACTTTTAATTGATCCCCTTTAAAAAACA
>Ga0126342_10012495_pt1 | contig 15141 bp, 16 predicted proteins | sample Cyp1metagenome_FD_92528 | JGI IMG/M metagenome (GOLD analysis project Ga0126342, IMG submission 92528) | Coral microbial communities from Lord Howe Island, Old Settlement Bay, Australia - Cyphastrea 1 metagenome | ecosystem: Host-associated > Invertebrates > Cnidaria > Coral ...
GGTATTTACGGTGTTTTTTGCTCCTGGTAGCAAAAACCACGGTATTTACAGTGTTTTGTGGCCAGCACCTAGCAAAAACAGTGGTATTTACGCAGTTTTCAGCATGTTGCAAGAAGTACGTTTTCCATGCCAAAAGCGCAAAAACACTGTAAATTACTTTGGCTTTTGAAACCCGATGAAAAACGTCAGAAAACAACCAACAAGTGTCCAAAATGGAGCTTCTCTTACAAGCTCCACCAAACGGAAGTGCAGCACGGCATTTTTGGAGCTCTCCCCAGCCAGGCTCTGGCCTCACCTTCCCAAACGGGCCCAAATCAGAGCCTCCCCCCCCACGCCCCCTAGATTAGCTTCGCTTCGCTTCGCTTATACCTATACTCAAACGGCGTGACAAGTGATGCCAGGGCCCACCGCGGTTAAACATAGTATTTCCAGTATTTCCGTATGTCGAAGTTAAATGTGCCGTTTCAAGGCCTGGGTATACATGTTTCTTTTGATGGATAAAACCTTGCAAAAAATGTGCCTGGCAACCCGAAATTTGGGCATCGTTTTAAACCCAAAGATGCCTCATGAGTTTTCAGTACCAAACCATCCAAGTTTGGAGACCATCTTGAGCAATAAACATGTGGGGTCGCAATGCTACAGTAGTACTGAGGGTCGTGAAAATAGTGCCCTCCCCAACACTAACGCAGACCCCGCAGACATTGAAAACTGACAATTTTAGTGGAAACTAATGTTGCAAACCCATATTTGGCAGGATCTATGTTTTGGGGCTAGAAATAAGCAAGAAAACCTCCTTTTCATCTTAAGAGTTCCTCAAATCACAAATGCTGCGGCGCTGCGGCGGGCCTTCCAGGCCCAGAGAAGTACAGATCGAAGTAGTCGTTGTTTGGGCACGTCACATCCTGGTCGATGTCTGTCCCCTAACACAGTGACTTGATGTGAATTGCATTCATTTCGTAACGAAATATGTTTTTCAAATTGTCATGGGTAAGTCACAATATGTTTTGATTTTCAATGAAATTCACACTATGTTTTAAGACTGAACCTGTTTTTTGATTTCATTTTTGCAGGCCATGTTGATTTTGCAACAGAAAGTATTTCAATAGGCTAAATTTGCTGATTTGTTTGAGATGTTTAATTTGAAAAGAACAAAAAGATCCAAATGTGTTTTAAAAGGCTGAACTTTTTGATGTGTTTGAGGTGTTTCAATTCAACTACATCATGAAATTCATGTATGAAAATGGTTGAACCCCAGAAATGAGCCCCACAGCACTGGCACGAAGGCCATGAAATCAGTGTGAAAGGCTAAACCCTCAACATTTGGCGCCACCTGCGGTTAAAAAAATGCAGGGAAACATCAACAGGTGATTGCAGCCCATCCCAACAATATGGGTCTATCGCATATTCACATTGCATAGCATACATACAAACAATACCTTGCATTGCATTGCATTGTATTGCGTTTCATTACCTTGCATTGCGTTGCAGTGCATTTCATTACGATGCGTTGCATTGCATTGCGATGCATTTCTTTGCAGTACATTGCATTACCATACATGCCATACCAAACCATACCATACCATATCCTTCCATATCATTACATGTCAATAATTACATAACATACCATTAAAAAGACATAACATTACATAACATAACTTCAAATTACACCGGCAAGAGACCCGAAACAGTGTGGGGGGTAGGAAATCAATGTACCAGATACAAGCAACAGTAGCTATGGAACAGTAACAGGTCCGGTTAAACATTATCGTAGCTGCGGCAGCAGGAACTTGTTTTGGCACAAGGAGCAAGGCTACATCTACTCATCAGGACCTCATACCAGAACCTCATGCCAGGACATTTAAGAGAATTTCAAAAGATCGCCGAAGTCTGACTAACCTTTTATATAAAGGATCTTAGAAGGTCCTCAAACAAGAACTTCTTATGAACATCCCAGAAGGACCTTCATACAAGCACCAATGCAAAGCATCTTCAAGATCCTAATGCAAGGACTTCGCAGAGGATTTCAACAGGATCCCCACCTTTTTTTCTCCCAAGGACCCTGTACGAGATCATGCAAGGACATTTAGAGGACTTCCCGGGATCTCTAAAAGGTTTTCTCACAAGGAATTGTTATAGACCTGGACCAAAAGTCATGCCAGGACCCCTAAGCCCTAAACTGCTGCTGCTGCTGCTGCTGGAGAGGATCTTACACAATCTTGATACAAGAACCTCCCAAGAACTTCAAACAAAAAATCATCTGCAAGATCTTGACGCAAGGGCCTCGTGGAGAGGACCTTACCAGGATCTCAACAAGATCTTCTGAGGACCTGTACAAGATCATGCAAGGACCTCTTGTAGAGAGGACTTCACCAGCATCTCCACAAGGTCATCTAATAAGGAGTTGTGCAAGATCATGCAAGGATGTCAGCAGGATCTTCACAAGATCTTCTGATAAGCACCTGTACAAGATTATGCAAGGGTTTGATCACAATCTTCACAACATCTTCTCACAAGGACCTCTACACGACCTTGGTCAAGATCTTTATTTATCATGGACCTCCAAAACTGCACCATGAAAGTATCCAAGATCATCCAAGATCGTCATAGAAGGACCTTCCAGACAGAGAACTCGCAAGAGAAAATCAGCTAAAATCAGCACCGCCCCACAATGAGAGCGATCCGACATGCACAAAGTGCCGTTGCGCGAGCCATGTCAAAATTCGCACCGCACCACAACGGCACAGAACATGTGGTTGAGCCACAACCTATGGCTGGGTGACCACAACCTGGCCAGCCAGGCCATGTCGGCTTGAGATCCAAAATGGCACAGGCAGGAGCAGAGTCCGAAATGCCAGTGTCACAAACATACTTTCATCACCGACCCGGCCAACCTTGAATGAACTAAATGTCCGATGCACAGCACATTCAGACTGCGCTCACTTTTCCCCACTCAGCAAGCAGTAGCACAAACAGCTCCAGAGCTCAGTGGGCACTGCGGGACCTCAAACAGGAGCGCCAGATCTCAGTGGGCACTGCCGGACCTCAACGCGAGCACCAGATCGCAGTGGGCACTGCCGGACCTCAACACATGCCAGAGAGAATGTCAGAGTAGATGCCAGATAGAATGGCACAATAGAATGTCAGATAAAATGCCAGATAGAATGCTAGAACATATATATACCAGATAGCATGCCAGAATATATGCCAGAAAATATGGCAGAAAGAATGTCAGATAGAATGCCAGAGAAAATGTCAATTCAATAGATGCCAGAAAGGATGGCAGAATTGATGCCAGATAGAATGCCAGAACAGAATGTCAGAATAGAACGTCGGAAGTTTCTGGATGATGCTCTCACGAAGTAGCAGCCCAGCCTCAAATTTGTTTTCCTCGTTGCACGTGTGTCATGCCTGTGCTGACTCAAGGCGCCTAATGAAATGCGCCCGGATCCAAAAGGGCATTGGAAAATGAAATGTTGGACATGTTGTCCGACCTGGCAAATTCAAATGATCACATGTTGTGATTGAAATGGATTGTCGTGTCAATGCAATCTGACACGGGGAAGAAAGTCAACAAAATTTTGAGTCTAATGCCACGGCCGCTCATGTGTGCTTGTCCTTCTTCGCTAATCTCTCTCATCCAGTGCGCTTCTGTGATTCCACGCGCCCCAAGAATTTTCTCCGGCCAAAAAGCTGAAGCCATGACGCACGCTTTTCCATGTGCACCTCGTTTGAATGATCTAGTCATGCAGCTTGCCCTGCATGATTCGCTCTGCCACTTCTCGTTGTTGATCTTCCTGTGTTTCCCGTAGATTCTCAGCAAAGCCAGTCAGAAAGCCTCTCAGAAACTTTCCATCACTGAAATTGCAAAGACGATGCCATGTCTTCATTTTTGATTCTCTCACTGGTTGTCCACTTTGATCTCTCTGAAGAAAACGCTCAGCACGCACATCGCTAGCAGTGTTTGCATACCACCAGTCTCGTGCTCGATGACCAAACTTTCCAGCCAAAATGCCTGCTAGAGGACAGTTTGCGCCACATTTCCTGGTCAGGCTCATTCAGAACCTCGTCATACGTTGAACACCATAGACCTTCATCAGGAATCGGCACGCCATGGCTCGGCCGGGCGTAGTTCTCTTCAAACAAAAAGATCTCTTCAAGGGCCATGTCATACGCATGAAGGCGGACATTCGCCTGAACAGCCTTGGTTTCAAAAGTGATGTCACTTTCAAAAGCTGCAATGTTCTCAGAAGCTGGGGCATTCAGTTGCGACCTGACATACTCAAAAGTGTGCTCAATGACATGGATGACCTTGAAAAACACCTGCGCAAAGAAGAAGATGATTGCAAACGCTGTGAAAACTTTCCACCATGTGTTCGCTTTCAAAACATCATCTCCAAACATGTGTGCTTCCGCTTGACTCGCATTCTCCACAGCCAAAATGGAAATTGCCAGCTTGGCACTTTTGCTCCATTCATCGGACCATCCAAACTTCTGATGATGATTCAAATAAAAATGCCTCCTGCTGCAAAACTTGCAGAGGCTCGGACGAGTCAATCTTTTGCGGCACCCGCGCGACTGACAAAGGTCGGCGGACTTGTTTTCATCATCCTCCGTCAGCCCAAAAACTTGCTCAGTTGCCACTTGTTGGAGATGTCTCTCCTGCGCATCTTTGCCTTTCTGAGCCACTTTCTTTGCTGGAACAAAATTTGGGTCAAACTTGAGCTGATGGTTTCCTCGCTGAAGGATTTCGGCAAAACGATCTTTGGCAGATGGTTTGGTGAGTCCATCTGCAACTTGCTGATGTGAGTTCAGCCACTTCCATTCAGCCTGCATGACTTTCACCCTCTCAGCCACAATCGCCACTTCGATGGCAGTGCGACGCTCAGTGAGATGTATGCCTGAGGTAATGGACTTTGAAGCATCGAAGAGGGATTTCGCATCAGTCAGGACAGAGGAGAGGCCGCTGTGACAAAGTGTCTCGTCGGTCTCAATGCTCAGAGTGGGGTTGACCATTGACCATCGTTGAAGAAAGCGAGCTGGGACTGTCTCCTCTGGATCAGCCTCCTCCATGTTCACTGGTCTCCAAGCATCATTTTCAATCCAGACTCGAAGTGCCTGATCTTTGGCTTCATCAAACTGAGCCTTCTCTTCCAAGCTCAGTTTCTTCTCGTTGAACTCCTCCGCAAGCAGCTCGTCATCCACATCGATGTTGTCGACTGGACCATGCCAATTGCTGTTGAGCTCTTGTCTGGTAGCCGCTCTCGGAGGCAAGCCTTCCAATCGTCGTGCTGCATCAAAAGAAGCCTGTGACATTCGCAAACGTGTTTCGTCCTCCTTTGGTGGACTTCTTGATCTCTCTCGCTTCTCTGCTTTCACTTCTGCTGCAGGTTGCTGCTCCACATCCATGTTGTTGCTTGTTTCAAGCTCTGCTGCTGCACTGTCACGTTTGATCGTCTTGATCTCCTCCTTGATGCTGCTTTTGCTGTCTGCGGCTGTTGTTTGGTTCATGGCCTCATTCTTGATCTCCATTGCTGCTGCGGCTGCTGTCTCTGCTGCTGCTTTTGCTTCTGCGTCAACGGAAGGTCCATCGGGGGCAAGGTCAAGAAAACGAATTGGTCCCCGCACTGGCCGAAGTGCTCTTACAACACGTTGTTTGGCTGGTTCTCGGGCTGCAGTGTCGGGCAATTGTTCTAACCTTGCTGTTCTTTCTGCTGGAACTTCACGTCGTGCCATGACATGTGAGACACGAACCAGTGATGATCCATGTGCCATCCAATAGACATCAGGTCGTCCATCTGGTCGACTTTCAACGGCACACACCAAAGCTGGGCCACGCCACCTGGATGCCTCTTTGTCCATCATGATGCGCCAGTAGTAGCCATAGTTGCCAACTTGTAGAGGTTCATCATCATTTCTGGTTTTGGCTAGCATGGCTTGTCTGAGTGTCGCATCGGTGTTGGCCTCATAGAAGGCTTTGGTTGCCAAAGATCGGATGGCCTGATCTTCCATGTAGGCTTGACGCCCATCAACTCGAAGTCTGGTTGGTTCATCGCAGATTCCATCATCTTCAGGGGTGTATCCCAAGACCATGGCTGCTGGAGAAATTCCATGGATTGATCTCAGTCGGTTTCGCTGAGAGCAGGCAATGATGACTGCCTTGCGGATGTCCAAGCTGGTATTTTCCTTCATCATTTTCATGAGTTGTCGGCGTCGTACTGCATGAAGACGCTCGATGGTGCCCATCCTGTTGTGAGCATCCGTTGGCACAAGGATGAGCTTGATGCCATATTCATCGCACCAGCTCTGCATTTCTTCTCCCATGTGTGCACCTGAAGAGTCAGTTTTGATCCTTCTTGGAACACCTGCCAAAGACATCCATCGCTGCAAAGCTGCTGTCTCCTCATCAAAGCTTTCGCTGTTGACCATCTCGTTCATTTCATACCTTGCATGCAGATCCAAACTTGCAAGAATCTTGTGCTTTTGTCCATGACATTTGATGTGAAAAACATCCATCTCAAGCATGTCGTTGAAGTGAGTGGTCTGTGGCAGTGATGCTGGTCTGTCCAGCTTCTTTGGGGCAAAAGACTCACAGATGTCACATCGAAACTGACGTCCGCATTTCATGATCGTCTCATCGAAGTTCGCATCCTTAAGGGCCTTGACCAGTCTGTCATTGCCAGGATGACCAAGCTGTCTGTGCAACTTCTTGACCACATTGAGAGAAGCTGGACGATCATGCTCCGTCAGTCGGTGTTGTTGTTGAACTGCTTTTCTCTCTCTTTCAGCCTCTTCGTCGTTGAGCTCTTCAGTGACCATCACCTGGGCAATCTGCCTCAGACGCCAATTATTCTCCATGTTGTTGTAGATGGCTTTGGCGGCACGCTGGACAAAGTTCGGTTCATAGTTCTGCATGTCTTTCAGCGCCGCACTTTTGCCAATCATTTGAACATGTTCACCTCGTGGGCATTGACATTTGAGATCCAAAGCTTCTGCAAGTTCAGGAAAGTTTGTCCTGATTCTGGTGCTCTTCTTGACGAGCCCCTGGTAGATGCCATTCTTGAAGTATGCTAGGCCTGTACGACAGCAATCGCATACTGCATCGTAGCATTCCTCCATAGATTGCCATGTTGTAGTGAACCAGGATCTCGCTCTGTCGGGGTTCTCGATGCCATCGCCAGCGTAGATGTTGTAAGACTTGTTGTGAACATCCTTGCCTCATCTCGTAGTTCTTGAAGTCGTTGTTTGTCAGCCTCAGTGATGGCATTCAAGTTCTGCATGGGCGACCACAAAGTGCATGGAGGTGCAAGCCAAATGAAGTGTGGTTTCTCCACCTCCATGAGCTCCAGAAATCTCTTCCTGATCTCCGCATTCTTGAAGTCCCAGTCTGGCAAAGAAAAATTTGCCACCTCCACGTCGGGGTAGTGGTTGACCATGTGTTGAGAGATGTTGCCAGGGTCGACGTAGACCTCCCAGAAGAGGAGCCCGCGGCTAGCAAAGCTTTTGCCAACCGCCACATCACTCAATTCCAGGGCATCGTTCACACCCACGTCGACCGTGCAGTGTTGCGATGTTTCTAACATGCCTTCCTTGTCGATGTTGGGTTCGATGGTCCAACTGTCTTGCACATCCTCGGCCACCATGATGGCGTCCATGTCATTCTCCAGAGCGTCCTTGAAGGCAATCTCGCATTCATCAGTCAAAACGCCAATCTTGATGTTCTCCTCCAGCTGGTGGTCGACCTCCTCTTTGACGTCCTCATAGTCCATCAAGTTGAGACTGTAGTGCTTCTTCTTGTCGCGCTCGGGCTCCAACCAATCAGAGTTCATCACCTTCAATCTGGAGTTCTCATAGTCCTGCTTCACCTTCCACTCTTCAAGCGTAGGTCGCGCCACAAGAAAAGGTGTTCCTCCAGGAACAACTGCTGCAGTGAGATTCAACTTCTGGCCCTTGACATACGCTGGGAAGTTCACCTCGTAGTTGGATCTGACCACATTGCCGTCTCCAAAGCAAAAGTCTCTGACCTCGTTGTTGTAGTGGATCTCCTTGACATCGCGCTCGCGCATGTGCTCAAGCCATTGCTTCCAGACATCTTCGCCAACTATAGTTCTTGAAGCTCCAGAGTCGACAATTGCCATGCCTGTCAACATGTTGGAGAACAGGCATTCCTCAGCTGCATTGATCTAGTAGATACTGTCCTCAGTGATGTCTTCCACCATAGTGACCTGGTCCTCTGAAACCTCCTTGACTCCAGCTCCTTGGACTCGGTATCGTTTGAAACGGGGTCCATGCTGCGATGTTGATCCTGACAAAGTTGATCTCAGCTCAGTGCTCGCGCCGCTTGAAGTGCTTGGTGTAGAACTTGGTGTAAATCTCCTCAGACCACTTGCCGGCCGCCTCGACCATGGAGTCTTCTTGAAGCCATTGCCATTGTTGTTGTATCCCTTGCTCTTGCCCTTTCCTTTTCCACCTTTTGATTTGCCTTTGCCTTTTCCACCTCTTGCATAGCCCTTGCCCTTCTCTGACTGCGCCTCAGGTCCCACTGCAACGATGGGATAGAAGCCTCTCGACAAAGCCAATTCTCGCATTCGACGACGGCTCTCCACATAGCTGGAGTAGGCATCTTCGACTTGATCTGCTGCATTCTCCACATCCTCAGGGATCTCGTCCTCGTAGTAGACCTCGTCATTGGTGTAGTCGAAGTCCTCGTCATAGCCATCGTAGTACTCATCATCGTCCTCCTCGTAGAAGACCTCTTCATCAATGTCCTCATAGAAGACGTCGTCCTTGTTGAGCTTGCCAAGGTCTTTTGGATTGGGGCGATGATCTCCTCCAAACATTCGCATCAAAGCTTGGCTGACCTTGTCATACTCCATGTCACCACCGCACATTGACTTCACCTGCACGTGCGTCCATTTGGGCACGCCTGCACGGGTAAGCAAATGCCAGCCTGCCAAGAGCTTGGGGATCTCGATGTGCACCTCCTTCATCTTCTTCATCATATTGCCATGCCGCAAGATGTAGGCCTGTAGATCCTCGTTCTTCAACCTCATGAACTCCTGGAAAAACTCCTCACATCGGCTAGGGACTTCGATGAGGTCCTCGTACTGGTAGAGCTTGTCCAAAAGTTCCCAAATCGGGCTGAAAGGCTCTTCTGCAAGTTCAACCTCATCAAGGTCTAGTTGTTCCGTAGCCTCCCATGCCGAATCTTGTAGAAGACTGATTGCTAGATAGGCTCCCTCTATGGAAGTGTCCCTGTTGCGACGTGCACATTGTTTGGCAAAATGTTTGAGTCTTCGCCTGTAACTTCTGTAGCTCTTCTGGTTGAGTCCCTCTGCTGAAGGGGCTGATTTTGCCAAACCTGAATCTAGTCCACGTCCACCGCCGCCAGGGAATCCTTGGGATCCATTACCTGCAGCTCCTCCATTTGCTGCAGTTGCAGCTTCGCTTCCACCACCATTGCCTTTGCCGGGCATCAGGTCAATAAATCACCACCTCAGGTTCCGTGATGTTCACAGCCAAAAGCACAGTGATCGATGCGGCAAAGATGGCAAGGTTGTAGCAGGTAGCAGGAGCCTTCAGAAAGGAGCGTGAAGAGCTCCGCTACCAATTTCGGGATGATGCTCTCACGAAGGAGCAGTCCACGCCTCAAAGTTGTTTTCCTCACTGCACGTGTGTCGTGCCTGTGCTGACTCAAGGCGCCTAATGAAATGCGCCCGGAACCAAAAGGGCATTGGAAAATGAAATGTTGGACATGTTGTCCCACCTGGCAAATGCAAATGATCACATGTTGTGATTGAAATGAATTGTCGTGTCAATGCAATCTGACAGGAAGATTATACCATGTATACTTCCAGATGATGTGTCAGAAACTATGATGGCAAAGTAATGTGTCAGGGTGGGAATCACTCGAAATAATGTAATTTTCGTTGATTCTTTTTTTTGGGGGGGCAAGGGTTCGAAAAAAATAAGGCAACTGCAACCTTCTTGGGGTCAGTCAAGGTTTCAATATTGGTTCTGCATAGCGAAAGGACAGGCACTCTATGCTGGATCCTTTCCATGTCATTCAATCTCTGCGGAAAGAATGCCCTTTTCGACATACCAAATGCGCATTCTACAATATTCTAAGTTTTACACCCAGACAATATGAACTTTGAAAGAAAAAACGCAGCTACACCATGTTTCCCCAAGTGTTTGAAGAATGTTATTCTTGTCCTTTCGTGTTTCTTCATTTTTGCTGGGATATGCTGTAAAAAAAACGCTAGCCGCTACAAGTTTTTCCATAATGAATTCTTTCGGCTCGTATTTTCAGGCCATGCTTCTTAATTTGTCCCAGCAAATGTTGAAAAACGTGGCTACCCCCCAGTTTTTGGACGATTTTCATTTTTGTCCCTTCAGTTGTTTGCATTTTGCTGAGACCTCTTGCAAAAAAAGAAACGGCTACACCTTTGTGTGGTCAAATAATAAAGATAACATAGAAAAAATGTCGGCCATTTACGGCTTCCATGATAGTCACTGGTAAATATATAAAATGATGACGTTTCTACAATATTGCACGGACATTGACATTATCGATGATTCTAAGTTTATCCGACACGAGGCATTCTAACTGGGGTTTTGCCCGCCTACAGTACAGTACATTACGTTACGGTACGTTATGTTACATTTCGTTGAATTACATTACGTACATGATATACATGATATAAATGATATACATGATATACACATGATCATATGATCATAAATGATAATTATATATATAATATAACTAGTTGAAGATAAAGTATTTGAAACCACCAACCCGAAAGGGTTGCGATGTCCGATCTCCCACGACTCAGGTTATGCCCATCGCTCATCTCGTTCGGACCGGAGCCCGAGCCAAGTTGCGGGAGGAGCGGTTGCCTCGTGGAGATGTGAGTGGTCCGACATTTTGGCCCAGCTGTTTCCCTGGTTTTTCACAAAATCTTTACGAAATGCTCAAGAAATCTGCCCAAGCTTGAACCTAGCTTGGTTGACCTGGTTGACCCGATTGTGATGCCAAACACCTCCACAAAAGGTTTCAAAAATTCATGAAACCTTCCAAAGATAATCCAAAGAAAGTATAACATTTTTTCTGGCTAGTAGTTTATGATAGTTTATGTGTGTTCCATGGTTCTCCTGCTGTTCTTTCCCTCCATACTTTGGCGTCTGGCCTTGGGACGGCACAACCTGGCCAAACGCGCGGCATGGGATCCATGTTCATCCCTATCAGTACTATAACGTGGATAGTCATTGTTTCATGACATAAAGTAGAAAAAAAAAACCTGACTAGGGTCATCATGCTTATTGGGCCTGACCACTCACTGAATCAATCAATCGATAAACCAATCAACCAATCAATCAATCAATCAATCAATAAATCAAATCAAATTTAATCAAATCGTTCAATCATCAGTCATCAATCATGAATCATCAATACATCATCATCCAGCATCACCAAAATCATCATCAGTTTCTTCTTCTTCTTCATCATCATCATCATCTTCATCATCATCATCACCATCATCCTCCTCATCCTCATCCTCATCCTCGTCCTCGTCCTCGTCCTCGTCCTCGTCCTCATCCTCATCCTCATCCTCATCCTCATCCTCATCCTCATCCTCATCCATCCTCTATCGTGGTCATCGTCATCATGGTCATCATCATCACCGTTGTCATGGTCATCATCGTCATCATCGTCATCGTCTTCGTGGTTGCCGTCGTCATGGTCATTATCACACTACCAGGCAAGGCTGGGATGGAAAGAAACAGGGATGGAAATAAGAAAAATGTTGAACGATCAGCCCGATCAGCCAGTCGGGTGAAAACTCACACCGCTGCACGTGTCTTATGCCACTGACCATGCTTCTCATTCCGCAATCAACATAAACTTTGCCCACGCCTGAGGGATTTGAGTCCGCCCGAGCCAGCATATTGGATGCCTAGATGGTAACATGTTTGCGATGAATCAAACTGACAAAACATACCAAAACTGGGAAGATCAAGTCTAGTCACCAGGAGACTCAAGGGGCTGGAGCCTCAAACATCTTGGAAAATTCAGTCCTTACATATGTAATAAAGACCTCACCAGTCTCCCTGCAGGTTTTGTTATTGTTTGGGGTTGCAACTGGTTTTGGTCAATATCGTGCTATATAACTACTTTGGTTTTCACGCCCCAACAGCTGGGTGTTGTGGATGTTCATCGGTGGTCCCAACAGGCAGTAGTCCATACCACAAAAAACACTTGAAAATTCATATGGAAATTGGTCGTCCTACGAAATTCGAAAATAGGCACCTAAAAATAGTGTTGTTGTCTCCAGTTGTTTAATGGATTGATATCTCCCCTTTCTGGACAAACTAGCGCGTTTACCCAAAATGTTTGATTGTACTTTCCCACAAATCTTATTGAATGAAACCCCTATGTTTGCTGGAGTTATCCCCCATGCTTGGAGAGTGACAGACCTAGCCCCGGGTCTGGGTCAAATTTGGCACGTGGCGAATGTCACCATTCCGAGCAACGGAGTTTCACAACACTCTGCGGCGGCGTTGAAACAGCGGCAATGCTTTGGAAACCGGTGCCCTCCCCATCGGCGGTACGCGGAACGGTCGCCTGACCGTCCCAGCCTTGGTATTGGTTGGAGGGGATGGCTGATGGTGGTGGTTGATCATTGTCCTCACCAATTGGTTGTGTTCCCGAAAAATGTGGATCCTACAGTAATGTATATAAATATTAAAATCCTATAAATATGAAATTGCATAAATATAGAATTTTAAAAATATAAAAATATATGGCTACAAAAATACATAAATACATATATATATATATGTATATGTGTGTGTGTGAATATCAAAATAGAAATACAAAAATAAAAAATATATAATTATATAATTGTAAGATTATTTAATGTATATATATATATTATATCAATCTATCAAAATATATAAAATATATATATGTAAAAAAATATCGATATATAATGATATATAATGCCACACAGAATGCCCAAAAGAATGTCGCAGAATAGATGCCAGAAAGAATGTCATAAAGAATGTCGATAGAATGCCAGATAGGATGCCAGAGCGTATGTCAGATAGATTGTCAGAATGTATGTCAGGTAGATTGCCAGATAGGAATGTCAGCTAGAATGTCAGATAGAGTGCCAGATTGAATGCCAGAGTGTATGTCAGATAGAATGTCAGATTAAATGTCAGATAGAATGCCAGAACAGTATGTCAGATAGAATGTCAGAACCGTATGTCAGGGTGGGGATCACTCGAAGTAAAGTGTGTTTCATTAAGATGTTAAATTCAATATTAGGGGGAAGCTTCGAACCCTAACGGAAGTTTAGAAGTGAAATTTCCAACGATATGGACAGATGGAAAAGCAGAGGTGGGAAGAGTCAGAGACAAGAAGAGAAGAAGAGAGACGATCAGAGAAGGGAAAGAGTGAGAAGATGCAGGTGCAAGACAAGGTAGAAAAGTCGTGAGGCGCTATGTTTTTCCAATGGTTTTTGGATCCGGAGGGTCGAAAAGTAGGCTCGCTAAAGCGGTGGGTGCAGAGCCATCTGGCCAGATGAAGATGAGAACTTGCATGGCCTTGTGGCGCGAAGCACATGTCCACGTCAAAATGCACAAAACACACCATGCTCGGACCACTTTTGGAAGTTGCGATGTCGAAAAAGTGCACGCTGTTCTGGCCCGAAGCACATTTCGAAGTCAGAAGTGTTAAAACTTACGGTCTCGGACCACTTTTGGAAGCTGAGATGTTAACAAAGTGCGCACCGATGTTCGGACCACTTTTGGACGTTCAGATGTCGTTTCGTGCGGCAGGCGCACGGGATTGTGCACCTTGTCAAAAAGTGAGCAAAGCGTGGGTTTTGCAGCAGCTTCACAAGCGTTGGCAGGCGTGGGAGATTTGAAGAGGATCGGAAAAGATGCGTTTTCCGTCGCAGGCACGGTACAAGAGACATGTCTATCAGCAGAGATGTTAGGCGGTCCGGGCGCTGATTTCCTGAGAGGGGTTGCATTTTGGCGCATCAGATCTTCAGTTTGGGGAAAATGATTTTGAGTCACAGGCGCAGCACTTCGTATGACCTGGCCTCACTTTTTCCTGGCGGGCGCAATACTATAGAGACATGGACTGGAAAAATCGCAAAACGCATTGGCACGAGGCCGTCAGCTTTGCACTCAACTTCCCATTATTGAAGGAAGTCTCGCAGAATTGTTTCGTTTTTGACGTTATCAAGTTTTAAAAAATGAGGAAATCTCGCAGAAATGCTGCACTTCCGATGCTGTCAAGTTCAAAAATTGAGGAAGTCTCGGAGAATAGCCTTGCAGATAGACAGATAGATAGAAAGATAAATAGATAGACAGCTACAACATGCTACAACCACAACTGCAACAACAACATCATCTACTACTACTACTACCACTACTACCACTACTACCACTACTACCACTACCACTACTACCACTACTACAACTACCACCACTACTACTACTACTACTACTGCTACTACTACTGCTACTACTGCTACTACTGCTACTAATGCTACTACTGCTACTACTGCTACTACTGCTACTACTACTACTACTACTACTTATTACACCACACTACCACTACAACTACAGATCCAAATGCGAATATACTACGCTACAGTACGCTAATTACACTACACTACACTGATTACACTACGCTACACTAGTTACACTACACTACACTAATTGCACTACAACTATAACTACAAGTACTACTACTATTACTACAACTACAGCTACAACTACAACTACAACTACATTACACTACGCTGCACTGCGCTACACTACACTAACTACAACAACAGCTACAACTGGAACAACAGCTACAACTGCAACTACTTTACACTACACTACACTACACTACACTACACTACACTACACTACACTACATCACATCACACTACACTACACTCACTACACCACACCACAACTACAACTAATCAACATACCCACAACCTGGAATTATGCATGCTAATAGTGATCAGCTACGTGATCTCATAAGAAAACGGGTTACATATCCAAACTCCAGAGTTCCTATGCGTTCTTGCTAAAGGCACGACTTTTGCGAAACACACTTCCCCAAGGCAC
>Ga0126342_10012496_pt1 | contig 15140 bp, 13 predicted proteins | sample Cyp1metagenome_FD_92528 | JGI IMG/M metagenome (GOLD analysis project Ga0126342, IMG submission 92528) | Coral microbial communities from Lord Howe Island, Old Settlement Bay, Australia - Cyphastrea 1 metagenome | ecosystem: Host-associated > Invertebrates > Cnidaria > Coral ...
ACAGACAGACAGACAGACAGACAAACAGATAGGTAGATAGATAGATAGATAGACAGGCAGATAGATAGCTAGCTAGATAGATAGATAGATAGATAGCTGGATAGATAGATAGATAGATAGACAGATAGATAGATAGACAATTACAACTACGACTACAACTACACTACACTACTGCTACAACTACAGACACACATATACTACGCTACATTACACTACACTAATTATATACATCTAATTACACTACACTACACCATCACACTAACAACTACAGCAACAACTACTACCACAACTACAACTACAATTACAACTACGCTACACAACACTAATTACACTGCAGCACGCTACAACTACAAATACGACTACAACTACAACCACACTACATAGCACAACACTACGCTACACTGATTACATTGCATCACACTACAACTACAACTGCAGCTGCAACTACAACTACCACTACATTACACTACACATACTACACTACATTACGCTACACTACACTACACTACACTGATTACACTGCATTACGCTACAACTACAACTACAACTACTACTACAACTACTACTACTACTACTACTACTACTACTACTACTACTACTACTACTACTACACTACCTTACACTAGGCTACACTACACTATACCACACTACACTACACAACACTACACGACATTACACTGCACTACACAACACTAATTACACCACACCACGGCTACAACTGCAACTGCACTTGCAAATACACTAATTACACTACATTACAGCTACAGCTCCACTACGTGACACTACACTACAACTACAGCTAAAACTGCGACTACAACTGCACTACACCACACCACATCCAGCAATTGTGGTAAGGTGACCACTGCAACCATTGCAACCATTCCAAAAAAACACAACTCCAACCACCTGTCGGTCCATCAGTGGATTCGCTCTGCCATCCGCGATTCACAGCAACCAACCGCTCCTATAGGTTTCCTATGTTTGAAACTTCCGCCACCGCCATGTGCGGTACTACTGGTACACATAATTTAAAAAATATATTCTATACTATACATCATAAAGCCCAAGGCTTCAAAGGCCCTCACTGAAGGCCCCGTGGAAGATTTGTCCATGTATACCCCAGTTCAATTCTTCTGGGTGATTCCAGAACGGACGATGTCTCGGTCTCGGACCATTGTCGTATTCGTGAAATCTCATAAACAAAGGAATGTGAGAGTGAAACGGAACCATCTGGGCTGTGCTTTGCTTTGGGTATCCAGCTGATTCTGCAGCAATTATGTTGGGGTGTTTCAAGGAAAGCAGCACAACTCAATGCACTTTGGGTGTCATGTTGCGACAAGCGACGTAACGTTGAAAGGGCTCATTGGCCACACTCAGCAAATCTTGATCATTGAGATCTGCTGTTAGGCTAATCCTTAGTGCCCCAATGAGGAACTTGATGTGGGTAGTTTCCCTCAAATCGGTTTTCGCAGTGCCACATAGTGTTTGATGATGTGTAGAAATGGTTCATCGAGATGCAAGCTGCTAAAGCACCATTGGCTTAAATGGACTGCAAGCAGAATGAGTTGCATTCGAGGCTCAGTCTTTCAATGTCCAGCAGTGGCTCAGGATCATGCAAACCCAGTCCAGCGGACGTGTGACAGAGTCTGTGGGCACAGTTGCTGGTGAGTCATGTCCCCAAGCCCAACAAAGTCAGTCTGAACCCTGGGATAGTGCGAAACTTTGCAGAAACGGAGCTGCTCATTTGAAAAGGCTAGCAAGCCACCCGTCTTGGTATGAAACCTCTGAGTTGGATGTTTGTTTGTGGTCACACCCTCATCTTTCTTTATCTGTTTCTCTTCCTCTTTCTCTTCCTCTTCCTCTTCTCTTCTCTCCTTCTCCTTCTTCGCTAGCTTCTTCTCAACAGTTTGAGGGTCTATGATGTGAATTGGCTGGACCTGGAACTTGTTGCGGGCTTGCGGGACGTGCCATCATGTCATTTCTACAAACAATCAAAGAAAGTGCGTCGCTAGGAACAGGCACAAGTGGATCCATTAATGGGGCAAGCAAGCTCATACGTCGCCCAGGGAATGTGGCAACGGGTCCATACCAAGACATGAACCTCTCCTTTCCTCCCACCAGTCACATTGAATTCAGGTTCCCTGTCGCAGCCCTGGTGCCTCAGAATCGCTGCACAAGTCAAGACCCCAAGCAGGAGGCCAGCGACAAGACTCCGAGGGCAGGGGGCCTGGGTTGCATCCGGTTCAACACGGTTCAACTTCTTCAAGTGAACAAAGTCTCGATTTTGAAGCATTTGGACAAAGTCCAAACCATAGACACGACCAGAGTCCACAACCATAAGGAGATTGATAGTGCGCACGGGATTAAGTTCCTTGCTTGCGCCAGATACGGACGCACATGGCCTTTAAAGTGGAGCATGCAAAAGATCACAAAATAATACAAAATACGAGTATACAGTAATATACAGTATATCGTATATAATATGATAAGATAGTACTAGTACAGTATATATTTATGTGATTCTTTTTATGTGTCTGTATTGCACCAGAATCTCAGGAATCTTTCAGTGCTGGCACAAGACCTGTCGGAGCGTGGCACTTGCACCTGTAGCATCTGCATCGGGCAAGGGCACAACCGCGCAATAGCTGGCCATCGGTCCGCTCCGGAGTAGCGTGGTCAGTGAATTTCAGTGTGATATACCATTGCAATACCGGTCTTGCCGCAAACCGTGGCTTTCTTCAAGCATGGTCTCCCATGTTCTTCCATGTTGTCCCTGTTCTTGCAGCAGTTGAAACAAACACTGTTCAGCATGCAACAAAGCGCAATTGGATGCAATTGGGTTGGGGAAGCTACAAATGTCTCCATTGCTTTGGGGAGATTGGGAGGTATGTAGACTTTGTTGGCCTAGTGCAACCACTATCACAAGTCAAAAATGAATTGTCAGACTTCAAATAGATGCGAAGTGCATTTGTTGAAGCACAAAATGTTTGTCGAACCACTTGTTCTGCTGTTTCTTTTGCTGTTGCCATGCGATCATGCTTTTGGAGGTCAATTTTTAATATGATTTCATTCACAGGCATGTGCTATTTGCATATTCCGCAGCCCATGTGGGTCGTAGCCAGCTTGATCTAAATGAGCAGCTGTCACATTCACGAGGTCATCTGATTCACACAACAAATTTCCCTGTGAGTGTCATGTTGTTAGAATTACGGGGCGCAAGTTATTCCGGTTGGATTGGTCGAATTGATAGTTCAAGCAGTTGTTTTTGTTCATTTCATATGATCCGTTCCAGTTGCTCCCAAGGAGAAACAAGCAAGTCAAGCCATCGGCTATTCTCTCGAATTGGATCTTTGGATCAGTAATCTAAACATAATGCAGACACACAGAAAATTAACCAACAGTTATTAAGTTATGGATTGGACCTCTCTGAATCCTGCTGCCACATTTGACTTGCTTCAGTACGGAAGTCATCCTGGCTGTACGGCTCACCTTGGATTTGTATGGATTTGTATGGATTTGAAATCTCCTGAAGCATGGAATCTCTTAATTTTGCACGTGATTAAAAAATGTCGGCCAGCTTCGATTCATCCACATTTCACATATCCCAACCGCTGGATCCACCTGGAGATCAACAGTCACCCGGCAGCAGCTCTTGTTTGGTCATAGCTGCAGCGGCAGCATCTAGGCTGCAAGCGGCTCGACATTCATGCCACCTGAGCCACGAGGTGTCATTGGAGGTATTCTGCTACATTCTGCTTTTAACATTGCCATATTCTACAGTATCATCAAGAACCCCAACTGACTATAACTGAAAGATCAAATATGACAGTTCGAATATTTGAATGCACACTTTCTGGTGCGTTGCATGTGAAGGCGCCAGACACTAAGTATATGAAAAGCCATCGGAGCTGTCGAGTCACTAAGGATTGACTTGGCTGTGACCAGTGCTTCCATCTCCTGGCTAGGACAAGACGGGGTTACATACACATGTCACCCTGAGCCCTGGTTGGGAGGTTTAGGCACTTAAACTGGTCTCCTCACAAGCAGGCACTCCAAACAAGAGACCAGGGGTTTCTCGGAAACAGAACGTTCTTCCCCAGACCGCAAACAGGGTCTCAATGCATTGCGTTGGTATCTTCCAAGCCTGCGTCGCTTCCCTACAAGACCGTCTGCACCGGGATGATAATGCAGCAATCAACGTGCTGTCTTTGCACAACAGCATGACTTGGTCTAGGACTAGGCTAAAGCTTCCTCATCAGGCTTGGATGTATTCAGTTTTCGAACAAAGTGGAAAAGTGTGCAAACAATCATCACAGGATCATCACAGTTATTGATCGCCGTCGTGCCGTCGCTCGCGCCATGGCTCCTGTTCTCGAGCTTCCTGCCGAAGGTCGAATTTGCTCAGAAGGAAGTCACATTCCTGCGGGACAGTCGGGACAATTTGTTCGTTGTTAAGGGTTGTTGCGCAGTTTTAGGCGGATTTGAATGTTTGAAAAAGAGATAAAGGATATCCTTTGCAAGTTTAACAAAACACAGACCATGCACAAATGGGGGCGTGCAGTCGAGAAAAAATAAAAGAAAATGTGTGAGTACCTGCTCAGAACCATCAAACAATCACTAGCCAATACATATCCTTTGGCGCGTCCCCGTGGTCACATTATATAGCTCCGAGTGAAGCCCTTCATCATCAAAATAGTGATCAAATGAAAAAGAATGATAAATATATCATATAACATCATATAACATCATAAAACCCACTATCGAATCATATCCTATCTCATGCATCAGTGGCCTTGCTGCCCTCACGACAACTGCCAAAGCTCGGTCCTCCTTCAAGGCTGTTTTCGTCTTTCCCAAAGCCACCAGATCCTTCTCCAAATCCTTGGCCTCGATCCGAATCAAAGTTGAAACGATCATTATGATGTCATGTGATGATCATGTGATGATCATAAGATGATTCATGTAAAGCCACCCGTATTGGAAAGGTGGCTCAAGATGCAAGCGCCGGGGAGATGTGGCCTGGGGATGATATTCAGAGCGTGCAAGATTTGCAGCACAAAGCTCCGTTTTACAATGACCTACATGGTCTTCTAAACTGTTGTCTGGGGAGTTGGAGAATCAGATCTGCAACACACCTGGGAGTTTCAAGAGTTTGCAACTGATTTGAAGAATTATGGATTATGGTTCAGGATAAAGCAGGACTTAAAAAGTTGGTAAAAAAATCCTTCCTCAGGTGGGATGTATCGAACATTCTAGAACCCCCAGTATGGGATAGAGCAAGAACCCTTCCAAACTCTCTACAGTTGGACTCTTTGACACAAGTATCTGCATTCTGCATTGAGCGAATAGCAAATCCAGCACTGTTTTAGTAGCATCAATGCACTTTAACAATCTTTAACAATCTTTAACAATCTTTAACATCCATTTAACAAATTTTAACAAGCAGTTCATTTAGCAGTTCCCCTGGAAGGTGGATCTCCACTCGTTGACTTCCCATCGCAGGGGCCTCAGCCGAAGCCTCCAGGAGATCCGCTTGGGTCTCGGATTTTTCCACGCCCAAATCCACCAGGCTCTGCTCCTTCGCTGCTTCGCTGCTTCGCTTCGTGATGCTTCGCTTTGCTGCAGCGTATTCAGTGTGGCATGTGGATTTTCTGTGGAAATCTCGTGGAAAATTTTGTTGCACCAGATGAAGTTGAGTTGGTCTCTGCAGAAGTTTCCAGCACTAGGTTGGAGTGTTGCAATGAATAGCAACAAATGTATTGTCAAGGCTGCAAGCAAATAGGTGAAGCACGTATTATCGTTCTACACATGCATGTATATACACAATAAGGAACTACAAGGAAATATCATATTTATGTACATATCACATAGATACCGTAATTGTTCGAATCGATAGGTTGTTAAAATGTATGTGTAATATACATGTATTGACAAATGCACCACATTTTTACATAGTAACATAGATATACATAGATATCATACATAGATATCATATAGAATTCATATAGAATTCATATAGTATCTTGTTTCTCAGTGTCTCCTTGGTGGAGATTGCGACGAGGGCGTCATTCTTGAATTGTTCATAGTCCTTCACCTCGGCACAGGAAATTCGGAAATAGTTGCTGCATGTTGCAATGTTTCGCAGGTGACTCAGGATATCTCACTACAGCAACATACAGCAACCACGTGGCACGTATTCATCTGGGTCTCCAGAACCCTCCCCAATCATGTAGAGCGAATTCACTCTCAAGAAATTGACTAGACAGACATGTCTGAATAATTCTGATATGATTCTGATATGTTCAAATGACCCAGCTTTGTAGAGCTGTTGAAACTTCAGATATCGGAATCCGACGTTGGTGGGGATATGAGAGATCTATCAACATACACCAACATCTGTGCCATATGAAGTGGCACAAACAGAGATCTATCAACGGAATTTGCGAGACCTCTTTCTCAGAAGAGAAAATTTACGATTCATTTTGGCTCCTATCTCCCAAAGTCGGACCAGGACCCTACCGAAGTTTCCAGGGCGTTCATTGCTTGACGTTGCTTGATGTTGCTTGACGTTCCCCCTGTACCGTCGCTCCGAGTGGCTGCAGACTTTAAATCTGCCTCGGCCTTGGTCTGCATCACCTTGGCGTCGTTGCTGATCTGCTGCAGCAGTAGCATCACTTTGTTGGAGCCATCAGCTCGGCCCTGCCAGGTGATAACAATGTGTTTTCAGATGTTTTCAGTGATCCAACTAAAATTACCTCATTCATTTGGAAATTAAATCAACTGATCCTACTCGTCAACTGATCAGAACAGCCAAAGCTTGGGATTACAATCAACATGCATTGGGAGACCTATGAGCGCCAAGCGCACATGTTCAATCCGTTTCAATCCCAGAGCCAATCGTCAGCAGCTCTAACCCTCGGCAAAGCAGTAGCATTCGGTAGTCGATTCGAAGGGCATTTGCACCTTTTGTGAAGAGAAAGAAAGAGAGCGAGCAAGAGGAAGAGAGATCTAAGACAACAGGAATCAATACTTCAAGCTTCAAGCCAACCAAATCATTCCAAATAGGTGCTTCAGTTTAGAATCCAACAGTTAGCCTAGCCAGGCTGGTTGCCTCTTGGAGAAAACTTGGTCCGTAGACATTGGAGAGAACTTCCAAGGCCCGGCCAAGCAACCTGACGAAAAATATGCAGAAGTTTAGGCTGTCCATGCAGTGTCACGGTGCTTCAAATACTATGGGCTGAATGTTGCGGTATCTATGGATTCCCCAGCCCTCTGTAAGAATTCAGACAAGTTGGGGAAGCCTGAAGCAACGAATGCAATGGGGGCTTGACTTGCTCTGCAGTGGGCCCCTCCCAATCGGCCGAGCGGTGCCGCCTGTGCTCTCTTTTGACACAGCCACGCTGGGTCATGATGCATAGATGTTGACAGAAGGAACCGTTGGCCCATCCATTGAGATGGGCAAGGTGACTCAACAGGCAAAAGGGAACCGGTCAACCAATCGTTGATCCAGATCCGGATGTAATAGAAATTAGATTGATGATTGATGACTCCGTACTGGTAGAAATTGCAATCACTTGTGACCAATCACTTGTGACATTCAGTGAGGTCTGATCAGATCCACTAAGCCATTTGCTAGCGTGAACCAAGGGCACTATCTGTACTCTGTTCTGGTATCATCTGGTATCACATTTCGTACGAAGGAATAGCAACAGGATGACATCACTGAATTGTGCCGCGCGGCTCTTCAGAGACATCTTAGCTGGGCCTTCTGGTAAACCAGCATGTTTGCAGCATGTCAGAAACTGATTTACATATCTTACATTGCGCTTTGTGAGACAATGGTGAATAGGATTGCGCCAAGATAGTAGCACATCTTCGTGACCTGAAAATTCCGAATTTTCACTCCTTGCACGTAGAATCCTGCCTCGCTTTGATTAATGTACTGTACCAAATATTGCCGTTCAAGATCCATCCACACTTGTTCCTCCTCGTCCCCAAACGGCTCCTTGTCTTCAAAGGTCCAAGAATTGACCAGAGGTGACACGCGGCTTGCCTTTTCAGTCACAGCCGCTGCCCGCATCATTGTGTACAAGAAGAGGATGATTGGTGGAAGGGACCAGAGGTTCTGAAGAATGAATCCAAAGCCACCGCCAACATCAGTGCGCACAAAGCTCAATTCAATCAAATAAAGTATTGAGGATCCAGATGAGACACCCAGCATCAAAAGAGATCCACTGAGCTTCGTAGAAACATGCCGCAACATTGCTTGAAGCACATTCCATTCCACCAGAGCTTTCTCAAAATCCATCTCCTTGAAAAAGTTTACGGCAAAGCTATCAATGGCCAGTTCGAGACCCTTCGAGATGTGCAGTTGAAGGTATGTGACAGCAACGAAGCCGATGGAAGCAAAGCAAAACGTCGATGTCTGAATCAGTTCGTGTGAAGAAACTGGCGCTTGGATATAGGCCAAGCAACGCGAGACACACAACAAAATCAAGCAGCCAGTTGCCTTGATGAACTGTTTCTGAGACTTCCGTCTCCACACCGATATAAATCCAGCTTGCCTTGCATACCTGTCTGGTGGTTCCGGCGTCTCATCTACAAAATTCAACTTGAAATCATCTCCTATCTTTCTAGGGGTGAAAGTAAATGTTGCAATCAAACTAACGTCCAGGTACATATCGAGACTGCTTTCATCATCTTTCAATAGTTCCTGGATATTTCTTCTTCGAAGCATCCAAATGCTTGCGGCAACCCCAGCCATGTAGCAGAAGCTTGCCAACGCGCTGTCTGCCTCTAACACTCTAGCAACACCACTCCACCACACCAACGCACCCGTACCTCCAAGGAACAGGACCTCAGCCCGGCAGCGCAGTAGGAACCCCCAAATCTGTTTGAAAAACAAACGGATACAAAATGAATGATACAAAAGTACTCTTGCCATCAGCGCTATGGCATACAGAGTACGTCCTGCCGCGTGACGCTGTAGTCGTTGAACTTGTAAAGTCAAAAATTGGGCGATTATTGCATCATACCAAAAAAGTGCCACAGCAGCGCGTTCGTATCAATGGAAGAAACGAGTACAAGGCCTACATAGTTCATGAAAAAAGGCTTCGTCAGATTTCCTGAACTCTGAACAAAGGTCTCGCACTTGACGGATGTTTCAAGCAACAGCCTGTAACATTCAAACAGATCCGTCCACATGTGTCTTTCGTTGCGAAATGTTGCCTTGCAGAGTGCTGCGAATTCAAGAACTGTAATAGCCTCACACAAGATTCGAAGCGGGCTATACGCTGAAGCTCCGCCAGTTTCAGGTGAACTGCAGGTGAACTATGGTGCACCAACATGCATAAATAAAAAAAAAAAAAAAATTAAGGAACATAAAGGAACTGCAAGGTACATGGATTGACAGAGGTCAGCATCAGTGAAAAACATAAAAATAAAAATTATGAAAATCAGTGCCGTACCCAAAATGTGACCATCGGTGTGTGTGTGAGCGTGTGCCTGTTTGTTACAATGTGCATAAAACTGAGAACCCTGAAATTAGAAACGGCAAGTGCATCGATATGGATTGTTTGATGTGATGGAGACTCATTCTTGGTCCGAAAGGATAAAACGATGTAGTACGCTTTGGGTTTGGTTTTGGTTACAGGGTCCTGTTTCGAGTTTGCCTTGCCAAGTGACAAACAAGAAACAGACCCACAGCAGCCCGAGCCAAGGTGACCACATTTCCATCACCCCAGCAAGGACCAGCAAGAGCTCTGCAGTGAAAAGCATGCCACTTCCAGTGTCGAGCGTAGAGACGGATCTCATCGACATGGCGGTGACAAGGGCGTTGTGGTTGGTGCGCAATTCGTCTAGAGATATGTTTTGTGTTTTTTCGAGATTTTCGAGTACCGCCACCCTACTTGATTGCTTTGAGCTTCGCGCAGTGCTGGACAATTTTGTCTCGTTACGACCTTGTTCATCTAGAGGACAGGTGGCCGAGAGAGCACTGAATCCTCTCAAGAGCTTCCGAGTTGTCTTCAGGGACAACTCATCCACAGATGCCGCTTCAGCAGAGTCCACGGAATTGTTCCCACGTTTTTGCAGAGAGCTCATATGGGAGACCACACTGAGCCGTTGTCCAGGGCTTTCCTGCTCGGGAGTACTGCGCAGTGCTGCACCTTGTGAGTTCTTTTGAGAACCAACACTCGTACGACTCAAACGACTCAATCGTCCCTCTTTCTGATTCACTTGACTAGGAACAACTGCAAAGGCCTGTGGCTGGTCTTCAGGAAGGGGGACCAGGTCTATGTCATCTTCAGTTTGAACTTTCGTCTTTTTCAGGATCGAGACAGGTTGGGGCACGACAGGAGGAGTTGCCACTGCAGACTCAAATTCAGAAGATCCTTTGGTCAAATTGTTAGAGCCGCACATGACTCTCTGAACTTCTTGTGTTGTTCCTCTCAAACCAACCTGCTTTTGCACCTCATGCAGTAGGGCGGTCTGAGAAGATATGGAGGCCTGTAGTCTCAACAACACCTCCTCTATGTGGCCTATCTTCAATCTGCAATCTTGCAGTCCGTCAAGCTTTCTGTCGATGCTGCTCAAGTTCTCCGAAATTGGGCCCTGCACCCGAGAGTCCATATTGGAGGCGGGTTGGCCAGCGCCGTTAGCGTAATGTTTAAACTCTTCAATTGAGCCGGAATGGCCTGCAACAAGTGACTGTATCTGATTAAAAGGCTGTGCTTGTGTTGAAAACGCTCTCGATGTTTCATCCGGCTATCCCAAGCTATTTGTTGAGTGTGAATCTGTTTGACAATGTTTGAAATAGTAAATTAATGTAAATTAATGTAAATTATATAGAGCTTCAACCCCACACCAAAGCTGCGTCTCAAGGCTTCCAGACTCTTGGGTACGCTTCTGGTCCTTGAGAATCTCTGCGGACCTTGAACAGTCCGGCCAATGTCACAATTTGCAAAGCTGGAATCACAAAATAAAAAGATAGACTCAGATAGACTCAGATAGACTCCACAATCCAACTCAAAACTTGCAGCCTGCTTTCCATATCTTTCCATGGTATCTTGATGCATTTTCCAAGCATTCTCCTGATTTCTCCTGCATTCTAGAGGTTCCCTGCTCGTTCTGGCGCAATTCCATGTCGTTCTCTGCTGTCTTCAGCTCGGACTTCACCTCTTCAATCTCCTGGGGATTCATAGCAAGGCTTCCAAACGAAAGCTGAAAGGAAATGAAAGGAACACAATTGAACCACGATAACCACGACACAAAATGAATTTCTCTGTTTTCTTCGCATAGAAAATATCAAAATATATAAAATGATACACACCTGGAGATGGGTGCTATACCAATTCTTATCTGCAAATGACAGGGAAAGGTCTGTAGACAGAAAAGGAAAGGAAAGAAAAAGTCTGTACACAGACAGAAACGAAAACGGAAGGCCTCTACACCGACAAAGAAAGGAAAAACAGAAAGGTCCGTAGAGGGAAAAGGACAGATCCATTCAACTAGCCTAGAATTCATTCTACTCAATATTTAATATGATGGATTGATTTGAGTCAGACAGCAGGAAGGATCATCATGAGAAGGTGACAACATATTATATCAATTTAAAAGGTTGGTTTTAAAACTGTTGTAAAATGGTAAAAACATGTATAAGCGTTGTATAAGCGTCCAATATGCAGTCTGTAGCATGTACATACCTGTGTAATCCTGTGTACATAGACTCTACCACCTTCACACACCCGGCAACCACTGGAACCCATGCAGCCGGTTGGGATGCTGGCAGCTTTAGAACATTGCCACGTCACTTACAATGCCTGGCTACTTAGGGCCTTCTCTTTCTCATGCTACACAGCTCTACCCCCGAATTCCGATTTCCAGAGTGATTCTAGAGTTCCCAGAATGTGGCAAAGGCCCTCTTTGGTTTAGTAGTGCAATCAAGCTTAATCCTCTTACCTCCCTTTGGAAGTTCCGCAGCAGGTCAGCCATTCTCATGATGGTCTTTCGCATCAATCTTCAAGCAACCCCTGCGTCTCCAGCTTCAAGGTCTTCACGCTGCGATTGTTCTGGGCCAAAAGGTCCTTCCAACAGGGAACAAACTTTGTCAGCTTCAGGTTCCGCAACACTTTGTCTCGAACACAAACTGCGATCACTGCACTTGTGCAATTCATTCCAATTCGACCTGCTTCAATCGAACTCAATCAGTCCCTGTTTGGGTGAATCTCCAGCGACACTTAGAACTCAAAGTTTTGAGGACCTGGGGTGACACGTTCCCATCCTCGAGACCTGCCACCTTGCTGTCAGCCTGCGCTTTGCTGTTGCTGGACTTGGTGGTATCCTTGGCTTGGAAAACCGGAAAGGGAGAAGAGGTCTACACTGCACAAACCTGCTTACATTGGAATAAGGTGCCAACACAGTAACAAAATATCACAAAATGTTGAAATATGTTCAGTTTGCTGTTCGTGGAGACAAATGTCTACGATATTGGATGATATTGGTGCGCGTCTGCAATATCTGAGCACATCAACCAGACCCAGTGACCATAGAAGTCTTCTTGCTTGTCGGGTGTCCAATGTGTTGTCCTGCAATCGCTCGATGCAGGAGTCCTTGCTCACCACCTCTTCCTGACGTGCAGCACACACAATTCATCACAATTCGTCATTCTCAAGATTCTTGCTCGTGGATCCTGGAAAGTCCAAGCTGGACCACCCCGACTGGCTCGGGACCTTCTGGATCTTCTTTAGCTGAAGAACCATGGAATCAATTTCCTGGCCGGCACAAACTGAAAAAGGCTGAAATCTACCGCAATCCCAGCACACTCCGAAATTGAAAGGGACCGCACGCTGATGCATTCCAGATCAATGAATTGCGGGGCTGCTGACGTTGGTGACCCCAAGGCTTTTGGTACCCTGGATAAATCCGTTCTAAGTCCATCTAATTAAGTTTGTTCCGAAGGTTTCTAGTTTTGACATTCCAAATCATGCGCAGCCGTTTTGTACTCACAGTCCTCCTTGACCTGGTCAAAGGCATCGATGCGGAGTCTGTGAGACATAGCCACCAACCTGGAGCACAGCATCATTGCCGAATTTTCAACGCTTTCACCACTTTGCCTGTTCGGGTGATCTGGGTGATCTTTAGGATTCTTTGGGACAACTTGGCACAATCATCTGTCATCGGCAGCTGCACATCTCAATCTCAGGCCTGGCATCCTGCGTCTTGCTGGCCGCCTTGTTCAGCACTTGTGCTGCCTGGGCGGCGCGATCGTCCAGTTGCAGCTGGAGGAAGCTGGCGCCCGCGTTGAACGTGCGACCTTGGGGTGTTGCCGTGTTGCAGATGTTGCATGCCCTGCGGTTTGGAATCGAAAACTGATGAAGCAACACAGAGGGAACATGTTGCTTCTAGCAGACAAATTCCCGGTCAAAAAATCTCTGTGGCATGCTGGTGCTTTCCGGTCTTTAGATCTGTTGTTGATTTCCATCATTGTTGATCCAGCGCTGTTCTCCAGGGAGCCCCACTAAAGGTGTCTCGCGCAGAGTCATCACTCAAGATGGCGACAGCCTTCACGCATAAAGAGTTTTGCAGGAGAATCTGCCACATACTTGCCTTTCAAAAGGAGATGGTTTTTCCGCATTAAAGCGAACCTCCGATTGACCCTCGGAAAGCAAATCAGGTGTAGTCTGATGACAGACTGTTTCTCAAAATCATAATAGTAGTTTGTGTACGGCTTTGCCCTTTGCCCACACTGGAGCTCAGCCACATCCTCAACGCGACAAGATCTTATTGCAATTTATTGCACACATGTTCACAATATTTCACAATTCTCATCATATGGCCTTTGACTTTGACGTGCGACCCAGGCCTCGGAGCAGCCAGTAATCTCTTCGTTGCGCGTCTTGACACGCTCAGCATACTCCACTTCATGCTGTTCGCACTTCACCTGCAGCTTCCACAAGAGGCGACAAGAAGCCAGTAGCGCGTAGCAGCTTAACAGGTGAGAACTAGGTGATTCCAAGCAAGAGCTTTTTCGCAACTGCATTGAAATACCGTGTGCTACGGGCCAATCTCAAATTCTCAAATTGCAACTGGATAACTCATTTTTGCGCGGCAGCTCTCAATGCCACGCACTGTCAACTATGCGTTGTATCATTGACAAAGCCATTGGACTTGATTCTTGGCACACCACAATTCGCAAAACATCCGTTTTCACACTTCCAGCACCGTTGGTAGCTATCCAATTCATCCCACTGGTTAAATGCACCACCTTGGCATCTGCCAGAAATTGCTTGTCCACCAGCAAGCTGGCCTGGCCCGAATATCCACAACAAGATAGAACAAGGAGCGGAGAATGGGTCTACAGAAAGGGTCGACAAAAAGGTCCTCAGAGCTACAGTGTGAAATTTGTGTGATATCCAGTGGGTCTGCTTCGCTTGTCCCCTGGCCATTCGCCATTCCCTGCACCGCTCCACAGCCTGGGCATCTTCAAGGTCCTTCTTGGCGCGAGCTTCGGCTGTGTCGGCTTTGGCCTTCTGCTGCTTCTTAGAGATGATGGCCTACATCGGCCACACTGAACAAAAATGAGAATGCCTTGATCAGGTACGTATAATTCTAATATATTCTAATTAATTTAAATGATTATTAACACACAGCGCAACTTCCATCCAAACTCCATCAGCTATGGATATATAACCCTGTCAAGCCCAGGTGTCACCTCTTTGGTTGCTTTGATCTCTGTCATTTTCGCCGTCTTGAGACCGGTGAAGGTCTCTGCACCTAGAACATCTCACTCCGGGCACTGATGGAGCATATCTCAAGCGTTAGATTAGACTTCCGATTAGCCTGTGAGTGGAGAACTTGGCCGAAAATCCTGGCCTATTCTGAAGGGAAACAAGTCCTCAAAAATGTTGAAAATATTGTGTATACAATACTATGTGCATATATATATATACACATATACACTATATATATATATACATACACTCTATATATATATACTATATATATACTATATATATATAGTGTATACATATATATATAGTGTATACATATATATATATACTACATATATATATAATATATACTATATATATATATACACTATAAATATACTATAATATATATATATATATTATGTATACACA
>Ga0126342_10012497_pt1 | contig 15140 bp, 17 predicted proteins | sample Cyp1metagenome_FD_92528 | JGI IMG/M metagenome (GOLD analysis project Ga0126342, IMG submission 92528) | Coral microbial communities from Lord Howe Island, Old Settlement Bay, Australia - Cyphastrea 1 metagenome | ecosystem: Host-associated > Invertebrates > Cnidaria > Coral ...
GTGCACAACTTAGGAAAGCAGACCAACCGTAAGCGATCTAAATTGTGAAATGATGTGATGATTGTGTGTACATGACTCAACCGAGCATTTAGTTTGAAGGATTGAATGTCAAACTTCTGAAATTTTGGACAGTGGTCCGTGGATGTCAGTTCAATACATGTCAAGTATCAATTTCCTTTTTGCTTTGATTTTTTTCGCGCCCCGCCCTCAGCCACCTTGATAAATGTCAGGGGGTTGAGGGCCAAACCCGAAGCCTGGCAATTGACCAGCCTACCAACCCCATTGGGCAAAGCAGCGTGTTGCAATGAGAGGGTCATCAGTGCAGAATTTGATACTATCTCATTTGATGCGTTTGCGCTCAAACGAAACACGCGTGAAAAATAATTTTTACGTCCTTCACTTTGTTTTTTTCTTTACCCAGTTGGAAATGTCAAAAGATGTGGTACAGCTTGGTTTAATAAAATCACGGTCCTCCAAACCGGTCATGATAAAACCAATTGGTCTCTAGTTTTCAAAACATTTTTTTGCCAAACACGTTGAAACGAAGTCCACAGTGGGAAAGTGTCAGTGAACAAATTGGGCATCTCATTTTGTGCTTGCAACAGTGAGTGTGCACACTTCATATTGGCAGCCACGGCTACATATTGCCGATTCTGCAGACATGGGGCTGTTGAGAAAAAATGTCGATACTTTGTGTTTCGGATCCGCTTTAAAAACTACTGTAATCGGAACTAAACCATGGTTTGCAGCTTGAGTGTTGTTCTTGGGTGTCATGGAGGTATTGTGAGACATTTCCAGTTACGTCCATTACTCAAACATAGGGACTTGTTTGTGCAGATTTGTGCAGCATGTTGCCATCGCATGGGCGATGCTAGAGGTGCCAGTTGTTTGACTTGACATGTTTTGACCCGTTTTGACCTCTTAATTTTTTGCAACATCGCATGTTGCGTCAATCGCATGGGCGATGCTAGAGGTGCCAGTTGTGTACTTGACATGTTTTGACTGAGTTTTTGCAACGACCGATGCGATGTGCAACGGAAATATTTCCTTGTCCTGGCACCATTCAGTTTGTTGTCTGTTTGAACCGAACAAATCCAATTTTCTCAACCCAGCAAGATCTGGGTTCCATTTCTGGGTACGATGAAGCTGACCCAAATTTTCTGTGCTGCCCTGTGTCGTCCGTGTTGTTTTCTCGAAATTTTGTTGCATTTTTTCAGACAATGGAACTATTACAATTTTCGGCGCTTTTCAATCTGAATTGCAGGCGATGTTCGCGAGATGGCTTTGATGGCCTCTGTTTTGGTGCGCCTTTGGCCAGGGACAGCCGTTGCACGTTTGCAGGATATCCAAGAATCCACAATTTCGGAATTTTAATGCTGGTAGATATATTCTCTTTTGAGAGGTCATCAACAACAATCCAGGCAGTTTGTGTTGTGCTCAGAAATCATTCTTTTGTCATAATGTGGCCTTTGAATTGTTGCACATGGTTGAGTTGTTCTGTGACATTGAACCTCTATTTCTGTAGCATTGCGGGGGTTTTCCCCAATTGTCTTTATTCTGTGGCTCAACATCATGGAATTTCATAGTGGTTGCCGCACAAAAAAAAATGGAATAAACAAACACCATTTATGTTTCATATGACGTATATTGTTGATTATTGTTAGACGTTTTGAGGGAATATGAAAGCTAACCAGCCTACATCATTCCATAATGTTGGAAACAGGTCCATGAAAATTTTATGTTTTTTTTTTTCAGGCATGGTGCAAAATCACAACGTTGACATGATTGGCCAGAATTGTCAAATGCAATGCAGATATTGAAAAAACAAATCAAAAAAATTGGGGATCGCGGAGCTGGCCTCGGCATGAAGCAAAAACGTTGCTTCAAAAATTGGGCCCTGGTTTCTCGCGCATGAACTCGGCACCGAAGGGACTGGATCTTAGCTGAAAAGGAGACGGAGAACATTCAACCCGCCGACAATTTGAAAATTTTGTTGAAACAAATGAAGCAGTTGTGCTGGGTTCCTCCCCAAGGCATTGCACTGCATCACTTCTGACTGTTCAATTTGGAAGTCATGCAAGGTCCGTACTCAGATGGGAAGAGGCAAGCTCAAAATGAAATCAAAAAAACAATTAATTAACTTTTCTATGGAATTTGCCAACTAATGGCCTGCATTGGCCAGTGACAAGATGAACAGGGACAATGTCCGAATTGGATCGCAGGCCCTGCGTGGCTGATTCAGAGGCTTCCTCCCTGGTACTGAACGCTCTCAAGCGTGACCGGTCTTGTTCTCAACAGAGAATTCTTGCTGCCAGCTAGTCATTCTATGTCCTCCTGCTTCCTGAGAGGTGGGAACCACATGAGAAAATATCACCACAGAACTATCCACAAAATTTGTGTTCCTTTGCAGACAGGATTTCCAGATCATTTGCGGAGTTGATTTGAAAACTGGACTTTTCAGGTTCGCTGCTGTACTGGATGATCCAGACTTGGAACAAGTTTCGCTACAGATGGACTCCCCGTGTTGTGATTTAGGTAGAAACTAGTGATGTCATGTCATCATTTTCTGGAAACCAATTCTGATTGTGGCGATCCCAACTTCCTAGCGACTGCATTTCGCGCTTCTCCTGCTTAGAGTTTTCAAATTAAACGTTTACTAGATCGACCAAAATGGCATTTACAATGTATCACTTGTCCTCTTCTCCTTTGACCATTTGTGTTTCCATCTATATATCCAAGAAATTCCTTCTCATGCAAAATTCATGACATTGTGCAGGAAGTATCAGAGGTGTCTGGTGTGGTTTTTCGAGAAGGTGCTCCAGCTGACACAGTGCTAGTGCTCCAGGCAGGGGCAACCCATAGGTTCTTGGTTCAAACTTGGCGTCAGTTTGAGTGTCAGGAGGGGAGCTTAGAGGTGAGCGTTTGCGGAAGGCAAACGCCTTAGCCAATTGGGGTTGCTTCGCTGCAGTCGTGGAGACCTATTTCCAGCTTGAACATTGGCAACTTGAGCCATGAAAACTGCCTGTTTGTTGGTTATGATAGGGGCTTATACTAGCTGGTTTATTGGGGGAAAATTGTGACCATTTAAACGACCAACCTAGGTCACCCAAACGGCGACTCCCTCGCGGCTGCTTGTTTCTCACCTTGAGCCGGAGTTGCCTGCAGTCAGACCACCTGAAAGGACACCAAGCCATGTTCTGAATGGCCACTGCTTTCAAATTCCCTATACAAATTTTCAAAAGCAGCTAAGACATCGCTCCCGATGCTTTCATATCTTACACACCATGGCAGAGTTGTCTCCTAGTTGGTCGAAGACTTCCTCTCGCGCACCTCTTTGGTGCCTGGAATCATAACTTCAGATGACTCAACCAAGCTCTCCCCCACACGAGCAGCTTTTAGAGTTAGAGAGGTGGAAGTCCTCCAAAGGACTTCCACGGTCCTTTCCGTGGGACAGGATCCGCTGAAGATATTCACCGTGATTCTTCACATCAGCTGCTAACTCAACATAGGAGAGGCGATGGTTCACCACTTGAGGCAACTTGCAGATGGTAGAGCCACAATCCTCCAGGTCAGTCACCCCTGGTGGCAAGTTAATGGGAGAAGTTGCACTGGGAACAAGGGGGTGCTGGTGGCCCACCTTTGAGTGAGCTCCCATCTTGCCCGCTGGAGAAACATCCAGGCACTCGTAGTCGAAGTCATCTTCGAAGGAACACTGGCGCTTGCTCCCATCCGTCATTGCTTCATGCAAGGCAAAGCCTGACAGGTTCTCGATCATCTGGGGAGTCTGGCCGGCAGCATTCATACGATCCAGCAGGCTGCGCTACACCATTGTCTCCTCCTTAGACGGAGGCTGAGCGCTCTTGGAAGCAGCGCTCATGGTGTCGCGAAAGCCAAAACCACACTCTAAGTGCACAGCGTTGGTGTCAAAATCAGTTTGGGCTGAATACCACACTGTGCTGAAACTGCTTTCTTACGATTTATCCAAAAGACAATCACCACAAAAGCCCCTGCTATTTACAGTGATAAACGAAAACTGCTAGGCCCTTGCTCTTGGTATTGCATGCACAAACAAATTGATACACGTAGAACACAGGTGACCGCAAATCGATCTTGTGCTTCCAGGCTGATTTCGGCTCGAAAAACTTCCGGAATAGATCTGTACACTTGACATTCCTTTTCCAAGAGACTTGCGAAAACTTCTTCTACTGATCATCAAAAGATTGACCATTGGACTCATTGCCCCTCTGACGGGCGCGCTCTGCTTTTGCTCGTTCCAGAACTGTGGTTTCATCGGCTAGCTGGTACTTGGCTGTTCGGACGACCGAACGAAGAAGATCCAAGGGATCTCACTTATCCTTGGTGAGACCGTCGGCCAGCATATGTCCGGTCGGACACCAACGAGGCTCCAGGCCGCATCGGAGAATGCATTGACGAATGATTGCAACATCGATTGCAGTACGCTTGTCATCCAGGGTTCCACCTGACCCCAAAGAAATCAAGTGATCAAACAAGGACTTGCAGTCAGTTATGCCAATTGGTGGCCTGCGTTTCAGTACCGCCATGCAATCTTCCAAAGGAAATGGGCCATCCAAACACCCAGCAAGAAGCAGCAAAGACCACTCAGCCATGCCGGATGCTCTAGCACAAGCCTGAGTTTCTCCTGACAAAGTAGACGAAACAACTCGAGGAAGTTTGTATGATTTCCAACCAGTGCAGTGGACTGGTATTCCTACTTGTTAAGCTCATAAACCGTTAACCAACCACCTTGTGTCTTATGGTCATCACTGTTGGCAAAAAAGCAGCATCGGACCAAAAACACACTGTGAGCTGATCTGGAGGGATGAACGGAACTCTCATTTCGAGATCCCGTTGTTGACGACACCTCCTTACTGCTTGATTTGCTGCCAACAGATGCTGCACCGATGGTCAAGGAAAGGCCTGCTGCGATATCGAAATCTGTACAGCCAAGTCAGGGCGACTCTGAGAGGATATTCAACCCAAGGCACTGTTCACTGCTCGCAGCGCTGAGATTTCCTTCTCAGTGGCTGGCAGCCAAGGTTTTTTCACTTGCTCTTTGGAAATGCTGATTGGTCTGATGTGTTGGACATATTCCTTTTGCTGAAAGGTGATCTCACCATTGGAATGTTGAGTGTAAACCGTACCTAAGAATTCCCCTTGTCCTTCACGCCACTTTCTGAAAGGAAACCACATCCCCCGGTAATGGTGTCATCCACGTGTGCATCGAGGACACCCTGCAGGTCCCCTGATTCACCATGGCAGAAGTACAAACAGCTGTCCAGTTTGGATTTGGTGAAACCTGCTTGTTGGGCAACTTTATCAAACTCCACATACCAATTGTGAGGGACATCATTTGACCCGTAGATGTTACCTAAGACCTGCACAAGGCTACCACGGGGTATGCCGGGCACTCCTCTGGGAGGAAATTCAGCAAAGACTGGTTTCTCTTGAGTCTGCTTGGTGACATCAGCTTCTAAAAAGGCACCCTTAATATCACCAAGACTGAGGAGCCGCTTGAAACTCACTATAAGTTGAAGGATGATGCTACGGCTGGTTTGAGACAGCGTCGGAGAATGGCACTTACTCTTCCAGGTCTGGGTCATGATGACCTCTGAGGCACCACCTTGCTTTGATACGGCTCGAGTCATCTTCCTTCTTTTCAGTGATCACAAAACGTCTGCTCATAATCCTATCACTCTTATGCCGACTATTGTGAGCACGAATCATCAAGTTACCGTCCTGAGAGCAAGAATCGAGGGCTTGAACCACATGCTGAAGGGAAGTGCTCACCGCGGCTGGAGGTGGAGGACCGGATTGAGTTGTTAGGTCCACATACTGATTTCCAAGCAAGTTCTTGCCATCGGCCACAAGACCTCTGACTCCCAAGAGTTCTCTCCCATCCTATTGGGCCACAGTTCTTTCGGAACTTGATGCATGCCGGAGATGCTCCATACCAGCGACCGCCTGCACGACGAACTCCCTTGACATACTTCTGTGTTCTCCAGTAGCTGACAAATCACCACCGGCCATGAAGTCTCTTTCGACTCTGGGACGTGCATTCATCCTTGCAGCTGTGCAAATTGCTTGAGTTCGGGCAGCCTGGGCATCAAACAGAGGACTGATTCCTGCTACTGGATCTGGTTCATCCTGTAACAAGTCACTGGCTACTCGAGGATTCCTTCCGAAAACATTGAGCCGGACTAAGACCCTTGCTGTTGAGCATCTCGTTCTTACTAGTGCATGCGGACAAAACACACTGCTCAAACTCCTCCCTATTGGTGGGTTGTACCTGGTCTAACACTTTCTGGAGGACCACTTCGAAGAGATGCCCATGCTTTTCCACTTTCCCAAGCTGGTTGTGGGCCTCTGCGGCAGTCGTCAAGACTCTGGTCCCGGACAACTCAAGTGGATCTAAGAAGTTGCTGGAGATGTTGGTCCGGGCAGGATCCAACATCACTTCCACTGGCGCACCCGCACATGCTTGCCATCCCTTCTGGAACAGAGACCTGAGAAGCTCACCTGTTTCCACCTCGAAAAAGGGGTGCATCATTGGAAAACCCGATGCAAAGTCCACCACGTTCAAGCAAGACACCACCTGATTTGTCTCCCAACCAGGAACCTTTTTGACATCCAGACCAACTCGATGATTAGAATCCACTATTTGATGTGCGGAAGCTGGCAAACATGGTGTGGGTCTTTGACGGTGAAAACAAATGTCGCACTTGAAATTTGCTGCTAACCGCAGAGCTTGTCTGAACCCCCGGCGTTCTTGAGCACACGGACCATTTCTCGACCGGTGGGATGCCCTAACTTATTATGCAGTTTACGGAGCTCAGTTTTCACTTGATCATCGGACGGGGATTCGTCCCGAGCTGCCAAAACTTCGGACACGGACGGACAGGCTGGCACTTCACTACTCAGACTTGGAGGGCTGGTCTGAGGCATCTGATCCTCAAGGCACGCAAAACTGCACAGGTGAGTTTCTGGAAGTACACACGACAACCAGGTTCGGCAGAAGTCCTCAGTATATTTTGATTATATTTTGAAGTTTTGGTATGCATGGAATGGCCTGGACAGCATTTGGTGAGCTGAGTCATGTCTGGATGGGACACCGCCAGACCTGTTGGTTTCTTCACTGGCAGTCCTGAGTCTGGGTCATTCAGCTCACAGGCACAGAGATCGCTTCGGCACAGGTGCATACGCTGGAGAGGTTTGGCCATGGGAGGGTACTTCCACAAATTGGAACTCCACGGATGCTCCACCAGAACCCGACCTCCCCGACCGAGCTGCTTCTTGATCTGTTGCACCACGAAATCTGCCTGTTTCTGCGCTATGCGACGATTGTGACATCGCTGCAGCATTTTGAGGTGTTGCTGGTTCAAGTGATACCACCCAATCGAGTGAACACAAGGTGGACATGCAACCAGGAATTCTGGACACTGCTGATCTAGAAACTGATCTACCTGTTGTTGGGTTTTTCTGTCATTCAGATTCCAACCCTGCAAGATGTCAAAAGCTAGACCCTTCTTCCCATAGTGCTCTGCAACTGTTGAAAAACGAGGAGGACAGAATAGTTCAGCTACCAAACATTTTAACTTCTCAGGCGATCCCTTTGTCCAAGCTCCCGCGTGAGCCATGATACAACGATTTTCTCGCAGAGACACCTTCTCCTTCACCTCTGGTTTGATCTCATCCGCTGACTTGGAAATGAGGGCATCGACTCGGTGAGGCCCGAAGTTGATCACATCGATCACGAACTGGTCAGCAGAGTTTGTTGCTAAAGGCCGAGGCAAATCTCCTTGGATCGAGAGGGTCTCCTTCTCGAAGTCAATGACAGCTCTCAGGCTTTTCATGGTGCTGCGACTGAGCAGCAGAGGTGCATCACCTTGGATCACTGCCGCCTTCACTATGCCAGTCTTACCATGGATCCCCACGGGCAAGCGCACCACTTTCTCTGAGACCTCCTCTTGACCATTTCTGAAGGGGAAAACATTTGTCTTCTTCTTCAGAGTAGGGATGCCCTGTTCCTTGTCCTTGAGCATGCGGAAAAGGGTGTTCAGAGTTGCTTGGCCAATCAAAGTTCGACCACAGCCTGAGTCGATGATGCCGAAACCCGGACTAAAAAACCAGCAGGGCTTCTTCCACCCCAGTATCACTCCAGACGACCGCGGCTCCAGCCGCTGCTGACCCCCTTCTCCTCACCCTTGGCGCCGCGGCTGGGACAGTTGCGAGCCCAATGACCCACCTTTTGGCATTTGAAGCATCGAGTCTGACGACGGACTTCCCCGACCTCACCAATGAACTTCTTCTTGACGATTGTTGCTTGGTTGAACTTCCTGGAGCGTTGAAGACGTGCTATCTCAGCCCGCTTCTCTTTCCATGTGGCTGCGAGGATCTCGACCGCCTCTTTCTCGGTAAACACATCCCCAGGGGGGATTTCTTCAAGTTGAACTCCGTGCTCACCCACGAAGGCCTCTACCTCCTCGAAAACCACCGCATCTCCGGAACTTGACGCCGGCTCCACATTTACATCCTCCTCTCTCCATTCCTCATCATCAACCAGTATGGCACCTGCCGGTGGGCGGGTCTTCAAAGCTCGTCCACTGGCCTTGAAGTCCGGAAAGCATGACTTTATTGAGGAGATCACCGTGACGAGTTTGAGCTCGCCTTGGTTGTTGGCAGTGACTATGGCTCGTTGATCTTCACTAAGACCAGACTAATGAAGACACACCCAGCCATGAGCCTCTGCTGGAAATTCAATTCCCACCTTTCCGCGGCACTTTGCAAACGTGTCTGTCACCTTGGCGGCCACTCAGCCATCGACTCACCATCTTTCGGAGATAGCTGAAAGACCTCTCTCAGACACTCTGCCATGGTCGTGCTGCATCTTGTCGGGAAAACGCCAGCACCTTCCAGATCAGTTCATCCCCATCGTTTTTTGCCATGTCATCCAGCTTCAGATGTTCAACACCATCCAGCAGGCAGTAGACAAAAGGGACCCCTCTGAGCCTTGCAGACGTCCTTCATGGCCATTATCTTGGCCTGAGCCCAGGTTTTCCACTGTCGATATGCCTTACCGTCCAAGTCATTGCCAGAGAAACGCTTGAATTGGCCCCCAGCACCACCTTTCGCCTCGGAGGCCATGGCCACTGCTATCTACCGCCGGCTTCGCCTGAAGCCCGGTGAACCCCTGGTGCGAGCTGCCTGGCAGCTCCGCTGCTACCAGTTAAAATGGGGTCACCGCCGCAAACGACCAACCTAGGTCACCCAAACGGCGACTCCCTCGCGGCTGCTTGTTACTCACCCTGAGCCGGAGTTGCCTGAAGTCAGACCACCTGAAAGGACACCAAACCATGTGCTGAATGGCCACTGCTTTCAAAACTGTATAACTAGTAAAAATATAATTATAATAAATTGGAACCCATATCATGGCTCACTTGTGTTTCTCGGGGGCGAGGCATCTAGAAACCCTTGGCCCTGGTGCTTGTGTTGGCAGTGCTGGGGTGCCAGGGCCTCAGTATGCAGATTCTCTGGTAATGTGGTGAATTTTTCCAACAACAATTGGGGATGGTTTGTTGTGGGATTGCGACATTGTTGATAGTATATGATATTATTACTTTACTACCTATCATGCCCCAAAGGAGCAACCCACTGTCGCAAACATGAGAAAAATATCAACCTGAGAAATCCCGAGTTGAGAAAAACATGAGATCTTATCCAAGGTTTTGACTTTCCACACAATGTCCCTTATGTGCAAGAACTGTTGAGTCTCTTGATCCGGAAGCAGGTGGTGCTTTGGGTTCTTTTTCTTGCAGGATTTGAAATTGAGTAAGGCATGCAAATCAATGGAACTTGACTTGAGAGTTTCCCGCCTGAAACCAGGAATCACGCCATGTTGTGTGCCAGTGGTCCGGGTGGGATGGCAAAGTCCATTGACTCCATTGGCTAAGGTTGAGAAAATTTCATCTTCACACAGTCAGCACACCAAGCGGAATCTCTGCACTAGTGTGGTCGACCAGCATCCACGAGATTTGCAGGCGGAGACTACAAACTATTGAATATTGTTATCTTTCATGTTGCAAAATTTTGCGATACATGGCAATCGAATCAAATCCGCAGATTGCTCAACAAATGGGAAGAGAAGTGCGGTCCTCAGGGAAATTATGCAGAGTGTTGGGAGGGATTTATCAATTATCTCAGAATCAATCTGCATTAATTCCCCTCCCCTCATTGTCTAACAGTTGTTCCTTTGTGGGAAGGCACTACTTGGTGTCAAGAGTCAATCGTTTTGGCAGACAATGGGCTAGCATTCTCGAAATTGCAACCACTAAAGAATAATTTGGGATGATTTGGGCACATTTCTGTGTTTCTGCTCAGGCATCATGCCGAGAACTGGACGCTTGACTCACATTGACAGCCCTTGCATTTGAACAATGCTTGCATTTGATGGCGCTTTGTTCGGCAATGTTTCAGCCGGCCATGTCCTCAGGAAACTTATCGAGAGAATACTCTTGTTCGACTTCTTGCCTGACCAGCAGAAGGAGCCAGTCCTTTGTATTGATTATTATTGATTGATGTATATTGTATGTCTGCGTGCTTTTAACATGCGACCGTGGCCATGGGTAGGCGCGTTTGTCTGAGCTTCCTGTACGGGTGCAGGCGCTTCTCTTACATCTGTTGGATCAGCGAGATTGGAATCGAAGCAAAGCAAAAGTGTAGCCGTGATGAAGACAATACCAAGTTGTGCATCAACAAAGCTTGACAGATTGTAGGGTGGTAGTTGGATCCGGCTCTTCAGGTTTTTCAGGCTGGTGACCTTGCTGGAGCCTCGCTTCTGTAGTATCTCCAGTTGTCTCCATTGCCAAATTTTGCCCACAAATATGAACGCATGATAACGTATGTTTTTTTTTTTTTAAATCTTGTTTGCTGTTGCGGTCTGGGGTATGATAGTGGTTGTCGTGGTTGCAGCAGTTGTATTTGGTGAAGTAGTGGTTCGTACTTGTACTTGTATAGTTTTTCTGTGAGAACTCGGGTACTATTGAGTAGATTACTAGCTGGGAGGGCAACCAATAGAAACATGTATAGACAAATAAACAAATCGTCCTTGGAAGGTGTTTTTATTTTCCTAATGATTGTTTATTATTGTTCTTTGTTCCCCACATCATTGTGTGGGGTTCTTGTTTTTTTTTGTGCACTCCCGCCCGCATCCGTCCGCCCGACCTCCGCGTCACCCACTCACAGCACACACACCTCTCTTTCACACAGCTTTGTCACACCACTTTGTGACACACCTCTCTTTGACACAACTTTGTCACACACCTGTCTTTCACACCACTTTGTCTCACACCTGTCTTTCACACACACACACACCTTTGTCACACACCTCTCTTTCACACGCCTTTCGCACACAACTTTGTCATACACTCTCTTACGCACACAACTTTGTTACACACAACTTTAAATTCACAGGTTAGTACCGTGAAAACTGAGGTTTTCTTCTGTATTTTCTCATGTTTGTGCAAAACTGCTTCCACTGCGGGGGAGCCATTCACGGAAACAGTTACTTTGCGTTTTTCCTTGGATTTTGCATTCTATTGATTGGATTTTTGTTTATATCGGGAAAACAAACACGATACAAACCAACCACCGAAAACACAACTAAATAGATGCAAACATTGTACTCGGCTCATTGTGGTCTAATTGTGGAAAACCTCTTAATTGCATGTCTCCCATCACCACCGCTGAAAAGAGCAACCGTGGCAGTGTTGGGAAAGGCTTTGCCGGGCATGTGACAGCAAATGTGGTAAACCCCGTGGGAGTAAACCTTGTGGCAAACGATGTGGTAAATCTGTCCCAGGAGAATGGCAAAACGCACAAAAACAAGGTGGTAAACGTTGTGGTAAATTCGAGTTTTTTGAGTGGTAAACCTTTTTCGTGGTATTTTTTCTGTGGTAAACCTTTTAGTGGTAGATTGTTTTTGTGGTAGAAATGTGGTAAAAGGTGTGTTACTTTTCAAATTTGACCGTGGTAAACCTTTGTCATTTAAACTGCATATTTTTCAGGAAAAAGGTTTTGCCACATAAAAAAAATACCACGAAGCATTGCAGCACGCTTACCACACCTTTATCACACGTTTACCACGGAAAAAATACCACAACGTTTGACACACTTTTGGGGCGGAAAAAGGTGTACCACAAGGTTTACCACAGAATGGCGGTTGATGTCTTGAACATTTTTGAACAAAAATGCAAAGGCTTTAATTCCCATGTGGGCGGCATCGTGGATTCCGTGGTCTTCTGGGTGGATTTGATTTCACCACATTGGTGTGTGAGTGTTTGTGTGTGCGTGTCTAAGGCTAAGGAAGGCTGTGCAAATTCATACGTGAGAAAGTAGAAATAGAGGGCAAAAATCACACAGTAAGTGCGTGGGGGGATTAGGCGGCTGGTTTGTTGAAAATCGATTGGGACAAGAGCACGTCAGCACGCAAAACAGACAACACGACCAAAACAATAGGAAAAAAGTACTTGGGTGCGTTCGACGGGTACAAACTTGTTTTGTGCTCGGGAAGGGTTCAGCGGCAAACAACTTCAAAGCTTCCAAGTTCATCACATTAGACTTCTTTACAGGACTGTGTGGTTCCACGCCGGGACCTGTAATTAGTTTGGGTCAAAAATGTGCCTGTTTAAAGATATCTTGTAATTTGGGTGCGGTGAATCGAATCCTACCCGCCATAGAAATAACTGTACCTCACGGGCTTGCAACCTTAGTAGGAGGAGGAGGAGGAAAAGGAGGAGGAGGAGTAGTGGTGGTGGTGGCGGTGGTCGTCGTCATCGTCTTCGTCGTCGCCGCTGTGGTTGCCGTCGCCGTAAGGCTTGCCGTGTTGGGGGGTGTGGTGGTGATGGTGATGGTGGTGGGGGTAGTGGTGGTGGTGGTGACGTTGGTAGTGATGGTGAGAATTTTTGTTCTTTGTTTTGCTGGCATGGTTTGCAAGGACAGACAGTTTCTGGCAATCCTTCTTGGTTCCGCAACATGCATTGCATCGCTCATTTCTGAGGTTTCGTCCAAGGGTGACATGGTGTCCTCAATTTTCGTTGTGAAGACTGGCAGGCCAGCCGCTGGCAACGTCCTGCATGTCCTGTGTGATCTGTTTTCACACCTTGCCCGCCGAGGCTTAGAGGCGTACTGGATCCTCCAGGGCACCACCCCACCCCAAGGCGCATATGCGAAGTTTGAGAACGTGTGAACATGTTCTGAAACCCAAATCCATTGCTCAATACTGCTCAAAATCGATTTTGTCATTGATTGTTTTTCGGGTTGCCGAATTTGTGATGCAAAAATGATGATGTCTACAAATGTGCGATTTGCCAGGCTACATGCAAAATATCTTCCTGGAGATGTTGTTTGTTCTGGTTGCTGCCTACCCCAGCGGCGTCAGTTTCCACTGAGGCATGTGCCAACTGGTTTTTCATTTGGGTGTGAGTCAAAATGTTGGATTTGCCAAATGCCCAGATTTTTTGCATTTCACCAGAGCGAACCATGTATTTAGTTCTTAAACTTATTAGATGCATTTTGATTCGCAATTAATTCTGCATTTTCAATTTCTTTCGTGCTAAACGATTCCCCAACGCACTGTTTTGCAGGTGGCATGTTGTTGCAGACACGGACTGCAAACTGCTGTCCTTGGACTTTCAGACGTTGCTTCAGGCCTGATGGGCGGTGCTGCTTTTTGTCTGGTTTCATTTTGGACTTCCTTCTCCTGCTGGTAATTTGATAGAGAACAAAGCCACATTCTGGCAGTTGTTCGGGGATGACCTGGACGAATGCCTGCAGCGTGCATTTATGGTTCACTCCTCAGACTCTTTCGAGTGCTTGTGTTCACGCAAGATTTGGCAACTTTTTCCGCTCTCAGAAAATCCAGTGCCATTGCCCACCGTTGTTTTCCAAGGTTTTTGGCCTGAACCAAGTGCCCTTCATGGCTGGCTTCAGCTGCACGCAGAAGCTGCTCCTTGCGAAAGCTATGGAGGTTGCAGAGCAGTGGATGTATGGGCCCAGCTCCGTAGCTCTGTACCGAAGATTTGTAGGATATGGTAGCTACAGTTGTAGCTACAAGTTGTTATTGTAGGATATTGTAGGTATTTGGCAACTCAATTATCATCAATATAATGTCCACTTGTGATCCATCGGATCCTAAGTGAATTCACCAGTCTGTTTGTTTCATTCATTTGTTATATAGTTGAAATCCCGGTAGGGCATAGGTCTGGCTAAGCGCTCCTCTCGCCGGTAATCGCACAGCGCGCAAAAAGTCAAAAAGTTTTCGACTTTTCGATTTTTCGACTTTTCGGGTGAAACTTTTCGCAAAAATCCAAAAAGTCAAAAAGGTTTTGACTTTTTGACTTTTCGACTTTTCGATTTTTTCGACTTTCAGGTGAAACTTTTCGCGAAAAATCAAAAAGTGTTCTACTTTTCGGCTTTTCGACTTTTCGGCGATTTGAATTTTTAAATTTTTGTTTTTTTCGACTTTTCGAACATAAATCTCCTGGCCTGGGAAACTTTTCGGCTTTTCGATCTTTTCTTTTTTTTTTCGATTTTTTTGAATTTTTGGCTTTTCGACTTTTCGTTTTTTTTTCGACTTTTCGTTTTTTTGGACTTTTTGCATTTTTCAACTTTTCGCCCAGAAAAAGGAAAGCTTTGACCACTTCGACTTTGCTTTTATGACTTGGCAATTCAAAACCGTCTAGAAAAGTCATCAAAGTGTTCGACTTGGTGTTTTCCATCTTTGTTCAACTGTTGTTTTTTTGTTTTTTCTCACTGATGCAATAGGTACGACAAGTAATTTATGAACCAAAAGAATCCAAAAGATAGTATAAATAGATATGGACTGGCTGGCTATGAAAAAATTGAACAGGTTCGGCAATAAACATAGACAGAGACAGATATACTTGCGTATCCAGTTTGATGTCTATCAATGCATCTGCGTGAGTCGATGAACAGCTATTTATTTTTTGTAGGTCTTTTGCTAGGCATTTTCGCGACCCACAAACCTGGACCTCGCTTGCCTTACGGTTGAAGATAGGTGATAAGACAGGAACCCTTGCGTATCCAGTTTGGTGTCTATCAATGCA
>Ga0126342_10012498_pt1 | contig 15138 bp, 12 predicted proteins | sample Cyp1metagenome_FD_92528 | JGI IMG/M metagenome (GOLD analysis project Ga0126342, IMG submission 92528) | Coral microbial communities from Lord Howe Island, Old Settlement Bay, Australia - Cyphastrea 1 metagenome | ecosystem: Host-associated > Invertebrates > Cnidaria > Coral ...
AGCTCTTCTCACCTCATCTCACCTCATCTCAGCTCTTCTCATCTCATCCCATCTCTTCTCACATGTCATCTAAGTAAGTTCTTCTCAGCTGTTTGCACCTCATCCGGGCACTGATCAGCCTATCTCCTCGAAGTTCTCCTCAACTCATCTCAGCGGCTCTGCACGCCAGACAGCTCTTACTGTCAGAGAGAAGTCTCTGGCACAAAAAAACCATTGGGCGCAGAAAGCTTTTGCGCACAGAAGCTTGAGAGACAGATGCATTTACACAGAAGAGCCTTTACAAAATACTTTGTACTACAAAGCTCGCACGAAGCACTTCCCAGTACTACTTTCTACTCCAAAGCTTGCACAAAGTACTTCCCAGTACTACTTTGTACTACAAAGCTTGCACGAAGCACTTCCCAGTACTACTTTGTCCTACAAAGCTTGCACAGAGTACTTCCCAGTACTACTTTGTCCTACAAAGCTTGCACAAAGCACTTCCCAGTACTACTTTGTATTGCGAAGCTTGCACAAAAGACCTCCTAGTACTACTTTGTACTACAGGACATGCACAAGGACTTCTCAGTACTACTTTGTACTAGAAAATGTTAGAAAGCTCGCAAAAAGGACTTCCCAGTACTACTTTGTACTACAAAGCTTGCACAAGTACTCCCCAGTACTACTTTGTACTACAAAGCTTGCACAACACACTTCCCAGTAGCACTTGGTACGACAAAGCTTGCACGAAGTACTTCATAGTACCACTTTGTGCTACAAAGCTCGCACCAGTATTACTTTGAAGCTTTAACAGAACACTATACTGCCTTGTACTACAAGCTTGCACAATGTACTTCCCAGTACTACTTTGTACTACAAAGCTTGCACAAAGCACTTCCATGTACTACTTTGCACTACAAAGCTTGCACAAAGCACGTCCCAGTACTACTTTGTACTACAAAGCTTGCACAAAGCACTTCCCAGCACTACTTTGTACTAGAAAGCTTGCACACAACACTTTCCAAAACACATCAAGCTTTGACACATAGCAAGCTTTTCCACACAGCAAGCTTTTACTCCACAAAGAACGCGTTAACACACAGCAAGCTTTCACGCAGAAAAGCTTTTACACAAAGAACACTTTCACACACAGAAAGCTTTTACACACAGAAAGCTTTACACACAGCAAGCTTTTAAGTAAAGACCTTTTACACAGAGAAACTTTCTGGTTCATAATGACAACAGAAATTGCAGGTCCAAAACCGGATCTCAGCGCCAAAGCAAACAAAAACACGGTTGTGAAGCACTTTTTAAAAGGAATTTTAAAAGGAGAATCGCCAGCGCCAAAATTATATAAGAAAATTTGCCGACAAATCACCACCGCAGCCTTGATGCAGCCACTCCAATACGATTCACACTGTCCAGCTGCAAAAGACCATAGTATTACGCATGCAGCCGCGGCACCAAGGAACCTTGACATAGCCATTACAATGCGATATCCAGATATTAAATTGCAAAACACAATAGAACTACGCGCAAAGGCGTGAGAAATTGCAGCTCCAAAACTGGGATCTCGGCGCCAAAACCAAAAAAAAACACGATTTTGAGAACGTTTTCAAAGAAATTCTAAAAGGAAAATCGCCAACCCCAAAACGGAGAAAATCTACTGAGAAATCACTATCGCAACCTTGATGCGGCCACTCCAATACGATTCACGACTCTCAGCTGCAAAATTACGCACGAGGTACCCTTCATCGCCAGCTGCAGCCAATTCGTCCCATGCAACAGCCATGCAGCCATTACAATGCATTTTGCAGCAGCAGGTGCGCATTTATGCAGCCATTGCATTGCCATATGCATCCACGCGTTGCAGAACACCAAGGGAGAACCAATCACACGTCAAAACGAACGGTCGGCAACCGCCGCAGACACAAGGTACTTTTCATCGCCGGCCGCAGCCACTTTACACGGAAAAACTCAAGGTTTCGTTCCGGCCTCCTCCCCAAAACAAGCCCCATGCAATATTCGTGCAGTAATTACAATGCGTTTGCAGCAACACGTACACATTCAAGCAGCCATTGCGATTTGCATCCACGCGTTGCAGAACACCAAGGGAGTGTCACACGTCAAATCGAACGGTCCGCAACCCCCGCACACACACGAGGTAGCTTTCATCGCCGGCTGCAGCCACTTCACACGGAAAAACGCAAGCTTTCGTTCTCCGGCTTCCCCGGCACAAGCCCCATGCAACATTCATGCAGCCATCAAAGCGTTGCGGCATCACGTGGCAAACCCACTTGTATCTAGTCACCACTTCCCCAAGTCACCACTTGCCTTAGTCACCACTTCCCTAAGTCCTCACTTCCCTAACTCCCCTTCGTCACCACTTCCCTTCGTCACCACTTCCCTAGGTCATCACTTCCCTAAGTCCCCCTTCGTCACCACTTCCCTTCCTCACCGCTTCCCTACGTCACCACATCCCGGGTCTCCACCTCCCTTCGTCACCACTTCCCTAGGTCATCACTTCCCTAAGTCCCCCCACCTTCGTCACCACTTCCCTAGGTCATCACTTCCCTAAGTCCCCCCCCTTCGTCACCACTTCCCTTCGTCACCGCTTCCTCACCGCTTCCCTTCGTCACCACTTCCCTTCGTCACCACTTCCCTTCGTCACACTTCCCTAGGTCACCACCTCCCTCCGTCATCACCCTCCGCCATCATCACCACCCTTCGTCAGATGTATTGTTGTGTGATGTACTGTTATGTGATGTATTGTTATGTGATGTAGTTGCGTGATGTATTGTTATGTGATATACGTATTGTTATGTGATGTATTGTCACCACTTCACCACCCTTCGTCAGATGTATTGTTGTGTGATGTAAAGCCATTCGAATAAAAGTCATCCGTAACTCGGAAGATTGCTTCCCAACTTCTTTTGGTCATTTGTTATCAACATGCTGCGTTTCCACATTTCGGGGAATGGTAGTTTAATAATTTTAAGGTAGTCTTAAAATGTCTTGAGTACATCTTGGGGAGGCCAACGTAGGAAGACTTTAAATCTGTCAGTGCTCTAGTCCCTTGAAACCATGTTTCTCTTGGAGTTTCCCTGGCAGCTCAACTTTGCATGCTTTTGTTGCGCTTAAACTTAAGGTTTAAAGTTGACCAGATGCATTTCACATATTCAGATTGCTGGAAGGCAAATGTTCAACAAGAACGAGTTGAGGGCTGCTCATCGGGCGTTGTTCACTGATGCAATCGCAAAATATCAGGCAAAACTCGAACAAACGACTGCTGACTTTGTCGTTCGCTCGCCCTCAGCATTGAGGTCTTCCCGGGTTGTGGATGTTTACGTACGAAAGCGGCCGCTTTTTCCACACGAGGAAACGAAGCGGAACGATTTCGATGTAGTATCAGTCCTTCCACGAAGTTCGCATAGTTCACCTACCCAAGTCATCCTCCACAACTGCCTTTTCCAAGCAGATCTCCGCACACCAGTGATTCATCACTTGCGTTTTGCATTTGATCACGTTTTCGATGACGAAGTCTCTGACGAACATGTTTACAAAAATGCTGCAATGAGCCTGGTAGAATCGGCAAAAACAGGTCATGCCAACACAATCCTTATGTTTGGGCAGACAGGAAGCGGGAAGACTCATACCATCAAAGCGATTGAAAGGTTGGCTGCGCATGATCTTTTCATTTCTGGTCACCGCTTGTCGCTGACGCTGAGTGTAGTCGAGCTTCGAGGCTCTCATTGTTTTGATCTATTGCTGCCAAACCTCCCAGAACTCCGTCTTCGGGAGCTTCGAGAGCAGCAAAGTGCCTTCATTGCTGAAGGTGCTCACGAGTTGCACCCACAGACGCCGGAAGATTTGGTGGCAGCTTTTGAGGCAGCGAGGCAACGCAGAGCTACCAGTGCAACGGAGGCGAATGATGAAAGCTCTCGCAGCCATGCCATTTGTAGCATTAGATTGTTCGAACGTTCAGGTGGCAGCCCAGCCGGCTCGCTAACACTGGTGGATTGTGCTGGTACAGAACGGCGAAAGGATTCAGCCAATCACTCCAAAGAGCGACAGCAAGAAGGAGCTGAGATCAACGCGTCATTGCACGCCTTGAAGGAGTGCATCCGCTTCATGTCAAAGAGGCAGCGCATTCCTCCACATGCCTTCAGGGCCTCAGCTCTTACCAAGCTTCTTGCCACATCCCTTTGCTCCGAGACGCGGCTCTCTGTCATTTGCACTATCGCACCTGCTGCATCCGATACCGAACATACGCTTTCCACTTTGCGAACAGGAGCGACGCTGCGGATAAAAGGATCTGATCAAAGAGGTGAGAGTGATGTGCAGAAGGAGGTTTTGCAGAATATCTTGACAAAGCAGCGAGATTTGCATCCTCGACAATGGTCACCGCAGCAAGTGCAGACTTGGTTGACGGAACTTGAAGATGGGAACTTTGCTGCCACTTGGCTATCAAAATCAAGAAACTGAACGGGAGGTACTTGGCCATAGATTGCCATGCATCACAAGTCATCAAGAGAGGAGAGAGGAAATCCCCACTACTATTCTGCTTTGATGCAATGGCCCTGGCTGAGGATGTAAGCTCTTCCTTGCCGACAGAATTTACTGGGCAGATGTTGGTCCGCCTCAGCGAGGGGCATTGTGTGCAGCTGTGTGGTTCTGAAGGCCGAGGCCGGCAAACTAAAAGGATCAATATGGTGACATTAATGCCGCAACCATGCGACCATCCACAAATAACAATCATATTCACAGTCAACCGGGCATTGTATACAAAGGCTTAGAAAGACTCGAAAGAGATTCTTCATTATCGTTGCCACGACGACGTCGTTTTCAAATCTTGGTTGTTGTTTTCCTGTCCCGCAGGTCGCCTTCTTTTCGATTTGCTGCACAAAGCGATCCGTGGGTCTGATCAGTCTCGGTAGCTGCCCAGTAGCCATGCCATAAAAAGTCAGTTGCTCCCATGATTTGCGTGTTGGCCTGAGATCGATAGATTCGATCCCATTGTTTAGAGTTTAGATTTTTATACATTTCTCAAATTTGATAAATTGATACATGGCTCTGGGGCGTGGTCATCTCTTCACATGCGCTGTTGCTGTTCATGCTGGCTCAGACGAACAGTCTTAGTCCGTCCTATCGAAACGTTTCTACCTGACTCATTTGGCTTCTACTGCATGCAGAGCCCTAAGACCTAAGCCTCACGGACTGTTTCGAGAGACAAACAACATCAAATGACTAGTGACTAGTGTACATCCTTCATTTCCCATCCAGCTTTGGAAATTTGTTGTGGCTTCACTGAGGTCCACGAACTCATGGCATTTGCTTTAGCGGCTGCAGCTCTGCTATCTTCAGGACCCTGCCAGCTAAAGTGTCAACTCTTTTGAGGTTGCGTGTGCATACTCCAATCAAACCCGCCAACCATGTGTGAGGATTGGCGTTCTGCCCTACCTTGGAGGACACTGCCCTCGATCAGGCATCCACGCAGCCATCAGACCATATCAAACCATATCAAACGATATCAAAACATATCAAACCATATCAAACCGCATATACAGCCAGCACGAATCCCCGAAGGCTATGTACACAAAGCGGCTGATGTTTACAAAGTCCCAATGTAGATTGGTCTTGTCGCAGTTTTGTTAGGAAACCATGCATGCAAGCCCGTCCCGTGCAGGCCTGTGATGCTGAAGACTCTTCATTGGTGCAGCTGCAAAAACAGAGGCAGCTTGGATTGCAAAGATTTTCATCAATGCAATGCTCCACCTACCTTTTACCTATTTGATTCTATTTGCATCCGATAGCTATCAAGATGCCAGTTTTTTTTGCTTTGTAGCTAGGTGCAGCTGCAGCCAGTGGATTGCCTGTATCAGTGCTAGCTAGGTCCATGAAGCATCCTTGACATAGAGGTCAGAGAAGATCTTCAATATACATGTATATATATATATATATATTATCCTTCAACAAGCATCAGGAACCTATAGGTCTACACACACACAAATGCATACAACTATTAATAATACATAACATTATACATTGTATGCACATGCAAGTAATTATGTATTATGTGCATATATATATATCATTATAGAGAGAGAGAGAGAGAGAGATTGTAAAAGATCTTGGCTGCGGCGCACCTGTTTGCCATTGGAAAAAGGTTGCTTCCCATTCCCACCGGCTGGAACTAGCCAGCAAATAATCAGCCGAAAGCGCTTTGAGCATCTCTGCTGTGTGCATGCTGCCAAGTATCTGAGGAGACATTAACTTTTTTTTGGGCACATTTAAGTTGATATGGGGCGGTGGATGTGGGACATGTGAGACCTAGGCACCGTTTAACTCACGCTTTGGCGGTGAAGGCGGGAAATGATTGCTCTTGTAAGGCTTTCCATTTTGACCTTCCACAGTAACATCCGAAACTGTTGAGCATGTTTGAGTTGCAGGGAGACAGGAGTTCGCCTTTGAAGCTTGCAGACTTCCAACAGACAGGAGAATGCTACGACAGAAAGGCCAACAATAACTGGGCAGTAGTTGATGCACATTTACATCCGAGACCATTTGGTGGAAAACCTGTGGCATTTTCTGACTTGATGGGTCGCTTGCGTCGGGCGGGAATTTTGTTTACCACGTTGTATGGCATAGGCCAACGTTTGCCAGTTGACTCTAGCTGCTCATATTATTTGGACTGCCCAGGGACAGACGTCATGCCAAGCCTCAAAAATGATTTTTTCAACGCTCAAAGCGTGCTAGACAGTGCAGCTGATTTAGCTGATCCAAGTGGGCCACGGATTACCTTGTCAATGTCTTTCATCGACTTGCATGATCCGGCTGGAAACTTGGAGAAGATGCAGCTCCTGCAAAATGAATTCCCTGGGATGTTCAAGTGGGTTGGCGAAATCAATTTGGTGAAACAAGCTCTCTGGCCGAATCATCAGGGACTACCTGTTGAACTTGACACCGTTCCAACTTGGAAGCCATTTATGGATGAGTTTCTGAAGCAAGACATTCCTGTTGCTTTGCACTGTGATCTTGGCAATGATGAAAATGGCACGCAATTTCTTCCCTTGATGGACAAGGTCCTGGACACATATCCGAACAACAAGATCATTTGGGTACACATGGCTGGAATCTCCAAGCAATTGAAGCCACACCTTGCTGCAAAAGGGGTGTCCCTTTTGCAAAAACTCAAGGTGCCGGTGACGATTGAGGATCATGTCGCAATGATCGGCAAGCGTTTGGAGAAGCACCCGAAGCTGATGATCGACCTATCCTGGGACATTCTCTATGATGAACTTTACGCATCACCAGCGGAAAGAGAGCTTTATGTAAATTTGATCAACAAATATCCAGACCGCTTTCTCAGTGGATCGGACCATGTGGCGTCGGAGGAGAAGACTGAGAACACATACAGTACCGAGCTTAGCATTGGTTTGTGCCGCAATGTGACCTTGACATATTTTATGATTATTGGATATTAATTATTGGTCTTGTTGAGTATCTGGACCTGCTTTTCTTCAGCTTTCCCGCCTGGGAGGCCTGAAAGAGAGCTTAGCTTACGGATGCATACGGTTTTTTCCATCCTCCCGTTGGTGTATCCCTCGCCGAGGACAAGAAATCAAAAAGACAAGTGCAATATTCCTGAATCTGAGTGACGTTGCCTTCCGGAACATCGCGCTTGGACAGAACTACTTCAACTTGACAGGCAGGGCGGCCCAAGGCAATCACGCCATGCTTCAGCCCGTTTCAGCCCATAGAGTTTCATCCTAGGATCCGTGGTGTTTGTTGATGTTTGGGGATGTTTGTTGTTGTGCGTTCTTTTTTGATTTCATATCCCTCAGTCTTCTCTACCTCAAGGAAGTTACCTCCTTTATTGGTCACTCATTTCTTTGCAACTGCGTCACTTCAGCCTTGCTGCAGATCCTTAGGCCTCAACTTCACTGCGCCGAAGGTTTGCAGTGCTGCACCGGAGGTCCTGCTAGAACAGGACACCTAAATGGGGCGGTGCAGGAATTCACGAACATGCAACGGATGCAAAACTGGTCAAACCTTGAGATTGGTTTAGAATGGACATGAGGGATAAACATGGTAAACTGGCTATGCTCGACATTCAGCGCATCATAGTGGAATATAATGGAATATAGATGAATATAGTGGAATGTGACTGAATGTGAATCTTCTTTAGCTGAGGAGAGCCTCCGAGCACCGCATCCGGATAAAGGGGCAGAGGCACATGGCATGATTTCGCTGCTCTTGTCTTTTCTCCCAAATGAGTTGCCTTGGAATCGAACCTTGCTGGTGGGCACCTACGTGACTGCATGGATTTGCATGTCTTCCTGGTGATCTACTATGGTAATAGGAATGATCGTCTCGCTAGTTTCCATTCCCTGGCTGCCTTTGGCTCTTGCGATGTGTGTCTTAGTCGAGAGAGAGAGAGAGATAGATAGATGATAGATAGATAGATAGATAGATAGACAGACAGACAGACAGACAGACAGACAGACAGAGAGAGAGAGATAGAGAGATAGAGAGATAGAGAGATAGAGAGATAGATAGATAGATAGATAGATAGAGAATGATAGAGAATGATAGAGATAGATAGATAGATAGATAGATAGAGAATGATAGAGAATGATAGAGAATGATAGAGATAGATAGATAGATAGATAGACAGATAGATAAACAGACAGACAGACAGACAGACAGACAGACAGACAGACAGACAGAGAGAGAGATAGATAGATAGATAGAGAATGATAGAGATAGATAGATAGATAGATAGATAGATAGACACACACACACACACACGTATATATATATATATTTATACACACAATATACACATAAATATTAAGAAACACATTTTGCTTGGAAAGGTTGTCTTAGGAAAGAGTCAGACGTCATTCACTACCTCAGAAGGCGCTGACACGTGTTCTCCGATCAAGATGGAAAACTTACACGCCTGGTTGTTCATGCTTGTCCCACTATGACTTGACAAACATATGTAAACAAACAATAACAAACAGGCTAATGTTGCGAAATGTACTCTTACTAGTCTTACTACTGGCCTTGTTTTTGTTGTGTGCGTGTTCGTGTGGAAATTCTTGAGCGAAATGTGGTGTTCATGTTCAGCTCGTTTGTCCTCGTTTCGTCTCTGCAACCGTCTGAAGCCAAAGGAAATGTGTCAGCAGGTGTCGATTTTGGCAGGCGCATCTTTTTGCATGTCCTGGCTTCTGTGTTAGGCGCCATGATTTAGATTGGAGTGGTCTGTGTAGAAGTAAGTACTTGTTGTGTGGCAGGCGTAGCACTTAATTAAGAGAGGTGGCGTTGCATTTTGCTTCATGCAGCGCCCGAGCACCTTTGACGCGCCCGACCCTGTAGTTCCTTTTTGTTTTGCATAGCACTTTAACCGTGCGAAGGAGTCCGCATTAATTACAGGATACCTTCTGGTAGTAGGCCTGCCTAGTATATACAGGGCGAGGGTTATGAATTAGGTGGTGGGTGCAGCATTTGGTGGGGTTTTGGAGCTTGTTTGTTGGTGTGGCAGGCGCAACATTTGTGCATATTCTCGTGCCTTGCAAGGGTGCCCACACGAGAGTGTCTCACACAAGTGTGCAGGAGAGCCATGGAGAGCCATGGAGAGCCACAACACTTCTCGTTTGCTGCAAACTTGTCTCACGAGAGTCTCACAACAGTATCTGACAATATGTCCCACAAGACCACGAGCGTCCCACAAGAGTTTTTGCCAAGAGCATCTTCAAGGAGCTGTGCCGTTTTTCCCGAGAAAATATTTGTCTTTCATGCGGTCATGCGCCATTTTCCTGTGGGATATTATTGAAGGTAAATCATTATTCCCTCCGGGTTCACAGCTGCCATCTTGTTGGCAGACTTGCACTGCCTCATCCAGCCCTGCTGAGCTCGCAGAAAAATGGTTGAAGTGTGTTGTTGTTCTGGCAAAGCGGAATTTAAATCAATGTGTTGGATTCCCGCCCCTTGCGGCGAAGGTGAAACTACCCACGAGCTTCCCGAGCTCCAGGCAAAAGAAGCAGGCAAGACATGGCAAGACAATCGTTCCAGGATTTTTAGTCTGTCGATTCACATGTGTTGTCCTTGTTGCTGTGGACTTTTGGTATGTGCGTGCTGGCATGTGCTACTGTAGCATGTGTGTGCCATCATCCCATATACTTGTTTTGAGAGGTCATGGTGGCCACAGACGATTTTGCTCAGAGAGTTGAAGTCTTGCCGGCAATAGCAGACTTCCGAAAGGGCTCCAGGTCATGCTTTGATCGCACAGTCACCGACAATTGGGCTGTGGTTGATGCCCACCTACATGCCCGGCCATTTGGAGGACCGCCAGTTCCATTTAGCGAGATGATGGACAGGCAGAGGCGTGCTGGCGTCCTTTTCACCACTTTGTATGGAATTGGGCAGCGCCTACCAGTGGATTCCAATTGCACTTACTATTTGGATTGCCCTGGCACGCCCGTCAAACCCAGCTTGAAGAATGACTTCTTCAACGCCCAAAGCGTGTTGGACAACCAACAGCCAGGCATCACTCCTCTCATTACTCTGTCCATGTCCTTCTTTGATTTGGATCATCCGGAAACGATACTGCCCAACATGAAATTGCTGCAGACTGAGTTTCCCGGAATGTTTCGCTGGGCGGGTGAGATAAATTTGGTGAAGCAGGCTTTGTGGAAGAATTTGGCGGGGCAGCCAGTTCCAATCGAATCAATCCCTAAGTGGAAACAATTCATGGCTGAGCTCAGAAGGCAAGACATCCCAATGGCAATTCATTCTGACTTGGGAGATGAGGTGGATGGTACCAAGTTTTTGCCTTTGATGGACAAAGTTCTCAGCACGTACCCCAAGAACAAGATCATTTGGGTGCACATGGCCGGGATTTCGAAGCAATTGGATCCCAAACTCTCTCTTCTTCAGCGACCTGTTTTCATCCAGCAGCACGTGAAGCTTATACATGACAGATTGAACCAGTACCCCAATCTTTATATAGATCTGTCGTGGGATGTGCTCTACGATTCCATCTATCACGACAGTGAGGAGGAGAAACCATACATCGAATTGATCAACAAGCACCCTACCCGGTTTCTGAGCGGATCTGATCATGTTGCAGCAGCTGCCAAAACAGAATCCTCCTACAGCGACATGCTTAGCTTGAACGAGTTGCTGAGTAATCATTTTGAAGCCTGTTACTTGTGCCACATTCACCCATGGAATTGAACATGACTGAGACATGCAGATTAGTGCAGATTAGTGCAGCAGTGCACTGCTTTGTTGAGGAAACGAGCTTGCGAAGGTGAATGCAATCTACAAAGAGCTCTCGGACGAGGCATTTATAAACATTGCACTTGGAGGGAACTATTTCAAACTCGCTCACCTGGATGAGCAGCTTGGCGAGATTGTGCACCAACAATGGGCACATGTGTGCGCAGATCCACTGCAGATGCATATTTCTCTGTGGATTTGCAAGGATGTAGGATGATTTGAGCTTTGCACTTGCTTAAGCCCCATAAATAGATAATGAATGATAATGATAGAGCTTGCTCACCATGCATAGAATGGACATGAATCGCAAAGGCCAGCGCAGAAGCTTCTTGCAATGCTTTCATTTTCATACCCGCGTACCCACACTGTGGATGTGCCTAGGTATGTGCCTCCACCAATCTGCCGGGTTCAATTTCGAGGAGTCGAAACGAGGGAAACTGAAGCAAGAAACGGCTGATTTTACTTTTGGAGTTGTGGTTCTCCCAGCATGTCATAGCATGTTCAGAATTGTCCAGAGATGTCCGGCCTACTGTTGCTTATTGTTGCTTTATTCCATTTATTTCATTGATATTACCCACCTGGGCAAACGATTCCAGGGCTTTAGACATCTCCGGACACCTTGCCGAACTTGCCATACATTCCTCATTTGTCGTGCATTTTGTGGTGCATTTGCGCATCAGGCAGCAAGCATTTTCTGTTCTTCGTGACGACTAGCTTGGCAGTTGCTGGCATCATCCTGGTCTTTCTCCTTCGAATCTGTTTGTAGAGCAGACCCTCGCAACAAGCGAGAGGACTGCTTAAAGCCCTGTAGGACAGAAGTGCAAAAACAAGAGAAACATGAAAGATCAAGCAACCTATGGACATGATTCACTCACTTCTGGATATTGTTCAATCATGATAAAAATGAGAGAGAGAGAGAGAGAGTTTCCAATCATACAGATGACCGCAAACTTACTGTAAGTCCCCAGTCTCAAAACCACTTTTTGCGCGCCATGTTTGCAGAGTTTGGCTTGGAGTTATCCCCTTGTCTGTCTTGCTGTCTGCACAGCTTCCCCTACTTTCCAAAGGCACTTGGAAGATTTGGAAGTGCCTTGTGTGAGAATGAATAGATGATGCAGATGCTGATTTCATCGCAAAAGCCTTCCGGCAGTCTTTGAAGCGATTTAACAGGCCCAACAGCGGCAGAGGCAAAATGGGTGACTTCGTCTACCCAAGACACGGATGCATTCAGGCACGGTCGAGACAGAGACTTACATAGTAACTAGTGTGACGGGCAGCCTGGCTTTTTCCTCCTTTCCATTTTGTTCTGTTAATCAGTTACTTAATCATCTTAATCTCCCTCACAGCTTGGTATCGTCGTTTTAGTTCCCACTCGGTGCGATCCAAGCTGCAGGAGCTGATGCTCAAAGAGGCGGCATGGACGGCCAAGTTCATCCGCCGTCAAAGGGAGGAGGAAGCGGAGGAGCTCCGCCATGTGCCCATCATGTGCACATCATGGGCCCACCATGCTCACATAAGTCGGAGCTTGTCACATCAGCTGGAAAAGTCACCAAAGACTCATCAAAGTGTTCATTGTGTTCGATGGATTCTGAGTCTGATTCTATAGCATATAATTGTGATTGTGACATATTGTGACACTGCATTCTAAATTGTAGATGTTCTTTAGATTCTAAAGTTTAAAGTCCAAGCTGTGGGCTGACAGTCGCAGGAAAAAGCCGCGAAGCAACGCAGATCCAACTGGGAGCAGCAAGCTGAGGAGTATTCCTGGCTTGCACGGGAGTAAAAGGCAACCATGCTCCGCTTTCAACAGGAAATTCAATCACAATGAAAATAAGTTCATGAAATCATGAACACATCAGAAGCATACATCGTGCTGATGCCACTCTGCAGGATACGATCGTGAAGTTTCTCAAGTCACCAAGCACTACGGCTCCCAATGCACGCAGCTCAGCACAAAGCTTGAAGGTCACCCCTTGTCAACATGGGCAGTCTCTTGAGGCTCTTTGTGTTTAGTCTGGGGTTTGGGCTGCACTATTGCCTCTGTTTGCAATGTATGCCTTGATGGCTTCGAAGTCCAAAGTCGATTTGGCTCAAGTTTTTTGTTCTTTCGGCACTTCGTGTTTGGGCCAAAACAAGGCATGTCCCAATTCGTGCGCACGCCCTCTCCAAGGCGCAGGAACCCCGAGGATCTTGATGTGGCACTCACACCGACACAAGACCTTTTTGAGAGCCGGTCGTCTACTCCAAGTGGTTCTCCAGGTTTGTTGGATCGAATCTATGAACGGAAACGAGCAGCACTTGTGGATCTGAACGGAACTGCAGATGCACCTCCACGCCGGCGATTGCGCCGAGGAGATCCACAAGAAAACTCGGAAGAGAAAGTGTCGGTTCAGCGTTTTACCTTGGTCAGCCGGGGTGCACCACCTGTCAGGCGTCAGCCAGCTCAGCATGAACTACTTCGAGTACCTCCCAGGGATTCAGCGAGCTTGGGGGATGAAATTCACGTTTGCCGCTGTTCAGACTGCGACAAACATGGTGTTCGCCGACGGCTAAGTGGGCGCCGCACTTGCCGCAGGGACACGGAATCGCATCCAGAATACTGTCTCTTGTTGAATTTGACTGATCGATTCGAGGAGGAATGCCACAGAGAAAATGCTGATTTGGTCAACGAAGCGTGCTGTCGTGAGAAGAGTGCGTTTTTCATTCTTGGTCCAGGATCCACTGCAGTTGGATATGTTGCAGCTGAAGTGGCAGCGAATCGAAAAGTCCGGGGGCTGCAAGAGTTCGACGAAGATGACAGAACTCCTTATGTCACACAAATCTATGTGGAACCCGAGTTTCGCAAGCAGGGCTATGCCAGTCAGGCGTTATCCTTGCTCTTGAGAGATCATGGAGAAGTCAAGGTTGATGGCCCTTCTAACATTGTCTCGCACATCCTGGAGGGGCAAGGCTTTCTGCGGGCTGGCAGCAAGGACGGGACAGATGGACGACCGATTGTGGCTTTTGCCCGCGAGGGCATCAATGTATAAGGGCATTACTGGGACTTTGCCATGTAGGATCGTGTAGGGCCGTAGGGAATGAAACGTCAGCGCAATTCATGGAGAGGGTATGTGACTCTACATTGCATGTGACATGTAATTTGTGCCTGCAATCGGCGCAGCTTTAAACAATCGCTTCAGTGCAAGGTGAAACCAATGCCCAAATGGTACCTGTACAGTCGGGATTGAAACTCCCAAGTGTACCGCTTGCTGTCCCGTGCGCGCAGCAGTACGTTGGCCAATGTTTCTGGCAAATGCAGAGAGTCCGACGACACGGAAGAAACCCAGCGGTGTCCACGTAAAGCGCTAGACTTTGAAGTGGTGACCACAGACTGAAGTGTGATTTGAATAATTCAATTCCTTCCAATGGTGCAGGGCAAAGACCGCGCGTCTTGATATGGCTGGCCAAGCGCTTGGTTCAAGAGCTCACAATAGCCCACAGCCGTGCAATGCAGTTGTCCTTTCCCTCCATGCTATTTGGATCTATTTGGCGGTGTGTTTGTCACCTACACGTCCCAAACTGGTAAGCAGCTCGGATTTGGCTAGGCCTATCCACAGGCATGCTGGAGATGCCGACTAAGCCGGCATCAAAGGTCACTCCATCTTGGATTGGACTTACTGTTTGCTGAACACTGCGTGTGTGTGTGTGTGTGTCAAGCTCTGTACCGAAGAGTTCCTCACTTTTTGCGGCTGATTTCAACCAACTAGTTTTTTTTTAAACTGCTTTCTTCCATAAATTATGGATACCATTGCACCTTAATTCACAGCAGGGGGCACAAGGACCTTTGGTGAGTCTTGTGCCAATGAAGACGCTCACCTTAGGTTGTGAAAA
>Ga0126342_10012499_pt1 | contig 15138 bp, 16 predicted proteins | sample Cyp1metagenome_FD_92528 | JGI IMG/M metagenome (GOLD analysis project Ga0126342, IMG submission 92528) | Coral microbial communities from Lord Howe Island, Old Settlement Bay, Australia - Cyphastrea 1 metagenome | ecosystem: Host-associated > Invertebrates > Cnidaria > Coral ...
ATCTACTTGGTGCCTCACCTCACTAAGTAGGTTATATCATTGTTACATCATATATCCCCTGGTTGGTGGTTTGGAACCATGGAATTTTGAATGACTTTCCATTTAGTTGGGAATGTCATCATCCCAACTGACCAATAATTTTTCGGAGGGGTGGCTCAAAACCACCAAGCAGTCCCTGTTTTTCCACGGGTTCCACGTAGGGTCCATCCACTAATCCACCAGGGTTTTTTCTGGATGAAATCACGCAGGTCACGGAACCGGCGAATGAGCATCCGACCACTGCGGCTTGGCACAGGGCTGGCCATGTGCACGTGACCCCCAAGTCAAAAGTTATCTAAAGTTGCCATCAACTTCAAAGGGCAAAATATGAAAACATAAAACATACATAAAACATACTATGTCAAAGTTGCTCCACTGTTTTTTTTACCATATACTTGACTTGCTTGACCTATATTGATGATGAAGTTTCCATTGAATCCCCAGCAAAATCCAATCCAAGGTCCCTGCAAAAGTTCCCAACGAAATGTGCAGGAAGTGTTCATTGAGTTAATAAAATGCACATGAAATTCCATGAAGTTTCCTGCAAAAAATCAGCACCATCCCTCCGAAAAACCTTTGATGTTCCCACTGTTTCAGAGAGTTTTGCCATCGACAAACCATGTTTTTCCGTCGTTTTCCATAGTTTCCCCCTGGTTCCCCTGCCATTTTCCCTGGGAACATCCGATCCCGTGGCGGTTTCACGTCACAGCCTCCGAGCGTCCGAAATTTCAGGTCGAGAACATCCGCCGCTTCGGCGGCTCCACGTCGCCGGCCATGCCCTGGCCGGCGGAGGAGCACACGCACGGCGACGGCGCGGAGGATAAGTTGGATCGCCTGGAGAAGATTATCCTGAGAGCCACCAAGATGCTGGGAATGATATGGTGATGTGGGTTTGGGTCAATACCTATTAATACCATTTTTAGTGGGATGAACATCCATAAATCCCAGCTATGACTTGGGGTTCACCAGGGGTACTATTGGTTTTGACACATTCCCATATCTAGTGTGATTTTGATATAGTGATCCTGGGAATGCGAATTGGCCAGCTGGAATGATGGTGATGTTTTGGTGGTGTTTGATGGAACTGATGGTGATTGATAGTAATTTGATGGTGATTGATAGTAATTTGATGGTGATTGATGGTGTTTGATGGTGATTTGATTATAGTGATTTGATGGTTTTGATGACTCTATAGTGATATTTCCTGGACTATAGTGGTGTTTGATGGTGATTGGTGATTTGATGGTGATTTTTATGGTGATTAATAGTGATATTTGCAATAGTGATGTAATAGATCAAATAGTAATAGATCAAATATAGTGATGTTTCATAGATCTATATAATAGTGATAGATCACTGGGTGACTTGGGTGTGATCCAATAGTGATTTATCATTAATGATATAAAATAGCGCTCTAATAGTGATTTATACTGTGTTTCTATAGTGTTGAAGTGTTGAGTGATACCAGTGGCAGAGGGAAGTACACCCAATAAATATCAACAATTTTCACCAAGCTCCATCATTGCATATCATTGGGGATGGTTTATTCGTGATTTACCCTCTGGTAAACGTTTACATAGCTATGGAAAATCACCATTTCTAATGGGTAATTCCACTATTTCTATGGCCATTTTCAATAGCTTTTTGTATGTTTACCAGAGGGCAATAGTGTGTTTCTATAGCGTTGAATCCTGCAAGATTCGCAAGATGTGTTCTTCTTTGTTTTAATGACACACTCGACGTATGTGTTTCTATGATGTTTTTATGTTCTAGCCATGCGTTTCTAAGGTATTTCTATGGATTAACCACTAGATTAGTGCTGGGTGTTTTATTGGTGATTTATATCTAATGTGATAGAAAAAAGCTGGGTGTGGGTGTGGGTGTGAGTGTTTTCTGGATTATATACAGTCATGGATTCACCACTAGGTTTTTTCGTGTGTTTCTAGTGACTTGTTTTTTTTACGGTGATTTGATGATGATAAAAAGAGTGATGTTGTTTTGTGATTTGGTGTTGATTTATGTAGCGATTTACTAGCGTTTTTAAGTGATTTATAGTGATTAGGTTGTGATTTGGTTATGATTTAGAATGATTTAGGAGTGACTTACTATTGTTTTGTAGTGATTTATAATGATTTAACAGTGATTTGATACTGAACCTTGTTTAATATATATATATATATAGTTGTATAGTGCTTTATAGGTGTTGAATTGTTGAGTGGTACCAATGGTAGAGTAAAAAAAAACATCATAGTGATTTCACAGCGATTTGATTGTGATTTGATTGCGGTTGATAGTGTGTTTCCATCGTGCTCATTAGTCCGATCATGATTTAATAGTGAACTTTAGTAATGAATTTGTATGAAATAAAACCAATTAAGCGTCAAGTTTATGGCGTTGGTTTACCTCATGTTCTCGTAATTCCAGTGTGTTTTGATTTGATCGAAATTTAATAGCTGTTTGTAGATTTTTGTAGTGATCTAGAGTGATTTGTAGTGTTTTAGTACTTATGGTGAATAGTAGCGATTAAGTTAAGTGTGATTATAGTGATACGTAGTTATTTTAATAACGTCAGGATTCTTTATAGGACGTTTTAATATGTTTTAATAGTATCTTGCAGCAGTTTTGGCAGTGGTTTATAGTGATGTAATGAACCAGTATAGTGCTTTGGTCGTAATGTGTAATGTTTTTTTGGTGGTCTATCGGGACTTTATAGCCAGGCTGCAGTGAAAACGCGAAAAAGGGTCCAAACTAACTGTGATTCCAATTTAACATTTTTTTATAGCAACTGATAGTGATTTAAAGGTGAATTGTAAGGATTTATTTTGATTGAAGAGAAATGTTCATGTATGTAGTATTTGTGCAACATTGTTTCCGTATTTGAATAATTCATTATATATCTATAATATATCAATTATAGTACATGCATGGTAGTAGCCTAACAGTAAATTCATAATAATGTGAGTTTAATATAGTTTAATAGGAATTGTTATAGTTTTGTTTGTGTGATAATGAGTGATAGTGACTTGATAGCAAATTACGATGATTTTTTAGTGAATTATAGCATTTTCCATTTGAATTTATATCAAGTCAGTAGTCACTTCAGATGCTGGCTGGTAGTTTTAGCGAGCTTGTGGTAAAACATTTAGTAAAAACTTCATATTTTGTAGTACTAGTGATCCATCCACACCAATCACTGGGGTGAACTAACCCACAAAAACGAAGTGGGTAGTTGGCCACCAAGTCGTGAAGCAACCATGGTAACTGAGGCTATAGATCCACTGAAAATGGGGGATGGTCATTTTTCCCAATGAGTTGGTTAAGGTTTTCCTTACCCTCTGGTAAACATACAAAAAACTATGGAAAATGGCCCATTTATAGATGGTTTACCGAACTTAAAAATGGTGATGTTGTATAGCTATGTTAAATTACCAGAGGGTAATGTTTTTATTTTAAAAGCTAAATACAAAGGATTGTGCCCCCAAGTTTCCTGCCTACGTTGATGCACAGAAAAATAGATTCACTCGGACTTACTGCGTTTTTTTTTTCACGCTTCTATTGATGTTGTTGTTCAACCAAACCATTTATTCATTCAGATGGTTTCAGCAGACCAAGATCTGTAAAGAATTCCCAAAAACCATGGCCGAACAAGATCTGTAAAGAATTCCCCAGCGGCCAATGGCCGATGCCGCGGAAAAGGAAGATGACCAAGAAGAACAAGGCCGGAGGCACCAGCTCTGGCCAGTCACAGTCACAACAATCGGGTTCCAGCGCTCGGCTGGGGGCTCAGTTATCATCCCAGAGTTTGGTTCTGACTGGGAAGACACACAGGCTTTGAGGTAGCCATATTTTAAGGCAAGCGAAACATATCAATGTCTATAAATACTATATTAGTTGTGATGTGACCTGGTGTATACATTTTTTTGTATATTCAGGTTCTTTTATTTAAGAGGTCTTCGATGTTCTGGTGTTTTCTTATGATTGATAGGGCACCACATTTAAGACAAAACCATATAACATCATGCATAGCACAATTGTTTATTTATTTTTGTATAATGAGGATGCGTATTCCATTCTTGCACTTGTGCTATGGATGATTGTATATGGTGAAAGTTGCCATATTGTGGTGCCAATTTCTTCATGATTGGATGATCGGATGCAATATATTTTGAACATACCTCTGGAGCATACCCCAAGTCCCTCCAACACCCAAATAAATGGAATGCGTTCATAAACCATCTTTCAATGGCAGGGTCTGTTGACCCTGGGGTCTGTTGACATTTTCTTAGATGGATACTGTAAAACCTCACCATGTTGTGGTTGCTGAGCCCAGTGGTAAATCCTATAGTCGGTGAGAGTGTGACCATAGTTTGGGGCCCCAAATTTCCACGTTAGTTGGTAGCCGTGCTGTTATGTAAGGTGATGTCAATGTTATGTATATAATGTTTTTGTGGGATGTAAGGTAATGTTTGATTACATATGTGTTTATATATTATATGTACCAATCCATTTATCACATGTTTCCAAGTAGAAAAAATAACTCCCTTACAATCCCATTTCAAACCCCATTTGAATACCACCCGTATGTTTAACGTGGAAGTGGTAAACAAAACCCCTTATTTTTGATTTAGAAGTTGTATACATTCCTGGGGAAAACGGGACCAGCCTGGTCAAACCACAAAAAAATAGTTCGAGCTCCCTACTGGAAGATGTTTACATGGAAGTTGTATTGAAACTTTAATTTTGCAACTGGAAGTCGGTCCCCAGAAATTACCAGAATATATTTGACTACAGAACACTTTAACGTGGAAGCTCGCAAGTCTAGCTCAAGCATCTGAAAATCTAAAAAACACTTCCATGTTGATTTTCATGGTTACCCTATGTTACCCTTGTAAATCGACATAGCTGCCCCGAATCAAATCATGTCCAGTAGATCTGTTAGTTGACTGGAGGGTGAATCCCATCCATGTAGATACTCCATTCTGATTGTACATATCCATTGTCAATATATATATATAATTATACATATATATATATTTTTTTTTGACAATGGATATGTACAATCATAATGGAGTAATATGTGTATATATATAATGTGGATGAATGTGATAATCCCAATGAACAACCATCCTCAAATGGTATATTGCGTTGCCAACATTTTATCTATATCCATCATCCATCATCCATCATCCATCATCATCATCATCATCATCACCATCATCACCACCACCATCATCATCAGCAGCAGCAACATCTTTTGGATATATACACTATTACAAAGAAATATGCATAATGTATTATATATATATATTATACCCCACTATATCATGATTGCTTCCACTATATCAACATGAGTATATTTTTCTATATTGTGTCTTTATATATATATAGCCATTTATTTGTGCATCCCCATAATATCCCCATTCTATTTCCAATGTGTGGAACCAAAAATAACATGCTTTTCGTTACCCATAGGATCCATGTATGCTATATATATGGTAACATGGATCCCATCAATATATCCCCAATGTTAGCATATATGCCATACATGGATCCTATGGGTTATGGTGTCAACTTGAGGTCTGAAGATGACAACGAATCTGACCATTGAGCGACGCCATACCATGGGAGATGTGTGTTTTTGCTTCGAAGACGCGGAGTGCAGCACCATTTTTTTTGAGGGGTTGCCAGCCAAAATGGGTACCCTCTGGTAAACTAACATAATAACTGGAAAATAACTATTTTTAATGGGTAAATCCACTATAAATGGTCATTTTCAATAGCTACGTTAAATTACCAGAGGGTATCTAACCATGAGAACGTCAGAAAGGAGATTTAACCGTGAACAATGAGGGGTCAACCAACCAAAATGGTACAAAACGGGCATATGATTTTAAAAAAACAACGATTATATTGAATTTGGGTACAATGGTTTAGAATAAATGAACAATCATGAATCAATTGACAAAAAGAGAGAACATCGTTTCTCTTCCCATCTAAATTTGTTAAAGCACAATACTTCAAAACCCTTTCGAAGGACCCCAAACTGATAGATTTGGTCCGTTACATTCTACAAGGGGTTTGTTTGGGTGTATTTGTATTGTTCATATCAGGGAACGGATTGGTGGTTCAAATTTTCATTCCAGCAAAATCGACGATTCTTTTGTGGAATCGCATTGATGCCAACCATATACCAGAAATCTTCAAGTACGATATTGCAGAAGCTGTTCCCCTTTGGTAATCAAACACATGGTTTGCTGCAAAGTCTTCAATTCGACAATTTCCCCATTCTTTGGCATATAAATAATTATAAATACAGACGATTTCCCAGCACCGGAGCTAACCAGTGTCTTACGTTGTCCCGTCCTCGTCGTGCGTTTGAAAACCAATCTTCCATTCGTGGGCTCGCTTCGGCTGAGCCGCAGTCTCACTTTCCATATCCCGTTCCTGCCGTGCGGCAGATCAATGGGGAGTGCCCGTTTTTCAGTGCCCAGAAAAAAGGGTTTCGGAGTTTCCTCAAGTCATGGGACCCCAAATCAAGATCCAACAATTGTGCTGTATGGTTTTTACTTGTCGGCAGCTTTGCCTGGCCTTTTCACCTTCAGTGACCACGGAAAAAACAGCACCCCTGACATCGGACGCCGTCGGCAGCCATTGATGCAGCCCAGAACATGAAGCCGCGAGGCCAATGTCCTAAGCCGCTGATCACGAAGGGTTTCACAGAAAAAAAAGAGCTGGCCATCTTGCAATGGGGCTGTGCTTACTGAATAAAGCATGAGCCACTAGTGAGTTGGGTACAGGTTTTTTGGTATTGGTTTCATTTGAGCAGTTTGCAAGGGAAGGGAATACTGCATAGCTAAAGATCAAGCTTTTGCAGGGTATGTCAGATAAGCATAGATAAGCGTGCTTTGCTCACCCATGAAGGTTGCTGAGACAGATGTTTTCGATAAAACCTGAATAGGGAGTTTATTCAGCAGATTTCTCGGTGTGTCAAAGCCACGTATCCATAGTGGAACTACGTAGATTTCTAGATCACTTACGGCAAACCCAATCATTGAAAATCATCTAAAACCCATCATGATCCCCAATTTTACCATGGATTTGGGTTTTATGAACCATTCCGAACTTGGAGGTTTATGTGGGATGGGACCTAGGCGGCGACGCTGGCCCCGTGCAATGGCACTTTGGGCAGCGTCACCTGCACTGCTGGTTCCGGGGCCCGGAGGGCATCCGGGGCCGGGAGGTGGAGGTTTTTGGTTAGTGCGATGATAATCGTGGTGAGTATTACCCTCTAGAGTAATTTAACAGTTTGCTATAGAAAATTATCATGTTTAATATGTTTAATGGATTTTAATGGGTAAATCAACTATCAATGGCCATTTTCAATAGCTATCAACTATCAATGGCCATGTTCAATAGCTACGTTAAATTACCAGAGGGTATTAACCATAATCCAAACCTTCAGAAATAGGACAGCAGTTAACTTTGGGGAAACCATGTTCAACCATGTTCAACCATGTTCAACCATGATTAAAGTGATGGTAAAATGGCGATTGGTATACGGGGTATACGGTATACAAAACCAACGTTTATTTGGTTGCCCAAACATGTAGAATATACCCTCTGGTAAACTAACATAACTATGGAAAATCACCATTTTTTGGGTGGAAAATCCACTATAAATGGCCATTGTTCAATAGCTATGTTAAATTACCAAACATGTAGAATATACGCCCCAGATTGAGATGGAGGGTTCCTAAACTGCGTCCCTTAAAATCATCCCAGAACTGGTATCAACTGGTGATGGGGTTCCAGCGCTGCTCAGCAGGGTGCCTATCTTAGGAGATGGCGGCAAGCCCCAAAGATATGGACTATCATAATAAGATACCCAAGATATTATGCATAAACTTAAGGGATATACGGATATACCCAAACAAAAAAAGGACTTTATCCCCAAATTCTATGAGTTTTCCCAAAAACCTGTACCAGTTTTTTTCGGAAATCAGGAGACTCAACCGGTCCCACATGACTGACACCTTTGATGTTCTAGAGTCGATGATCAGCATCCGACATTCTCCGACGAATTGAATCGCGGAAGGCACAGCCTCCAGTCATTGATCCACAGTCAAAATGGTGATCCTTTCTATTTACGATATTTACCAGGTTGGTAATGGTAACCTAATTAATGGTTAATGGTGAATAGTTCTAGGACTTGTAGTGATTATAGTAATGCTTATAGTTCTGGTTGGTGGTTTCAAACATGTTTTATTTTCCATAATATATGGGATGTCATCCTTCTCATTGACGAACTCATATTTTTCAGAGGGGTAGGTCAACCACCAACCAGTTACGGTAGTTCCTGTCTTGATGAAAAATGATTGACCCAAAAAAGCAGCTTTTTTTCCGCTGAAAAAGAGAAGTGAATACATGTTCAATCCTTTTATGGAAGGACTGACTGCCCGAATTGACACATATTCTTGGGATGTGTTGGGATGTGTTGGGATGTGTTGGGATGTGTTGGGATGTGGGGGCTGTCAACTAGAAATATAACATGGATCAAAATTTGTCACAAGCAAAATCGCATCAAAAAAGTGTGGTCCAATAGTAGACCCCCCGTTGGATTCAGCAGTGTCTATCTCTGGCAAAATTGGGCATGACAAGGACCATAAAAAGGTCCTACAAAGTGGGGCCCCCAAACGATAGCTAAGTTGGTGAACATAACTCCAATAACTATGGTTTAAGGTACCTATAACTATAGTATTCATGGGGTTTATAAACCATCTTATAACTGGGGGGGCCCACATTGTATGGGTCCAACATATTGACCGTCGCACTTCGGCCTGGGTCAAAACATTGGCACTCTGGCGAACAACCCGGTGTTTGAACAAAAAATGGTCCGGATGACAATCGCATCCCCAGATGTTGCTTACATATCCTACAGCCAACATATACCAAGAAATTCTGATCCAGTCACTCTGGACATATCTGGACATATCTGGACATATCTGGACATATCTGGACATATCTGGACATATCTGGACATTGAACATGGTTTGCCCAGTCATTTAGAATGGACAATCACTGACAAATAACCCATTTTGCAGATCACTCTCCCATAGAACATCGTCGATGTTGTCAAAGATATGGAGCTTCTGGTGATGGATCATCATTACAGTGCTCCCACGGATCGTAAGTGGCTTATAACCCCAGTTGTAGGAGGGGATGAGCCACCACGTCTCAGTTTAATTTGTCCATTAATGTGAGTAAAACAATGTCATAAACCATCCCCCAGCCATCACCATTTTTATAGCGGGTATAAACCATTCCCAAGTTTGGGTGGTTTATGACATTGTTTTTACCCACATTACCAGCCATCTTGAAATTACAAATGCCTTCCTTCCTTCGCAATTCTGAGGCATCTGCACGCGCGGCTGCCGCGGGTGGCACTGGGCAGGCTGGACGAGGGTACAGAGGTGGCATGATTGGGGCTTTAACATGCTTTAACCATCACCATTTTTGTTGAAGGATAACAAAAATATGGAGGTTTCCTAAAATGGAGTTACCCCAAAATGGATGGTTTATAATGGAAAATCCTATTAAGATAGATGAATTGGGAATACCCTCATTTTAGGAAACCTCCACATGATGAAACATTGGGTTGAAACGGTAGAATCGGCGGTAGAATCGGACGGACAACCAAGAGAAATCCCCATCAATTGACACTTACAAATGATATCCTCTGGTAAACAAACTTGAAAATGGCCATTGATAGTTGATTTACCCATTAAACATGATGATTTTCTATAGCTATGTTAAATTACCAGAGGGTATGTTTCCAAATGGCTGGGTGGCATTTTCTTTTGATCTACCCCTAAAATTTCACGGATGAGTTACACCGTTGACTGCTGAAGTCTCACGAAGCCATGCCCAGCCGATAGAAAAACCGATGCGCCTCCTGTGGCCATCAATGAAGTTGACTCGCAATGTTCGTAAAGCGTTTGACCACACCAACCATAGTTTGTTTGATGGTTTATACAAGTCATGTATGATAGAATTGGGGATGGTTTACTAAGTATACTATCGCTTTACTGACACGCTTCTTATACTTTCTGACTCATAGCCCTTTTTGTGTTCCCATGTGGTTTCCTGCTCCAAATTGTAGATCAGCAACTACGCGATGATATCAAAGGATAAACCATGCCCCATTTGACCAATCATCCCATTTGGCAGGTAGTAAACAGAACAGATATGTTTGTTTTCTTCAGAAAACCACACACATCTATACTTAAACGAACAATTTTAATATAAAGTAGACAGTTGACTTTTGCCCCAAGCAAAACAACGATGACTCATGGGGCAGGGAGTTTGAACCATGAAAATTGGGCTTTCTGAGGCCGATTTCTTGAAGGTTCTTCGTCGCAAGCGTGCGAGCCTTGAAGAGGTCCAGTGATGTCACCAGTGATGGGCGGATCTCGCCGATGAATGACCCATGGCTTTTACCATGAAATGTCTCCGGGGGGGTCGTAGTATGTCGTATTTCTATGTTCCCTGAAAGCATCAAACAAACATATTGTGGGATTCATGGAGATGTTGCTTTAGATTGAAGAATCTGGGAGGAAACCATCCATGCAAAATGTTTGCCAAGTAAGGCATCCGCCTGCTGGATCCTTTTTTCAGAAGTTGTCACGTCGACGGTTGTCATTTTGATCTCCTGAAGCTCGATATCCAAGAAGTACTGACCAGGTGAGTCATGAAGTGCGCTCCCAAAAGTTTGGGAAATTTGAAATGGTCCTTGTGGCCCCTGGACTGGACAAAGAATTGGGAAAGGTTTATTTGGAATGACATTCGGAAGGAGGCCAAGGTTTTGTCGACCATCAGGGATCCATCAATCTTCCCTAGGTCCTATTGTGCCCATATCTTCTTGTTGTTAAAGATCCAAGAATGACATTCTTATTCCTGTATAGGTTTATTTTCTGCTTTAGATGCAATGGGGTATGTTCTTGTTTGTTCCTTGATCCCTTTCCTCCAGCACTCAAGTACCCCCTGGAAAACCAGCTGACGTTACAGAAATGTCAAGTCTCCTTGCATGCAACCACTTTGTCCGTGTTTGTTCCTTCCTAATAAACCCGATCAATATCCATAGATAACCGTAAATATCCAAAAATAGTTAAGTAAACCTAGAATATCTATGAATATCTATAAACTATAAAAATCTATAAGTATCATAATTCCATACATATCCATAAGCATAGAATACCGTGATTGTCCCTTAAAATCCCCAATTTTTTCCAAGACCTGAAATGCCATTCTCCACGCCACAGCAGGCAACGTCAGCAGCCGAAGGGTTGCGGGCTGCAGGCCATTTGAGCCACTTGGGCCACAGATTTCGGTCCGCTTTTTTTTTCGAAACATTGGGATTTCACCATTGGGATTTCACCATGAAATTCACCAGAAAGAAAAATAGATTAATGTTGATTGAATCAGATGAAGACCATCCATTGTTTATGATTTCAGCCAGAAAATTGGGGGATGTAACATGATTTAACCATCAATCATTGGGTTTCTTAGTGGGTTCAGAGGTCCTCGTAGCCTTGGGATGGTAACCAGTAACCATCCAATTTTGTTTAGAGGTACAACAACCCATACCTAAACCATCTAATTCCCTTAAAAATTGTGTTTTACATCACAATCTTGGTATTTTTACCATTTTGGATGGTATGTGGAGGGACTAGATATTGGTATGTGACATGGGCTCACCATTCAAAAAAGGGTCGGAAAAAGGGAACCAAGAAACATGCGTACAAAATAGTGTGATTTCCAGATGGACATGTTTAACGGTGATACCATCGATACCGGGTCTTTCGGCGCAGCCATGCGCAGCCTACATTGTCTCTTTGACTCCACCTGAAAATCGCGCAATTGTTGGATGGAACATGGATTGGATTCCGTAGCACATGGTTTTGGGGTTTCCTGTTTTCAGAGAAACCTAGATGTAGTACAGTATTGAAGGATTCTGGGACGTTTGATCATATAGTTGCACTGAATTGCTGCATTTTTCACGGCAGTGACAGATTATGTGTGCATGGCTCAAAGGATTTCCGCCAAGCATAGTGTCATGTCATGTCCTCAAGACTGCCAAGAATGATGCAAATTGTAGGTCTATTAACTCTATTGCTAGCCTAATTGTGGTCTCCATATCCAAATATCCTCATGGTTTGATTGCTAAATCCCATTAAATCCCCCCATTTTTTTCAGTTACCCTCCAGTCGTCGAGCATGGCAATGGACAATCCCCCATGTATAGTTGACTTCCTCATGAAAACCTCCAAGGATCAAGGGGACATTGCCATGTTTGATTTCCGGGAAAATGCACTAATACTCATAACAGTAACATCTAATAACCATGAATCACCATTATCAACCATTAAATCCGAATTGTTGTCGGTGTTAAAATCACCAAAAAAAATCTTCATGTTTTTCTGGCAAGTGCTGTTGGTTCAGCAGTTCAGCACATGGATGGGGCCGCCCCAATTCCTTCGCAGCCTTAGGTGGCGTTCGTGGCTACTCCTCAGCCATAGTGGCCTCTAGCCGAGGTCAGGGTGGCTTCCACTGGCCACCTGTGGCCACCTGGCCATTGCTTAATAAATGCTGTTTTAATACGGGCAAAGATGGGGCTGACCCATTTATACATGGCTTTTTTTTTGGTTTGATGTGGGGGTATCAATCATGGCGTTTTGATATTAGGTTTCATCTGGGGTGATGAAGCAGTCATTTAACCATGCCTTTGTGGGTCCAGGATGGTTATATACTATTCTCGACAGATACCCGGCTGTATCCTTGAAAGCATGTGCATGGAATGCTGCATACATCATGAAAACACTGAACATCCCTCTTAGCATCTCGATTCACGAATCATCATAGTTCATTCATAATATTCATAGTGCAATCTTAAACATTGGAATGGATCTTAAAACCTATGATGCAAAAAAAATGGGGCAGATAGAAACACCCATGATGTACCCTCTGGTTATTTAACATAGCCATGGAAAATGGCCCATAGAAATAGATGGTTTACCGAACTTAAAAATGGGTGGATCTTTCCATGGCAAACTGTTAGTCATAACCAGATGGTATATGGTATAATATGGAGATATCCACCTTAAATTTTGAATATGGAGATATCCACCTTAATAATATGGAGATAACCTTTTAAATAACCAGAGGGTACCAGATTTTGAATTTTTCACCCGAGTTCACCAGGCTTTTGACCCATCCGTTCCGCGCATATGTGAACCGCTCGGAGGTCGAAAATGGTCCGTGGCCGTGGAACTCTTCGAGGAAATGCTGGAGTTTGGAGAGCCAAGGGATCCAGCCGAGGGATCCTGGGATCTGGGCTGGATTTAAAATGAGTAAAATATGATGAGCCATTGAGATTTATGATATGTTTATTTATATTTTATTTATTTATTTATTTATTTATATGTATATGTATATGTATATGTATATTTATTGATAATCAATTTAGGACATTCTTGATTTTAGTGAGTCACTCAGGTCCCAAGACATGCTTTGACTCACCCTGATCTGATCTAGAACTGGAGCGCCTCGTTGATTTCATATGATCTCCCTTCGAGAAAGGTTTGAGAACATGGCTATACATGGCTGGTTGGTGATTTGAAACATGTTCTGAAAACCATCCCCAATTTCAATGATATGGTCCAAATGGGCAAAACCGGCAAAACCGGCGATTCATCTGATTCAAATTGGCAGATCATGGCAAATAATTCGATGACTTTTTGAATTGCTGTGTTCACTGTGTTCTGCAAAATCCTCTGTTGGTCATGGCCATGGTTGTTTTTGACTCATCAGACGTTTTGAGGACAGCACTCTAGCGTAGTTTCGCGAACTTGTGTCGGATGTTTTTGTTGGAGAAGCTTGCTGTTCCTGAAAAAACATCTGGTTTGATGTTTGATATATTTTATATATATATATATATATATATATTTGATATATATATATATATATTTGATATATATTTGATATATATATATATATATGTTTTTTTAGATCATATCAACCTATCTTTTTTTATAGATGACATATCAACCACGATCACCGTAGTATCACCAGGATGACCATGGTGGTTTATGGCAGTTTTTTAACCACATGACATTAGGTGGTTTTAATATGGTTTAATAACATCGTGTTTGATTTCAAAGATGTGACTGTGATGACGTTTTGATGATCAGTGATAATATATTTCAGGCGGTGTTGAAACCCAGTAATCAGTTAGTGACCAATCCTTCCAACTAACACAGACTTAGACCTTAGAGATCATCCCTATTTTTTGTGGGAAATCATTCATGTTTTACTCGTGTTCTTATTCCCCCCGATGGAAGACCGATTGGATAACTATCGGCGATTTGGAAACTACGATTTGGAAACTACGATTTGGGAACTACGGTTGGGTAATTAACAATCTCTGCTTCAGTAACTACGTTTCCCCGATTTGGAAACTATGATTTCGAAACTACAAATCCCCGATTTGGAAACCAAATCTCCGCGATTTGATAACTAAGAATCTCCGATTTGATAACTATGTTTTGGAAACTGAGATTCCCCGATTTGGTAACTACCGTTCTCCGATTTGGTAACTACAATTCTCAGATGCTTGGTAACTAAAACTCTCCGACTTGGCAACTAATTGAGGAAACCAGACCTGACCGATTCGGCAAAGAGTTTGGAATCGCCTCGAGCAACTATCCTTATTTGAATATCACGACTTCTTGAGCAAGAGTATGCCTCAACCTCACAGCTTCACCTCTCCAAGACTTCTTGTCACGATTCCAAGTCATATTCTAAACCTTCCCCCCTCAAAACCCTACATGCAAGAGTATTTATTCCTCAACTTCACGGCCTCCCCTCTCCCAGACTTCTTGTTAGATTCTAAGTCCTTTCCTAAACCTCCCCCCCAAAACCATACATGCAAGAGTATGCCTCAACTTCACAGACTCCCCCCTTCAAGAGTTCTTGTCACGATTCCAAGTCATTTTTTTAACTTCCCCCCCCAAAACTTTACATGCAAGAGTATGCCTCAACTTCA
>Ga0126342_10012500_pt1 | contig 15138 bp, 15 predicted proteins | sample Cyp1metagenome_FD_92528 | JGI IMG/M metagenome (GOLD analysis project Ga0126342, IMG submission 92528) | Coral microbial communities from Lord Howe Island, Old Settlement Bay, Australia - Cyphastrea 1 metagenome | ecosystem: Host-associated > Invertebrates > Cnidaria > Coral ...
ATAAAACGAAATGGTTGCGGCAGCCGGAATCGTCTGCCAAGGGCAACCTAAAGCAGGGTTGGCGCTACAACAAAAACACCCAAACGTTTCTTGAACTCACTTTAAAGCTTTAGTCAAAAGAACCACCTTTGTAAACAACAACTTCAAAAATGCTGCGTCCTGTCTAGCCTGCAGCTGATGAGGGTCCCAGGGAGTGAGCAGCTGGAGAAGTGCTGAGGTATGAGCCACCAGCGCCAAAGCCGCGTTCAAAACAACCATGCGCATCATGGCTGCCAAAAAAAACGAAGGCGGGACGAAACAAACGAATTAGCCAAAAGATAAAACAAACATTGAACATATGAAACCTATTTTAAACATTCTATATTTATATATATGCATATGTATGAGTAAATATACGCAACATAAATAAAGCATGTGCACGATTTACATATATATCATACAAAATAAATAAACTAAATAACATATATGCACCATGTAGTATGCATACGTATAATGTAAACATACATTGTTCGATCTTTTGATGGCGTTTGAAGTACAGTACCCACGACTTGGGTTACGTATCGTACTGAATTCATTGAGATGAACATGTGAAAGACCCTTCCAACACCCATTCAAAACAGAAAACAAGTAAACATTATTGTCTTTTTTATTGTTGAGATTCAACTTACTGGTTCAACCCACGATTTCATGAAAAATATCCATTGTATTTCCATGTCATATTGTTGAAGGCTCTTCGAATCATTTCCCATGGTGGCCATGGTGGATCTCCTGGATCTCCTGGTGCCCTTGGCTCGCGAACCAGAGATCTAAGGAACTTTGGATCATGGCCAATCGAATCTGGCAAGGCTGCGAAAAAGGTCATTTCTGGTCCCCTCTGGAAACGACTCGATTTTGAACTTCGCGACTATTTACGCCATGGCCCATAGAAATAGTTGATTTACCATGATTTACCTACTATTTTGATGGTGATTTTCCAGTTTGCAAACTGTTATAGTTTACCAGAGGGTAATCCCTTTTCCTAGAAGTTATACCCCAATACGAGACCACCTGGGACCTGGTTTGAGTGCATTTTGGAGTCTGGGGTGTTTTTCAAAATTAGTGGGATGGGATGGTCAAAAGTGCCTGGGCCTGCGAAAAATGGAGCGCCGAAAACCACTTTCGGAAACCACAAATTGGTAAACGGGGTCAACACTAAGTCAAGTGACATCCCTGACAATTTCAATTGGCACCTCTAGAAGGATTGGCGCATGGCAGGGCCATATTCCGATTTGGATTCCAGGACATCTTTGGACCCTATGGGGGATTCCATGCTACATCTGGTTGGAGGTTGTTGACAAATTTCCCTGCTGACTTGATTTTATTTGGTTCAGTTATATTCCGGATTTTGCCAGTGATTCATTTCCATACATCATGGTTCTCACTGCTTCTGCTTGCTTCATCTAGCTTCCTTTTCCCATTATTGCTGGTCTTTCAGCATCATCCACCACCGTTTTGGTTGGTCATAATTATAAATGAATCCACACCTGTTACAGTATTGGTTCCTATGTTTAATGTTGAGAGTGGGATATACCCCCAAATACCGCAATTTTATCAACGTTTTTCATCTGCAAAAATCGTGATCATTCGTTGGAATTGGAGATATATCCCACTTTCAAACTTCAATGTCATATAACCCAAAAATACATGGAGATAGATAGTCGCCAAGTTCCATCAAATTCCATTCAATTCCCATGTATCATCATGTATCAAGCAAATCCATCATGCTCTCTCCCATGGAACCATGGATGAATCCCCTGTCCGCGTAGAAAAACGCCTCCTCCGAATCCACCACTGCGGATTTGGGGCTCAACGTTGAAGCCCTTGGCCGAGCTGTCACTTGGTAAGCATATGTAAACATAACAAGAGTAACTGGTGATTGATTATAATGATGTTTAATGTGATTAGTCACAAGTTATGAGTTGTGATTCATCACTTAATTAAGTTTAATTAATGGGATGTTTTATGGTGATTAGACTTGATTATTAATTGAATTGATTATAAAGCTCAACGAGGTTGATGAAACGAACCATTGGTCCTGCCATGCATCCTGAGTTGAAGTTGCACACCCGGACACCGTTGTGAGTTAGATAACTCTCCGGCCCCTCATGTTCCGTTGGTTTAAGGCGAAAAATTACCGGACCCGAACCGAAATGTTTCACAGCACTTCGAAGGGCAGAGCCGTGTTTGAGCCTTAGGGGATGCCATGGGCAGTCTGACATTCAATGGTCAACGGTAAAAAATCACCAAAACTTGCCGAAAAAAGCAACGCCATCAATGCCAAGCCCGGATTCTTATTCACCCCTGGGCCGTTGATCATCGATATCTTTTTCGTCGCAAATGATGAGTTGGGATGAAAATCAACCAATGATCATTCATGATCTTAGTTTGGTAGTCACTGAAATCACATCTCCGTGGCAACAACTACTGAACTACTTGGTGAACCCCCAAATTTTAAACCAATCCTCAATGATGGCTGATAGCCATGGAACCATCCTCAACAGCCTTGATTGTCACCTGCAATATTGCAACCACAACAAAAAACTACAACATACTACCACCGACCCCATTCACACACACAAAAAGAACAAAGGAAACCAACAAAAAACCAACACCGAAAAAAACATCCGTAATTCATTGCGGTTTCAATCTCAACACATCCCAACAAAAGCCGAATTTTGATCATGATCCGATCAATCACCAATAAAAACAGTGAGTTACTTGAACCCACCAACCAGATCAAGAGATTCATTAGGCTTTCGCGCTTGGATGCCTTTGGCGACGCCATCCGGACTGCAGCAATCCGCGCGGGGTGATTGAAACCGGCCATCGTTGTGTTGTGGGACAATGGTGAAAAACAAACACCACAGCACCGACAACAAATTAATGAAGGCAGGGTCGACACCACCCAGAGGGAAACACCTAGGCACTTTTGAATGGCCTATGCTGCGACCATTTTTTTTAAAACCTGACCGGCCATAGATGGTTTCGGCTACAAGACATGTAGCACCAAACCACATGGTTTATCATGGGTACTGTACATCTCTGAGTTCTCAGGCGGAGAAATAAACAAATGATGAATTACAGGTTTTTTGGGTCCTGTCTTTGGGCAAAACCACAAAAAATTCAATTGGGATCCATCAAAACAAATAATTATAGGGTCAAATCACAACTTTGTAACTTGAATATTATTGGGTTCCAGCACCGACTGACAGAAAAAAACTGGTTCCCACTTATTGTTTTTGGTCCTTCGTACCAAACATGTCAACAACAACGTCACGACCGGAAATCATGATAATCATGTGGTTGAAAATTGAAAACAAAATTCGAGCAAATTGAGACCAACACGGATTTCGAAGAGACCAAGGCAAAAACGTATGCTGGTCATCAAACCAGTGCAATTTGAACACACGAAACCTTGCAATTCACTAGACAAAATTGTTTTTTTTTCTGAAAAACTAAGGAACTGGCGAATTTCCGATGGTTTGTCACCATTTTCCCTATGCAAATGCAATTTAAGGGGGCATACCCATACCACACATGAACCTTAACAGGTTGCTGCAAGATCTTTCGGCGCAAAAAAACATGCAAATGTTAGTGGCACATATTGGCACATGAAACATTGACTGTACAGTATCGTACGTTCAACACCATTGCTGCAACAACCACAATTGAGTCATGACCCACAAGGGGGCTGCCTGTGGAATATTATATAATCCTTTCCCTTAAATATCCAATTTCCCCTGGACAGGCTGGTTAAATATTGTATAAATACTGTATTTCCGTTTTGGGGTCCGGGTTCTTTTCTTTCTTCGGGTTCGACAGTTAGATTGGAACCATACTGAGTCAGAACCGCCCCTTTTCAGCTCACGGGAGGCAGATCAGGCAGATCAGGCAGCAGCGCAGCGAGCGGCACCTGTGGCGCACAAAGGTGGGCAGCCCAAGAGCCGTAACTGGTGCTTCGCACTTTTATTGGCAATCACCGTGATCTGATAACTGCTGTGTTCACCACACTACATGGTTAAGTTGGTGAGCTGAAAATTACCGCATTGATATTTGTAATTGTGGAAAGTTTCTAATCTCAACTTCCGTTGACCGCTGGTAGGAACCTATGCTTGCAGCAATCGGTGCACACGCAGCTTGACAAGGGTTCTGGGGCACAACAAACACGACACTCCCTGCGATTGACTAATCATCCTTAGGGCCACACAATAAAGTGTTTGATTTCAAAATTCTCAAAATTCCTGCAGAAAGCTCAGATACGCCACGGGCAGAACTCAACCCTTCTCATCAAGGTTTTCCCCGAAGACATAAAAGGCCAAGTGAACACTCAGCACCAACAGGTTGTTCCCAAGTTTTTGGATGTGATGAGACCGCCTTCTGCAAAAGGAAAGCTGGCACATGCTGTTGCGCATCTGCCGCCCCAACAACAGTGAACAGATTGAGGTGGCCTGCCTATTTTCTGCTTCGACTCATGCTCCTGCTGCAGCTCCTAAGCAGAAAGTCTTGAAGGCAAGCAAAAGCTGCAAGCAGGCCATGTGATATTCTCATCTGCAGGTAAGTTTTACGCCGAATATGAAATCAGGCTTGCTTGCGCAATGAGCGATTCGTCAAATTTCGGTCTGCGTCCCCTCCTCCCCGCACTGCTGCCGCCGCCTGCCTTTGAAAAGAGCAAATCCTCTAGCGAAGCGCATGAGTGAGAGAGAGAGAGAGAGAGAGAGACAGAGAGAGAGAGAGAGAGAGACAGAGAGACATAGAGAGAGAGAGACAGAGAGACAGAGAGACAGGGAGACAGAGAGACAGTCCCCAGCAGTTCGCTGTTGAAAGCCTTGAAACTGCGTTTGCTTCTCTCCACTTCCACTGAGTTTGCGGCCAGGTTGTGCCATTGACTTGGTGTTCATTTTTTGTCTGGTAATATATTGCGGGATGGCTGAGCTGTTGGTTCTTTGGTTCTGCCTGACCACTTACGCTTGCCTGTCCAAAAATGGTGTGTACCCTTAAAACTCAGTTGCGTACCCGTAGTACCGCACAAGGCGCTGGCGGAAGTTTCACAGATAGGAAACTATAGGAGAGGTGAGTTGTTGTGATGCATGGATGGCAGAGCTTGCTGATAGACAGATAGATAAACAGAACAGATATATAGATAGACAGATAGATAGACAACTGCAACTACACTACAGCTACAACTACAATTTCAACGACACTTCCACTAAAACAGCTACAACTTCAACTACAATTACAATTACACAACGCTACAGCTACAACTACCACTACAACTGCAACATTACAACTTCAACAACATCAACTACAGTACAACTATAATTGCAACTGCAACTACAACTACAAATACATTGCACTTCGCTACACCACACTACATCCTGCAGTTGTCGGTGAGGTGACCACTGCAACCACTCCAAAAATCACAACCACCTTTCGGTCCATCTGCGAGACTTCCAAAGTTTTTGAACTTTACAACATCAAAAACACAGCAATTCTGCCAGACTTCCTCAACTTTTGAACTTGATAACGTCACAAGCGAAGCAATGCTGCGAGACTTCCTCAACTTTTGAAGTTGGCAACATCAAAAACGAACCAATTCTGCGAGACTTCCTTCAATAATGGAAAATTGAGTGCAGAGCTGACGACCTCGTGCCAATGCGTTTTGCGATTCTTCCAGTCCATATCTCTAAAGTATGGCGCCTGCCACGAAAAAGTGAGGCCAGGTCATACGAACTGCTGCACCTGTCACACAAACTCATCTTCCCCAAACTGAAGATCTGATGCCCCAAAATGCAACCTGTCTCAGGAAATCAGCGCAAAAAGTGGTCCGAACATGCCCGGACATGTGGTGTTTTTAACATGTTGACTTGGAAATGTGCTTCGCGACACAACAGCGTACACTTTTTCAAGCTGAAGTTTTTTTGCACATTTTGACTTCAAAACGTGCTTCGCGCCACGATGAGGTGCACTTTTTCGACATCTCAACTTCCAAAAGTGGTCCGAACATGAGGTGCTTTGTGCATTTTGACTTCGAAATGTGCTTCGCGCCGCAACGCCCTGCACTTTTCAAAATCTCAACTTCGAAAAGGTTCGAGACGGTCAGTTTTTAACACTTTTCACTTCGAAATGTGCTTCGCGCCACAACGGCGTGCAATTTTTCATCTCTCATCTGGTCAGATGGCTCCGCACCCGCCGCTTTAGCGAGCCTACTTTTTGACCCTCCGAACTCCGGTCCGGAGCCACAAATCATTGCAAAAACGCAGTGAATCGCAACTTTTCTACCTTTTCGCGCGCCTGCATCTTCTTTCCTCTGACTCTTTCTCTTCTCTGATCTTTTTTCTTCTTCTCTTCTCTTCTCTGACTCTTCCCACCTCTGCTTTTCCGTCTGTCCATATTGTTAGAAGTTTGACTTCTAAACTTCCTTCGATCATCATGTAATGTTGGTAAAACAAAAAATTACCCCCTAAATCACTATAAATGGGTTCTATAAACCATCAACATATAGGTGGTTTATTATTGCTTTACCAACATGATCATCATAGGCACAACTTTCGAGGCATCTCCTTTCTGACACACCCACCTCCTTGAGCTTTTCTGTTGACAGAATCTTCCATGGTTATCTCGAGAGAGTCATCGAACGAGAGGCGCAGAACCATAGAACCCCTAGTCATCTTTTACCTAAAATGGAGCAAACTTAGAGTTAAACGTTGCCAACATCTTAGTATTGACATCAGATTCGAAAATATTGTTGTCTATGGATGTCTTCACAAAAAAGATACATCGACTAGTGGATTGAGAATACAGCACCCAAACAATGCATTCCTACGGGCAGGGTGCCCTACTGTTGTGTGATTTCAACCCACCTTATCATTATTCAATTATTGGTCACTGAGGATTATAAGTCCAAATATGGAGGAAAATCAACAAACCGCCACTTCATCGAACATGGCCAAACTTAGACACCCTGCAAGAAAAAAAGCTGAATGTGGCATGTCTATGGCTAAACAGGAAAAGGTATAAAAATCTATATCCTTCATTAATCGGTTTACCTCGGGGTGGCAGTGGAGGGTGATATACACGACATGTAGTGTCAATAGCCGGCTTCAAAATCCTCACTGATGGGGAAAGGTCATTGAGTTATAGATATCTAATTTATATTCATATGGAAGTTTCCTAAACTAGAGGGTACCCCAAATCATCCAAGTAATTCGACGATGACGACTAGTAGCGAAACTCAGAAAGTGACGACTTGGGATCCCCTAACTTTCCTCGGTGGGGCTAAACTCAGAAAATGGACCCCCAAATCCAATGGGTCTCGTCATGGTTCCCCGAACTCATTTTTTGGACCCATATACATATACATATACATTTAAAATTACACATCTACACACATATACACATACACATACATATACATATACATATACACACACATACACATATACATATACATATACATATACCTATACATATACATACACATACACATACACATATACATACATATATACATATACATATATAATTACACATATACACATACATACACACATACACATACAAATACATATACAGACACATACACAGATACATATACATAAAAAATTACACATATACCTATACACATATACACATATACACATATACACATACATGCGCATGCACAGTGTATCTAACAACTGCATCTAGATGTTACAATCCCTTTTTGAAATACTCATGCTGTTTGGGCCAAGCCTTTGTGCATGTCTGGATTCCCATTCATGCTATACGTTTTTTCTACCAAGCTAGTATAGTATGAGTGGACAAAACCATGATTTTCTGGTTTGCTTGGTCTACTAGCCGTTCTAGGGCGCTGAACTCATCTTCAATCACAAGCCAGCACAAAGAAACTTGTGGATATTCATCTAGTGTTTGTTTCAACCACCCAGGGATGATGAACCTTTAAACAAACACCTTGTAGACGATATCCGCAACTCTATTGCTTGTATTTCTATGCAATTATTATATGTCGTCATGTTGGTTGGAAAAAAATCAAACCACTATTCTTGTTTTCTATTCCCATAGTATGTCCGTTCTTCATGAGTTCGAGATCACCAGTTTCTACATCTGTTCTTGGATACGCTTCAAAAAAAGGCCAGTTTCAGCTACAAGTAGAACTATCAATCTTCCCTCTCAAAATGACAGCTTCAAAAAATAACGTCGAACATAATTAGTTGGTGGTTTCAACCCCTCTCAAAAATATTAGTCAGTTGGGATTATTATTCTCAATATATATATATACATATATATGGAAACATAAAATTCATGCTCCAAACCACCATCCAGATAATCATCCATCACATGTCCAATGAAGTTCACCTACAGAACCCCTCCGGTTGAACTTCGGCAGCGATGCTGCGCCTGCTGCGCCTGCGCCTTCGGCTACGACTTGGAGCAGGGCCGGCGTGGCGGCTGTCCTGGTGATGGTTTAGGATGGTTTATTGCCGTAATCCTAGTCCTACCAGGTCCTACCATTTGTTTCATCCTAGTTTTCATGTAGCGAATCTACAAAACAACTAGTCGAATCCAGGATCTATCATATCTATCATATCTCAGAAGGATTCAACAGGATTTAAGCATGCGATGATTTTTCAGCACGGAAAGTTTCGAGATCAACGTGGCATCTCTGTGGCTTCGGAAGTTTTGTCTAGGGCCTCCAGACATCACTCGACCAGAGTGGACAGGATGGGGTCCCAGCTCGTTAGCTAAGTTGGTGCAAATGACTACAATTAACAAGTAATAGTGTATGATACTTATAATATCTTATAATTATATTCAGATAGGGTTATACGCCAACTTATGACAGTGGGGCACCATCCTGTGATTATTGTGGCTTCAAGCCGCGTTCAAATTCAGTAGCTGGACATGAGTCACCAGTGTAAATTTGACCTTTCGAACTGGAGGAACTGGAGCAGAAATGGTGACAGCACCAAAGAATAGAGCATCAATCAATGCGTTTCACAGAAACTCAGAACCATCTACTACACCCACTGAGGTAGCCCCAACGCCCAAATTGGTGTTTCTGGTGGGTATACTCCCAGCAAGGCGCAGTATCCCCATGGAAAGCCCCCAGGTCTGGCCTCAGGCCCCTTGCCTTGGCCTTTGCGCTGGAGCATCTCCTCGCGAGTTTTCAAGGGTCTGGAAAAACAAAGGTGCTGGTGATGATGTAATAGGTTTATGATGGTTTGTGATGGTTTATAAACGTTTATGATGGTTTATAACAGGTTTATAATGGTTAATCATGATATCATGGCAAATGGTCTTTAATCGCTAAAATATACAGTAGGTGGTACACCACTGGCTGCGGCCATCGAGCCAAGTCAGACTCAGTCTCATCTGGTTTCTGGTTTGAACCCATTCTCAAAAACGCATTGACACACAATAAATATATATAATAGTATAATATAGTATATACATATAGCTTTTAACTTAGTTTTAACCCATCCCCCAAAAAAATCATTGAAAACATATTGAAACACAATAGATGTTTGAAAACCCTGGCCAGTCATAACCTTTCATGCCGCCTTCGCTCCTTGGGTCGTCCAGATTCCCTCTCGATGGTACGGATGCGATTGATGGCCATTCCGATGGGATTCTGTGCCCGCTTGATATTGTCGACCTGGCCGCAAGAAATGAACTAGATCATTTGAAGTTCATAGATAGATACAGATAGATCAAGCTTTGGATCTAGATTCAGATCTAGATTTTCAGTTTCAGAAACTAGCGGATCTAGCGGATCGATCAAAATGGAGGTTTCCTGAAATAGGGCTACCCCCCCCTTATCATCCATTTTAGATTGGTTTTTTTTTCCTCATAAACCATCCATTTTGCTCGTGGAAATCCCCATGGAAATCCCCTTGAGCGAAAACCACCTCCGCTGGCTCCAGAAGCCGCTCAAGGTCTTCGCGGTGCATGTTCCTCAGGGTCTGGGAGATTTCTGAACATCAACTGGACAACTCAACAACCTGCAGGAAAGAACCAAGGGGAAGAACTTGCAGAGCGTATGAATCAACCATGAACTTAATTCAGATGATCATTGAAAGTCATGTTGGTATGATGATCATGTTGGTAATTCTAAGTATTATGGCTAGAAATGAATGATGAATGGCAGACTAACATTCTCATTTGAGCACCTCATGGCTCGGTCGACCACCTTAGAACTACTTCCTTCACCTAGGCTTTGACATGTGTGCCAGAGAGCGTTCATACTGTGACATACCATCAGTGGAGGTAACACTGTAACGTTACATTTTGGAAATCGCAAAGCTGCATTCTTGGAAATGGTCACGTTATATCCTTGACTGATGCGCCATTTTCAGTGGCCTTCTGTTTCTGTTGCCAGCAGAGTTGCTGCCGCGCAATGTGTGGCCTTGAAATCTCCATCCGTCACAGTTGGCCACCACACGTCGTCACAGAACATTTCACCTCTGGTAATGACTGTAACAGTTTGCTATTGAAAATGGCTCATTCACAGGGCATGACCTATTCCAAACGGTGATAGCAACCAGTTCGCAAACTGTAAGCGTTTACCAGAGGGTAATGCTTTTCTGTGACCTTACAATCCTGACATTTTCGGAGGACCACCAAACAGCACTGCACTGAGGGGTGTCATGACACCACTTGCGGACATGCTACGCTGGGAGGAGGTGGGGGGAGGGTGAAGAAAATGTAAAAAAAGCATCTTTCTGATATAGAATAATATATAGTATATATAATATATCATATATCATGATATACCGTCCTTTTCCCTAGAAAGTTCCTGCAAGTTACACGTTTGACTCCGGTGATTTTTAATTATGTCTTGAACCTAAGGGATTTCCAGCATATTTGGGATGATGGCCATACCTGGTGGTGTTTTTGCCCATTTGACCCACCATCATTTTCCCAGCAAAATCGACAGGGCGCTGCATCATTCCGCGAATCTTTGCAATGAGTCCTGGGGCGAATCCCACAGGCACTGAATGCACTGAATCCTGAAATTCATTGCTGGGCTGACTCCTGGGTGTCTGACTGGAAAATCGATCAATCGTCCAAAATTTCACAGGAACCGCAGCATTTCCATCTGGTTGGTGGTTTCAAAACCCCTCTGAAAAATATGAGAGTCAGTTGGATTTGTTATTTCAACATATGGAAACATAAAAATGTTCCAAACCATCAACCAACCATAAATCATCTTAAATCATCTTAAATCATCAGTGACATTATCTTCGGTCTGTCAGAAGACTCAGCTTGTGAAGTCAACTGGAAATGGGTTGTGGCTTTGCCATTCTCTACAGAATGGGGAACTCTTTGAGATGCTGACAGCAGGTCAGTGACAGCTTTGAAATCCTTTGAATTTCTCCTTCTCCCAATTTAGCTTTTAATTTGAGAAAGGGCTGAAAACCAAATGGCATGCGGCCTTTCAACCTACGATTGCCATCTCCCTTGGTAAGTGGCTAATATCTACATGGCATTAATATCGCCCCAGTTGACCTCAAGTGAAAGACTGTTGCTTCAAACCGGCACCTTCCGAGGCTTACGAACTAATTGGACGATCCGAAAAAGTCTTCAAAATACTGCTGGCTTTCATCCCTAGTGACCAGGGTAACCAGGGTACATTGGGAGTTGGGATGCACCAAACAAAGTTGTACTATACACTACTAATTAACTTAATCTAGATTGTTGGTAAATTCAGAGATGACAATTTGTCCCAGCAAGGTCAGAGCCCGACGCAAAACCATGCATCCAAGTCGCGACCCTTGATGCCCACCTTCGCTTGAGAAGGGTGGAAGGTTTCAAGTGTTCAATCCAAAGGAATCTTTGTAAGTCTGGATTAAGAAGGGTGATTCAACATGTTCTCAAACGCACCTGCAGGAAAACAGGATGTGCCTTCTGAACTCATTGACTGTTATGGTTTGTTGCATTCGAAATTGTCCGGTCCCAGTGCATTGTCTCAAGAAAAGAGCGCACAAACTACGCAAAAAAACAACCAAATTTGATGCTAGCTAAAACATATTTGACCAGTTCGTGATTTCCAATAATTAACTAAGTTCCAATAATGTATCAATTTCTCACAATTTTCCCAACAAATACACATGTTCTAGCCCTTTTGAATACACGTTTCCAGTCATTTACCGCAACAAAAAAATGGGGGTTCCAGGTGCAGCAGCCGCGCCGTCTCGCAGAAGTCGTTGTAAACGTCTAAATCATCCTACGTCTTGCAGAAGCCACGCCAAATCACCAAAAACAGCAATAATACTGTATATCAGTTATCATATTATGCATATATGATGTTTATCTATGTATATATCATATTATGATATAATTAATCATATCACAGTTATCAAATATTTAATATAGTATAATTATACGTGTGTATATATATATGTTTTTTATATATATATAGTATAACTATATATAATTATATTCAAAATTTGCCTACAACAATGCATATCAGTGCATGACTTCCTCCAATCTTTGCCTTGAACGAAGTGAAGCTAGAGATATGAAGATGTCTTGTCTGCTTTTGTTGTACCGTCATGATTGTTGATGAATGTAAGACTGTAAGAAATTGATTGCTGTTGAATATGTCCGGTCCCACTTCTTACTCATGGATCCGTATATATTTCTTGTCAATCTATCTCTTTTGTTTTTGGGAATGTGGAAGATTCTTCCATCAATTTCGCTTCAATCCTATAATCATAGATCATTCCATCACTCAATTTGTGCATGTTTCTTCCCAGCGACAGCCACCAGCAGCACGGGGTCCTTGCTTCGATAGGCCAAATCCGTGAAGAGTGGCTTCTCCCGAGCTGGCGAATGCAACGCATGGCGGCGGCGTAAAAACCATCGTCCACGACTCAAAATGAAGCCGTCATTTACCTTCTGGTTATTTATTACATAGCCATGGTATAGATGGCCCATAGAAATAGATGGTTTACCGTTCTTAAAAATGGTGGATCTTTCTATGGCAAACTGTTAAATAACCAGATGGTACTCCTCATTTACCCCTCATTTCCCCCCAGATCTTGATATCTGGCACTGAAATTGACCAATTGGATAAAAGAATGACAGTGGTTTAATGGTGGTTTAACCATGAAACATGCTGGTTTAATGGGATTCAAAAAACATGAGGATTTCAACGGGATTTGTATATGATTAATGTGGGTAAGTTAGAATGCAATTTATACTTACCACCCAGTCGACTGGGAATGGTAAGTGGAAATACCACCTTTTTTATGGTGATGACTGGGGGATGGTTTATGATTGTTTTACCAACATTATCCAATATTATCCACTTATGGGCAATTCTCAATATTATTATCCAGTTGTAATTATCCAATAATTGGGTTAGTATGATATTAATTAACCATTATATTGGAACCGTTACTTACCCACATTAATTGCGTCGTGTCATCGGATGAAACTGGGCCCACCTGGCCGCGAGCGCGAGCGGGAACGACGCAAGGCGCCCCGGCTGCGACTGGCGAGCGAGATCTGGCTGGGTTTGAGAACCTGGTTTTAAGAGGTCTCAAGAACTTTGACATCAAGTCAACCCAGAAATTCTTGACAGAAAATCTCGAAACGTGAGATGAGTCACTTGGAATACCCACGGGGGGATGAAACATCAAAGTTATCATTCATCCCTCCAAAGGTTCGCCCACACGAAAAAACAACACATCCAAACAATATGATATACTTATCACCAGAGGATGAATGAAAACACTGGCTATAGGCAGTGATTTTGACTTTGGGTTTTTAGGATTTAGGGTCTTAATTTTGGGTGGTTTAGGTTTTTAGGTTTTTAGGGTTCTAGGGTTTTAGGTTTTGGAAAGTAAAAAAAACGCTAGCCTTCGCGGGGATTTGAGCATGCCAAAGCATATGCAGGATCCGATGCGGGCAAACGTGGGGTTTGCAGCGTCATTCATCCATTCTTGTTGATGGTTATCCCATGATTTGCCATGATTTTCCTATGATTAATCATGATTAATAAGTATTAACCACCACTTACCATGTATATATATATATATACCAGTAGTACCGCACAAGGCCGTGGCCGAAGTTTCAAAAATAGGAAGGAAACCTATGAGAGGTTGGTTGTTGTGAACCACGGATGGCAGAGCGAAGCCACTGATGGATCGAAAGGTGGTTGATGTCTCCTCTCTTTCTCTCTCTTTCTCTCTCTTTCTGTCTCTTTCTCTGACTATCTACCTACCTACCCACCTATCTATCTATCTATCCATCTAGCTGTCTATCTATCCATCTATCCATCTATCCATCTATCCATCTATCCATCTATCTATCTACCTACCTACCTATCTATCTATCTATCTATCTATCTATCTATCTGTCTCTCTGTCTGTCTGTCTGTCTGTCTATCTACCTGTCTATCTGCAAGCTTGAAACCGAAGCTATCCTGCAAGACTTCCGCAATGTTTGAACTTGACAACGTCAAAAACGACGCAATTCTGCGAGACTTCGTCATTTTTCAAAGTTGACACTTCCGCAATGTTTGAACTTGACAACGTCAAAAACGAAGCAATTCTGCGAGAATTCGTCATTTTTCAAAGTTGACAACATCAAAAACGAAGCAATTCTGCGAGACTTCGTCATTTTTCAAAGTTGACAACGTCAAAAACGACGCAATTCTGCGAGACTTCGTCATTTTTCAAAGTTGACAACATCAAAAACAAAGCAATTCTGCGAGACTTCCTCAATTTTCGAAGTTGACAACATCAAAAACGGAAGAATTCTGCGAGACGTCCTTCAAAAGTGGAAAGTTGAGTGCAGAGCTGACGGCCTCGTACCAATGCGTTTTGCGATTTTTCCGCTCGATCTGTCTAAACTACTGCGCCTGCCACGAAAAAGTGATGCCAGGTCATACGAAGCTGCACCTGTAGCGCAAAATCATCTCAGCAAACCTGAAGATCTAATGCTCCAAAATGCAACCCCTCTCAGGACATCAGCGCCCGGACCTCCTAACAGCTCTGATGAACATGTCTCTTGTACTGCGCCTGCCACGGAAAATGCATCTTTGCAGATCCTCTTCAAATGTCCCACGCCTGCCATCGTTTTTGGAAATGC
>Ga0126342_10012501_pt1 | contig 15137 bp, 7 predicted proteins | sample Cyp1metagenome_FD_92528 | JGI IMG/M metagenome (GOLD analysis project Ga0126342, IMG submission 92528) | Coral microbial communities from Lord Howe Island, Old Settlement Bay, Australia - Cyphastrea 1 metagenome | ecosystem: Host-associated > Invertebrates > Cnidaria > Coral ...
TATAACTAATTATATATATATAATGTCAACGTAGGATTAATCAACCGCCCCCCCCCCACAAGGTAGGTATATACCTTGTAAGGTCTTTCCTGTATCCCCCCTAAATAAACGGCCCCTGAACCATAACATTTTGGATATGGCTTGAAAACTATTGGCTGAAAGCTATGGAGGACATTGGGAATGAATAGGCAAATCCAAAGAAAAAACATTAGGAACATGGTGGTTGATTAATCAGGGGCAAACCTTGATTATTATTAATGGGGGACATGGGCTCATGGGGGGTACCCTTTGGGAGCTATCCAAACTGATGATTTTTATAAAGAATTTAATTAGAAATCGATCATTTGGGGAATAGTTGTTTTTTCAAATTTTCAATGATCAGCAGTGATGGGTTCTGGTGTTCACGCGGTTTCAACTGAAATATAGCAAAAGGAAACCAAAAGGACACCAATTGAAACTTTTGGATAAAGAAATGATTTCAGCACTGGTGGTTGATTAATCATCCCAGGCCAAACGGTTTATTAATCCAGGGGAACCACCTATTTTAAATTACATTTTTTTAGGGACGGTGGTTGATTAATCGGGAGGGATTAATTAATCCTACCTTGACATTATTATATACGCACTAATTTGAATATATATATATATAATATATATATGATGTATGTATACAAACGCAATTATTAGAAGGTGTGTTTCAAGCGTGAATATTTATATATTATGCACATATCTAGACAGAGATTGAGAACATGGGCAACTGGCTAATATTCTAGCCAGTCATCAAGATGTCTCAGTTGTACAATCCAGCGATTCGAGCTGGGAACTGGGAACGGTTGATTGATTGGCTGTACATACCCCCTGGTAATGATTAACATAGCTATTGAAAATTGCCATTTATAGTGGATTTTCCCATTAAAAATTGTGATTTTCCATAGTTATGTTAGTTTACCAAAGGGTAACCAATGTCAATCCATCCCATTTTGTTGGGTCGTTGTTGTGACCGATACCCTTGAGGTACACAAGGACCCAAGGATAGAAGCAACATGAACCACCAGGGACTGGACTTTTTTCGCGGAGGACTCTTTTTAGGTCTTTCTGATCCTAAGGCCCGTTGCAAAGAAGTGAAAGGGGATTAAATGGGGATCAAATACCACCATTTATAATCATTGGCAGCTATTTAAACCATCATTATATCTGTTGTTATACTTTAGATATTTTTAAAGCAACAAAATGGGGCGATTTGTTTGACCAAAACATAAAAGGTGGGTAAACCCAATGGTAAACATGAATAAACCTACCATTTGGCGAGGGTTTACAACCCATTTCAGCTCGGAAAAACAAGGCTTCTACAAGGTGGGGGCCCTCCAGTCAAACGTTGGTTTCAAAAAATCATCCAAATAAGTTATGACATGTTATAACTACCATAAGCATCCATTTATGATCATTTATGCCATAATTCTGCTAGTTGCATTTTATCAAACATACAGTATTCAACTTCTATCGTTTGGGGGTGTTACATTGTTACACCTTGGTTTCGAGTAAGCCACAGCTGAGAAAATCCCAGGTGCAACTACATCTACAAAGGCTCCCATGTGTTGGCAACGATGGTGATTCTTCAGGTCGCTCGGTGCTGACGGTGCTGAAAGCTCGCTTGGTGAGTTTACCAAAGATGTGGATTTAAGCATCAACCATTGGCGATTTAACCATCAATTTTTGGTTGGAGAACTGAGCAAAAAACGCAACGGTGGTTTAAATCGGGGATATCCTGTCAATTTTTGATTGGGAATATGAAAAAAACATATATTACCCTCCAGTAATCAAACACTGGGAAACCCTCATCACAAGTGGAAGTTTTTTCAGGAGAAATCGTCGAATTAAGTGTGCCTTCTTTTTCTCCAGCCATGTTTGATTACTGGAGATTTCTGGTGAATTAAATCCAGCATGTTGGTATTTCAAAAAAAGGTAGTACTGGCTGGAGATATGCTGGGATCTAGTTAATGCTTGTTTCATCGTTTCACCATGGTGAAATTTCTCAGGTTGGCACTCATCAACTCCCTGAATGGGTGAAGCAGTTGCAGATGTCAGTGCACTGAATATGAATATATAATTATATATATATATATACAAAAATAGTCAATGACACCTATATATATATATACATATACATCAGAAGTATACACACATGTACATTATATATATATATATACAAAATTTAGATATATGCTATATATATATATACTATATACATATGTGATGTATATATGTGTATATATATATATATATATTTATATACTGTAGATCTGTACACGCATTCTTTAAGAGGCATCCAATCAGTGCAGGGGCAGTTCCCGGAACTCACAGCCGAGCTGGCGGAAGCTGACAAGCTCAAGGCGGCCACCTGATAAGCTTCTTTCCAAGCCCTGTTGGTTGGTTATTTCATGGTGATTTTCATGATGTTTGACTGGTGTTCAATGGTGATGGTTTATTGGTGATGATTTTTCATGGTGTGAAACTCATTAGGATTTTCATGGATATCCCTCCCAACAGAATGTTTCAATGTTGAATGGTGTTTTTAATGGATATACCCTTTGGTAATACAACCTGGCTGGAAACCCACTTTTTTGTTCGATGATTTTCCCAGCTATTCCAAGCTATAAACCTTCATTTGTAGGGATTTTTCATTGCCACGTTTGATTACCAGATGGTAGTGACAATTACCAGATGTTAGTGATAAATGGTTGGTTCATGATTCGTTCGGCAGTTATACTCTCAAATATATTGAAGATTTTCATCATCCAAGAACTCATAAATCCTATTTGCCAACTCGTGTAAGAAGTGCTAGTCAGTTTTGAATGGATTTTGAATTTAGCCTAGTCAAGGGTGCGTCTCGAAATTTGGAGACGAAACAAATTAGGGATTTATTTTGACCGATCAAAATGTGGACCACATATATATACATCATTCAATAACTTCTGGGGATTTTAACCATTATGCTATTAAAGCCCGGGTTTTGTATCGTTGTTTGTGTTAGTTAAAACATGGTAAACTGGGCATGACTAATTGTCGGATTCCTACTCTGCGGAGGTGGTGATTTTGAGAAGCGTTTGAGTTAGGGGATGGCCAATGTTGGTCACCCAAGTGGGTCTGTTTGAACATAGTGTACCTCCAAACCTACTAGTTTTATAAAATATATTAAAAGTTCACAAATATTTTCCCTATTGCAATGGCTATTGGATGTGTATACACCATTTTCAGACCTACGTCGAAGAAACTCTTAGGGCTTAGTTAGCTGGTCTCAGCTGTGCCAACAGCACAGATTTTCCAGGCCTGGACACCCGTTGGCGAATATTGGGTAGGTTTGTTTATGACTAGCTGAAAAATGGATTGGGTTTTGTTGGGAACATCTACAGGAATCGCATGGAATCAATGGTTTTCTGTAGGTCTCCCGGCTCTTTTTTGCAACCAAATAGCAATCCATTGAAACTCGAAGTGCTGCTCCACTTATAGCCCAACAATATGATAGTTATACATAGTTATACGGCTTATATGTCAACTTATGGGGCTGATGTGTTGATAGCCATGGTTAGGTCGGCACGGCGTTCCTGGACCAGGCCGAAAAGCATATGAAAGCGCACCCCTTGGAGAAGCACCTGTCGGAATGTTTGGCGGAGTGGAAGATGTACATCAAGATGATGAAGGCTGCGAGAAAAGATAAAGTGCAAAAATGTTGATGTAGTCATTCAGCAACACAAATAGGGAAATAGGATAGGAATGGGTTTACAGGGGTTTAAGAAAGAATATGATTAACAAACAAATAAATGGATGATGAGTCAAGATAGGTCGGTCAAGGAGAGTTCATATGCATGTTTTTTTTTGCAGCTTTACTAGGCCCGTTTTGTGGTGAGTCGTCAGCAGCGGCCATCAGAATCCACGAAACGGCCCTTTTTTTCCACGGACCCCCACGAAGTCTGCGAAGGGATGTTGCCAGAAATTGTTGTGAACCGAACCATCATCCAATCAGTAAAATATGGAATATCCGGGGGTAACATTGCTCAAGTGGCCCAGTAACATTGATATATTAATTATGAGCTATAATTGATGGGATATGAATATAAATATATATATATATGATGTGTATAAGATTCTATCCGGATGCTGATGTTCTCTCTCTCTCTCTCTTTTTGTGCAAACAGTTTGGTCACTGTTAAGAAGTGTTCCCAGACACGTCCCTATGTTGTTGTTGTTGTTGTCTTTTTTTTAATGGGAACACAGCACAGTTTCTCACCACAATTGGCACCCCAAAATAGATTGATTTTAGATGCACTTAGCTTCACGCATAGACATGCAAGATAATGGATGTGCATTTCCTATGCACACACATGTACAGTGCTGCAGAGATTAGCGTCCCCTTCTGAACACACATGCGCAGATCTCCAGGAACTACGGACTATGTAGACATGCTATATATATATATATACAAGAATTTGCACCATTTGTGTTACATATGTATGGATGCATGTGTACAAATGTAAATATATATATATATATGTATGATTTCAATCTATGTCATGCATTATTCTATTGGTTTATCCTACATGGTTCTGTTTTGCATATATTGTGCATACATTATGGTAGTATGAATGCATAACACACACATATACATATACATATGTATATTTTTCATTATATATATATATGTCATAGATTAATGCGTGTATATATATATACATATATGTGATATCTATATAAACATATATATATACATGTATGTGCGTGTGTGCGCACATTTATACACATATAACTAAATAAACAATTTCGGTGTACAAAGGTGTAAGCACCAATAAATATAGACTATTTAGATTTGATTGAACATTATCATTATTTACTATGGCCAGGACCATGGCCAGATTGCAGCTGATGCAGAAGAGATTGAGTACCCCTATACCAAGGTGCGCTGCCGATTAAATGGCCAATTCAATTGGGAACATGATGATTTTGTAGGGTATCAATCAACATTTTCGAATATAATAGGGATTTGCCATGATTTAGCCATACTTCGGGGTGCAGTTGGGGACACCCATGGGCATAGACATAAGCCACAGAGATTGAGATATAAACTTCCTAATTGGACATGTATGGGCATTGACCCATGCAAACTAATATAATTATATATATATATATGTATACAAGTGGATTTGCACCCCCTATCAGATCCGACCCCTTCTCCTGCGGATGATAAGAGAAACAGTCCCAGAAACCATGGGAATGTTCACGATTCGGAGGTCCGATGGAGTTTTTTCGGGGGGGTTTTGTGAGAATGGGATGAGTTCTTGTAGGTGCAAGAAGGTGAATTGAAAAATCAACATCAACGCAGGTCTTAAAACATTCTAGTGTGAAACCAGCATGATTAGTTGCTAAATACACTAAATTAGATTGAAACCACCAACTTCTTACCAGAGACTTTCCCGTTTTCTTTGAGGATATTGGAATGCTGCCGGTCGGATGTCAGTTTCCTGGTTATCCGGTATATAAACCTTTTGTTTGTTTGTACAAACTATCGTTGTTCAGCTCTAGTTTCTTAGGTTCAGTCTATCCATTTCATTAAAAGCAGCATTTGCGGGATCAAGCGTGATTTTTGTCGCCATCTACTTTTTGGTTCTTTTGAAAGGATCCATTCAAATGTTTTGGATGAGGTTGACCTTATCATTTTTATGTGTGTAACTGGTGTAGCTGTTTTTTGTTTTTGAATCCCGGTGGCTCGTAAGGTCCCTTTCTGGTTGCCATCAACCGACCTGCCATAGGAAAACATCGAAGAAATGTTGGGACGAGCGGAAAAGACCATTTTGGAGGACATGCCAATTTGGTCTTGGTGAATTAATACCACAGTTTCAACGTTTCAACGTCACTGAAACTGATGGTTAGCGCATGGGTAACCATTCCAGGATGACCAAACATTTCAGGTATAATTAATTATTGTCTTTCAGGAAGGTGGGAGAGTGCAGCTTGAGTGGTGGCCCTGGTGGGACGTTTGTGGATCAGCAACAGTGAGGAGAAGTACAGAGTCTCAAGATATGGGTGGGACAGGATAGAGGCAACTAGAAATTAATCTCCATGAATTCACCATGCATCTGGAAACAAGACGAGTCTTCGGGCGAGCTAGCTGCCCCTAGATTCGGCTCACAACCAATGTGCTTGCGGTCCAGAGGTGCATGAAGTAAAATGGTGAATTTGTGTGGGCATTAAGATCTGGGATAATCTTTGTGTGGGCAACCTTGCAACTTGGAGGATAAATACCCCAGGTACATCCTGTTACAAATATGACATATAATCTACTATATTATATATATAAAAATAATCATAATTCATATCAATATTAACAATAATAATAATATAATAATGTTGTATACTATATTTTCATATATAAGCATACGCATACATTACCATGACTATTTGTTCTTCGACTTCTAACATCGTCCCAGTTTATGTTGTTACCCCTTGTCCTGTGATCACATCTCCCCGCCATAGGCCACAGGGGTGTACTACCGTAACTGACTTTCTCGTGGGAAAGGGGGTGCCTGCAAACATTGGACTATATACTATATTTGATGGTCATGAACAGGTAACTAAAGAGGTAACTATCCCCCAATGGCCTTCATGATGCTTTTGGTGAAGGTCTTTTGTTGATATGTGATGCCGATGATGTAGTTATTTTTGCAGTTTTAGATACATAGATGTACTACTTTAGATGCATACTGACACACTGTAAGTCTATAGTCTTTCTTGGGTAATTGACATACAAAGGAGGTTCCCTCATGGTTTTTTCCTTCGAAAAGCTGCCTTTTTCGCTGTCGATTTCTCGTCAGGACTACGAGAAAGCCATGGCCAAGATGGCAAAGAAGGTCGGGAGGATCTGGTGTCACTGGATGCGCATCTCACTGGATGTAACCTGGGGGGAACCTTTTGAACCTTTGGGAGTGCAATAGTTTGCTATGGAAAATAACTTTCAATAGGAAAATCTATATATAGTCACTTTAAATCACCTCTAAGTTAGATTCACAGGGAGTGATAACCTTTGCATTTGAGTACCATCCCCTCAGCCAACTGTGTTTTTTAAAGGGATTATGTTTTCGACACCCAGGGTCTGTGTGAAAATTTGGGTGATGGCTAACCAAAGTGGGGCCCTCAAACGATGGCTAAGTTGGTGAACATAACTCCAAAGCACTTGGCTTTACGATACGCAAAACGATAGTGTCAAGTTCGTTTGGATCTAGCCCCTCCAGAAGGTCTAGATCCTTGAGAAGGTTGTCACCCCCAAATAATGACCAGCACAACCAACAACGGGATTCATGAGTTTTCATTACGAATTTTAAGTGAGAAATTATAAGTCACTTTTAATTTACTTTCCTTTCAAATCTAAAGGCTAAGTAAGGATTTCAGAGAGCGATGGAGAGAGAGAAAGTAAGGATTTCAATTGAAATCAAATTGCGTTCAATTGATTCTCTTTTGAAATCTAAAAAAAGTACAACATTCAATTTAAATCAATTTACTTTCAATTAATTTTCCTTCAAATCTGAAGGATAAGTAAGGATTTCACTTGACATCAATTTATGGCCAGGGGGGCTGATGGTGTTTTGTAATTGGGGGTGCACATGCACTTTTTTTGACGGAGGGGGGGCAATCCACCTAAAGGTGTACCCTTTGTGAGCTTCTCAAAATACATTTAAAAACAAATCAGGAAAACATGCGTTTTTTTCAATCATAAATTTTGAGATTTTCTTAGATTTTCGGGATTCTGTGCCTTGAATCTCTCCAAAACATCCATATATAATTATATATCTCCAAAATATCAATATTTAATTAAATGTAAATAAATAAATAATTAAATAAATATATAAATCAATAAATATAAAGCATCTCCAAGATCAGAACCCAAAAAAAACTGTTCACCACCAACAACAATAGGTTTTCTAGAAGTGTGTATTATAATAGGGGCTGTCGCACATGTTTTTGAATAGGGAGTGAGGAAGCCAAAGTAGTATTGCCACACATTTTTTTGGAACGTGGGTGTTGATAAACAGGGCGTGTTTAATAATGTTGATGGGATTTATAAAACAACGTGTAACTGAAGATCCCACACTGTAGATATATCTACAGTAAATAACTTGATTGCACCATGGTTATATGCATGGTTATGCTATGTTTTTTTCGAACCGCTTACTGAATGCACTTCCGATACCTCCAAGAATAGAAGTAGTTCGGGAGCAGTTTGGAGCCCTGAAGTTCAGCCTCGCCGTGTTCAGCCTCTTCAAGTTGTGCCCCCCTGATAGTTTAAGAAGGTGGTGTCAAAAAAAGGTGGCCCCCAAAACAAACGATGATATGGAATAGCAATTTTATGGTTATGATCATGTCCTCGGGACTGATGATTTCTATTTGCTGGGATTTTTTCCTTGGCGAGATGTACACCAATTGGATAAACTATGATAAATATAAAACAGCTTTCAACTGGGGGAGCCACCGTATGTGAGTTGGGGAAGAACGAGCTGAAACGAACTGTCAAGACCACTGTCAAACTGGATGAGTGAAAATTGGTATGCCGCGGATGCCATGCCAGAAACAATGGTGGTAAAGATCTTTTGGTATAAAGACCAACTACTGGTTCATTGATAGATTGCTTCAAGTCATTTTGCTGCGCATTCATTGGCATTCTGATCCCCATTCCAACCTGGTAAATGATCATGTTCCATTTATATCGGTTCACAGATGATTTTTCCATGAACCATGGCGATGTTCCACTGCAATGTTTTGATTGGTTTTTATTGCTGGAGGATTTTTTTTCGAAAGTGTCCTTCCGTGCGATGTTTTGTTCCAGAATCTTGTCAAGAAGCCAGATGCAGTGGCTGGATGCCAGAATTGTTTTGAATCAAAATGCACATGACAAATTCCAAAAACAAAAGCATATGGCAAATAGTTCGTGCTTGGGGCGGTCAATTTGTTCAGCGTGACAGGATAAAATAACACATACTTGCCCCTGTACATCATCCCTATCAAAGAATTGACATGGAAGCAGAGTCGGTCCAAACACGTTTAACCATTAAACCGTTTAATTTTGATATAAATCGGTTAATTAAACACGTTTGGAGCCATGACCCCCAAGACGTTTAAACGTTTAGACATGAGTTGTGGGGCTGTTCGAACATGTCCCAAATGGGTGATTTGAGTAATAAGAAGGGGTGAGAGAGAAAGAAGCACCAAGGTGATGTCACTAGCAACAGATTTCTCAGTGATTCTGCAAGCGAACAAATGCTCTCATGCGGGCCCCCTTCTTACCCGGAATTGGTTTAAACATGTTCGCTTTAAACATCGTTTAAACAAACATAAATAAACAAAATAAACCGTAATGAACCGACTCTAGGCCCAACCCCGCATGGAAGCCCAACATCAGCATGTCCAGCTAACAAATCGCATGAATTTTGGGGGGTCCATAAAAAGGTTTGAGGTGATTAAATGGGTTGTTTGTCCTCCATGTTTGGACAAACATGATAAATCCAAATATTCCCTTTGTAGCCAGGCTGGCAAAGCCTAGTCGACGGTGGCCATGGCTTTCTTCACTTGCTCCGGTGCTCTGTTGCAGTTTCTTGGCGAATCCTTGGCATATCCATTCGAGAATGGGTCACAATAGTCCATTTGTAGCTGGGAAAAAAACATAAACAGTTGCTGTATACAGGGGTACCCGAGTTTGACCCATACCCACATATAATCATATACACATGTATATGTATAGATATGTATATATATATCCAATACATCCCAATTCAATTATTCAATTTGTTTTGCAAAAAACATTTTCATCGACTATATAATTCTGGCTTTCATGGGGCCCAATGAGAGTCAGTGCCACTTTATCTATGTTTCTTGTTCCCAGGTATGGTAATCATCCAAAACCATTACTTTTTACATCCTATTTGCTCGTGCTTCAACCTGGTTGACTCTGCTTCAACTTTTGCATACTGGCAAAGCAAAGAATGCTGGAAGAGCCTTATCTTACATGATGCCGGCAGGAAACAGAAGTTATTTCTGACGGTTCAGATTTCAGGCCCAAACATTCATGGTTCAAAATTGCCGGACCATCATGGGGATGCTCAATACGCCCCTATTCCCAGTTGTTCTGTCAGCGCTTGGTAATTTTAAGACAATATACGATTGTATATAATTATATAATTATGTATATATATATATTTACTTATTTATTTATTTATGTGTGTGTACATACTGTATATATTAATACATATGGATGAATTGTAATGACCTCATTGTGACATCCAAGTTTTAGCAATTTTTCAGTTAAGTGAATTATTATCATTCAGCCATTATATATATACATACATTTAAAAACTATGAACACACACACACACATATATATATATATATATACATTTAAAAACTATGAACACACACATATATATATAGATATATATATATGCATTTACTGAAATAAATAAATATAATACATACATAAATAAACATACATATATATATATATATACATAACCCAGTTCTGGTTAGTCCTGTGCCTTTATTTTCATTGGCTACCAGCAACGTTGTTTTCAACGTCAGGAGATGGAGCCGAGCTTTTGCGCCGTCACGGAGTCACGGCCGCCTGTGCGGAGCCCGTGTTCGAAAAGGCGGTGAGTTTTCTCACTGGTGAAACAGGATATGGATTAGTGGTATTAGTGTTCCAACATATTATAACACTATTGTATTACCAAATATCATATTATACCACTAATAATGGTGTTATAACCAACAATGGTATTAATACATATTAGTGGTTATAACCAACAATGGTATTAATATGTATTAATGGTATTAGTGGTATTAGTGGTTATAACCATTATTGTTGGTATTAGTGGTCCATAATGTGTTTTTTTTGTGGGTATAAGCAACAATAATGGATGAAAAATGGATCATATTTTTCATGATGCGGTTAATTAATGTTCAATAATGGTTTACAATAATCTGAGTATTTTGTGGATAACTGGAACAATGTGGGAAAGCCTGGCTGTCATTAATAAACCTACCATGACTGGGAATGATTTATACCACCTATGATGATTTTGGGGATTCTTTATAATTGCGTTACCAACATTACCATTAGAGTTGTTCCAATGCATGCAAATACATATAAAGACCTATTAATACAAACAAGTGTATTGGTTGCTGGTGAGAATCCCGTTTGGAAACAGGAAGTATGGCCTCTTACATGGATTTGTTTGAAGACATGGGACATCCCCAGATGATGGGACGTGCGCTTAAGCGTTGTTTCAATAGGTAGCAAAATAATATATCACGGGATGAGACCCCATAAGACGAGGAGTGTGTAGCATTTGGCTAGTGGATTCAAGTGCAAGTGATGGACATCTATGAGATGTGGAATCGCAAGATATCAGCAAGAATAGGACGCATGAATCGAATCAATCTTAGACTCACACTTATGTGGGTGATTCGCGTGTATGAGAGTTTTGAGTTTTGAACGTGCTCATGAGTGCCACCGAAGCACAGCACTCCATTCTAAGCAAAATTCTCAGTGACCACGCAGTGGGACTAGACTGTCCTTGGTAAATTTGGTTGAGGTCAATGTCTAGTCAATCTGACAGACTAGGCAAATGGGGATGGATAGATCGCGAGATCCAATACTTGGGTAAAATTAAGGGTAAATTGTAGCTATCTCACCGCGACGTCACTAGAAATGCTGATTATTTAGTCAGGCTAGCTATCTCAAAACATGTCCTTATTTTCAGATTCACGAACTACTGTAATTTATGCATATATCGGTTGATGACTTATATTATCATATATCCATACCATATACACATATAGCATATGTATATAATTATATGTCCGCACATATACCTACATAAATCGGCCAGAAAAACAGTTGCTGGGTGGCGTCCATGATCAACACAGGCATTAGACGGCCCGGTCGTCAAGTACCGGGCCCTGCCTGAGACGGTGTGGCTATGGGATGAAAGATAATCGACGGGAATACCATGTGTGGCTTCGGCCTTTTCTTGGGTGGTTTGATTTAATACAGTCGTGTTTTTTTTTCCGTATTATGATTGTAATATTATTTTCATTCTATGATCATCAGGATTATTGTTTTGATTTATCATAACTGAACATGTGCATGCAAATATCAAATTGTACGATTATATTTAAGTTGCATGCACTCAAACATGACAGGCCTGAAGTTCATAATACTTATGGAGCTGAGAGACCTGAGGATCCACCGCAGTGTCATCGTCATCTACACCCTCTGGTAATGACTAACAGTTTGCTATTGAAAATTGCCATTTATAGTGGATTTACCGATTGAAAATGGTGATTTTCCATAGATATGTTAGTTTACCAGAGGGTAATTACAAGTAATGAAAATGTTGGATTATAATTATAGATTACTAGATTATCTGTAATGTAATCAATCGACATAACTCTAGATCATGAATATTCATGAATTTCAATGTATTTTTTTTTTGCGATCGCGGCCACAGCGGAGGATGATATCAGGTCCCTCAGGTTGAAGATGTTGTCCTCCACTCTAAATGTTCAAGTGCAGATGTTTGTGGAACTGTAGCAATCTTAATCTGTACATATCTATATACATTATAATACTTTAATATCTATTAATTAATATTCATGTTCTAGAATATTCTAAACTTGATCTGAGTTTCTACAAATGCTACCCATGTTTGTGTCTTGTTGAATCTCATTGCCACGGACTCTCACCATCAATCACCAAGCTAGCGCGACACCTCAACGCTGTCTACGTTGGCATTTCCTGGTGTCGTTCCCACGCATGGTGCAGTGGTGCAGAGCGCGGGCTTAAGAAAGTTCTTGGGCATCGTTGGATGAACCTCTTTTATGTTTTTAAATTAAAACAATGAACCATTCCCCAAATCACCATAAACAAACAGATGGTATTTAGTTGTTTTTGTTCATTTATAGACATTTACCTAGCTATTAAGTAGAAGTGCACCTTCTTTCGGGAGTTTCACTGCACTAGGGGCCAAAAAGGCCGTTGGGAAAATTATCTATGATGATTTCTTCCAGACAGTGATTTTGCAGTACTACTGATTTGTCATTGTTGCTTCTTTTTGGGTAGAGGATGGTAGAGGTGAGTCATGGTGAGTCCAAACTTAACAGTTCATCATTAACAGACCAAACTTAACAGTTCATAAATCTCATAAACTTAAGTCTTAATAGTTCATCTTAAACATATTTGGAACTGAGATCTTCGCTGGGCGCAGGCCCCACAATCTGAGACCTGGGGTGCCATGGGGTGCCCCTGTTTCCCGTCATCCGGTCCCAACATATCGCCACCACAATGCTGTTGCTATGTCCCTGTTGTTGGTTGCTTTCACGCTTTTGTCAGGAGCTAAATTAGATGAAATTAGATCATATTTACATTGTTGTTGTCATCTACATTATTTATGGTGCGCACATCCTCCATCAACCATATATATATATGATATATATATATATATATGTTAATATGTGCGTTTACATATATATATATATACACATACATATGCGTGTGTGGGTACGCATAGTCATTTACATATGTGCATATACACACGTAGATGCACGCTCAGCACACATTCACACACTGTATATATAGATGTATTTGCAGTATATGCATATGCATTTGTATCTCAGTCGGCAGTGGTCAAACATTGATGCCGATGATGTTGAGTTTAGGGGTCTTCAGCTGCCCGTTTGCCTCTTCCATGGTTCGTTGCGCTTGCACCCTGACGAAAAAGAGCGCAGAATCGCAGTCAACGAGAACATGGGATGCATCCCAGTTAGAGCTATGGATCATGGGATACAACTGTGCGAATTATAATCGATTATAGGTAAGATCAATGACATTATATTCCTGGGATACAACTGGATATCATTGCAAAATTATTACTGTAGTTATTTTTTTGATCATTACAAATTACTGTAATATGTTTGTTATAGTTGTATGTGTAACTGGTTTCATAATATATACTCTACGCATACAAGAACTCACAGAACCTTGGATGCACCCCAACGATTCATGGGTATCCCATTGTATCTCCATGAAGTTGTTGGGTTTTAAACCCATTTCCACTAGTTAATCCCCCATGAAAGCCGTTTATATATAGATGTTCATTACGTGAGATCTTGAGTGCTGTCTTATGCTACACTCGTCGCAGTCCAGAAAAAAAAACAGCCCAGTAAAACGCTATTATTGCTTGATTAAATGGAATCCTAGTTCATGCATATATAAACCATTAAGAAACATTATGTTTGTCAGACCTTGTGCACCATTGTTTGATTAAATCACCATTCACAGCCATCTTGGTTAAATAACCACCAGCTGTATACCACATTCAACATGGAACCAAACAACTGCCATGATCAAGTCCAGAAATTTGTCTACCATAAACTTGGGGGTGTCATATTGAATTTGCGCGGTGTATATAATCGTTTCAAGACCAGATGTAATGCTACTGTTTGTTCATTAAATCACGCGTCATCGCTATTTCCAATGCCACCATAGCATTTTTGAATCCCATCAATGTACGTTTTTGTTATTCTCGCTTGATGTGTAAAACCTCCCAACCGAGAACATGTTATTTACTTTTCGGGGTGTCTTCCAAACTAGCAACTAGCATACTTTAAAACAATATGACATCTAAATGTTTACATGATCAATCAAAACTGCCATTTAGTTTCGCCTTATTTTGGGTGGTATATCCCCGTAGGCTTATGATTCTTAGGCCTTACGGCACCGGTGGCCCCCGCGTGTAAGGTGCAGGCGCCAGGCCATGCTGAAGGACACTCAGCTGGCGAAGCTTCTGCGCCTGTCCGGCGGCCCACGGTCCGTGGAACTGGGGAGAGATGAAGCCACCTCCCCAGTTGTAATATATAGATAATATATATATATATGTATATATGGGGCACAGAGAGAGAGAGATAGAGAGAGAGAGAGACATACATACATACATACATACATACATACATACATACATACATACATACATACATACATACATACATACATACATACATACATACATACATACATACATACATACATACATACATACATA
>Ga0126342_10012502_pt1 | contig 15136 bp, 13 predicted proteins | sample Cyp1metagenome_FD_92528 | JGI IMG/M metagenome (GOLD analysis project Ga0126342, IMG submission 92528) | Coral microbial communities from Lord Howe Island, Old Settlement Bay, Australia - Cyphastrea 1 metagenome | ecosystem: Host-associated > Invertebrates > Cnidaria > Coral ...
AACCTAAATTGGAGGTACCTACCATATATAAGGCCTATGTAAGGCCTATGTAAGGGAATATCCCCACAAAATATGGCCTTATATGGTACAGTACCTCCATTTTAGGATCCTGAAATTCCCATTATGGGTTGGTTAAATCGACTGATTCCACGACTGGATGCACAAACGAGCCGAGCCATGAAAACCATGGAAAATTATGCCGGTTTCGATTGGGGGATGATTTCACCTATAGGGAAACCATGTTTTTCCAAGTAGGTTTCGGATGAGATGGGATAGGGGATCATAGGGGTATATGATGGTAAATGTTCATGGCTTGCTCAGATCCCCGGTTGTAAGATGTTGTAAGTGAGCCAGCAATTCTACACCCATCCGTACATGTGAAATTCCTAGGGTCCACTGGGGCCAGCACATTCTGGTACTTTAATCCAGATTTGTGGGTACTTTAATCCCTACTTGGAGGATCCTTCCAGCTATAGTTCGAGCTTCCTCAGCAATCAGGGTCGGCTGCAGGTGTGGCCAATGTTTGGGGGACTGTACAGACCCAGCCGATGGCGCGGAACCGAAGAAAAAGGCATCCCGAGCGATGGGTGATGATACCAGGATGGACATGAATTGGGGCTTTCACTACCAAACATTGGGGTGTATAAATTTGATTTATGATAGGTTTTTCTGTGGGGTCTACCACACATTGGGATTTATATATATATAAATGTTATTTATGATAGGTAATTGTGGGGTGAAAACTGGCGAAGAATTGCACTGATGCTGGAGATTCATTACTCTCCAGTAAACTAACCGTTTGCTCTGGAAAATCACAATGTGTGATAGGTAAATCAATATACATACATGGGCCATGTTCATTTTTCTATAGCTATGTTACTTCACCAGAGGGTACTCCAGTGGTGCACATCAACCAATTTCTACTTGGGGTCGCCTTACCTAGGTAAGACATAGCTGATGCATCCTGGCTTGTAGGGCTGGGCCCCATGTAATTTCGAGAAGACACCACCAGAAGACACCCACGTGGCCCATAAATCACGATCTACTGACTATCCCATATGCTCCATGGTGCTGGTATATTTACCTACATTTAGGTGATTTTAGGGTAGATGTTAGCATATTATATATATATACCAGCACCATGGAGCATCTGACTATCGCTGGGATGCTTACTCAAGTGACTCCCTGGTACCTATATTTTAATGTTTTTTTCTGATTCGATCACCAGTCGACTGTTGGTTTTTTATCCTATGCTTGCAACGGTAAAACCGTTGCAAACCGTTGTATGTTGTTGGTTGAGCCGTCTGAACATGTCTGAACGGTAGAACTGTTTGCAAAAACTCTGTTTTTGATTGTATATAAATCAATTGTAAATCCATATATTTAACTGTGCTTTTTGATTGTAAATCCATATATACTCTGTATAACTGCTGATTAAATTGTCAACTCTTCAATGTTTGTCGGTGAAGATCCGATATGTTTTTTTTTCCGGCTGAAACGCTATGTCACAATATGTCACTCTCCACATATTCCGGTAAATCATCATGAAACCCAGATTTGGTTCGGTAGGAGGATATAAATCACATACCCCCTGTTAAATCAACAGTTCGACCCTGACAATAACCCATTCTTAGTAGAAACTCATCTTCCAACCCCCCATTTGCCAGGGTCTATATATGTTAATTTACTGGAGGCTACCTGTGCCAGGGCGGTCATGGCTTCCCATGGCTTTCCATGGCTTTCTCCAGGACTTGTCACCAAATCACTGGCGTCGCCGAGGTGCATCGCATCGGACGGACCGGCCGGGCCGGAAAGAGTGGAACGTCCATGACTTTCTGGAACGAGGTGCCGCCTGTCATGGCTGGAGAATCACCGAAAAATGCTGGAAATAGGTGATTTGTTCATATTTGTCCTATTGCCATGTTGGATTTTTTTGGAGGGTATTACAAGCAAGTATCCCTTAAATGGCCTGTGTTTTCTGTTGAATTATTACAAGTAGATGGTTATAGGATTGGAGGAAGTTTGATTGTGAATGGTGTTGATTTCCAAGAAATTGAGCTGACATAGATCCCAATCCCAAATAGATCAATTTATGTGGGCAGTGGTTCAAAGATGGGGTCCCAGTGAAACCTCTGTCATAAGTCCATCGACATGCTTTTGGGCAAGAAGATGGGTTTAACACACAATGTCGCTCAGCGTATGCAAGCCTGACAGAATTTAGGAAAACTGGGACTTGAACGACATTGTGACATATATGGTTTTGTTTTGAATTCAACCAACAAGATCAACTTAAATGCTTCTGAAAGACCAGAACCGACAAAAACTGGAGTTCGATCCAAGAATCCTCAGAAGCCCTTTGATCTCCACAATGGCGGGTTGCAAGTAACGACTTGGAGCATGACGGGTCCTTTTCCAACTTGTAGGAACCCTTCAATGCCCAGACAAAATTTCACCGCAAATTCCAGTGCTGATTTCGTGGACCATGAAAGTGTTGAGCTTCTGGGGTGTCCCCATTTTGAATGAGGATGTAAGATGCTGCAAGTTCTTTCTGCTATATGTTTTCTTTAAATACCCTAAAACCATTGGTTTTCCTCTCACAAATGCCCAGAGTTTTGGATTATAAATTATATCATTATGTCCGGGGTCCCCCATTTTGGGAACACACATAACATGCACTCATCCTCGGCAGAAAATGCTGAGATGGTGCAGCATGATGGTGCAGCTCCAGTGCAAGCTCTGTACTAAACAGCGCATATGAATGTTCTATTTGTACCTAGCATTCTTAAGACATCAGTACGTGATTCCAAATCATTTTACCTTCCGCATCTGGTCATTTTACCAAATCATGCTCCCATCATTTTCTGGCTGGTGGTTTGGAACATTTGTTATTTTTCCATATATTGGGAATAATGATCCCAACTGACTAATATTTTTCAGAGGGGTTGAAACCACCAACCAGTATTGATGAAAAGGTCAAGGCACACCCATAATTCTAATTCCTGGTCCTGCGCCAGGCGTATGACATGGAGTGTGTACCTGGAGTGCAGGGGAAGCGACTGTGGATACCCAAGGAGTATTTGACTGAATCATGTATAGTCATCCCCAAAGAGATTGGGAAGTCATGTAGATCTTACGGTTGAATAGGGTTCATGGTTTATGATCATGATTTTGCCTGTCCAAATATTTGGGATGACTATACGTACTCGTACGTACGTACAAAGTGGTGCCCGTGCAATTATACATGATTGTTTATAAACCCATCTAACCAGTTGTAATATATCTACCATAAACCTTTTTCAATCTACTTGAACACCAAGTTGACTAATATGATATTGCTTAAACAAGGGGGCACCACCGTGTACAAGTTTGGGTCTTGAAATGGGTAGAACTGGTAGGGATAGACAGCCACCAGGTCGGCATGCTCATACATGGTCAGTGACCTATTTCGAGAGGATATCTCAGCAGCATTTCAGTTCGTTGATTCTACTCTCACCCACCAATCGTATACAGTGTGAATGTTCATCAGAGTATTGAAGCCTACAGGGCTACGCTCTTTTTGCTGGGCAGAGTGGAAGGTCATACGCGATGGCTAGGTCAGGAGCGCCTAAAATGTGGTTTGATGCCAATCCGCATTCCAAGAATAACAGTTGTAGCCTGCAGAAAAGTATATTTCAGATGAGATGAGCATCCATCATGAAAGTAGATAATTTCCAAAAGGAAGTGGCCTCCCAATGATGTTCCTTCAGAACCCCATCCAGCTACCACCATAAATCGCAGTTATATGAATCAGAAACCTTAGTGACTAGCGAAAAAATAGCTTGGCCAAAAAAAATCGTCTGCGAAGTTGCTAAACATCACTCCAACTGCATGGAAACAATCCGTCAAAAACTCATTGAACTGGGCCAAATGCTGCGGGGAAAATCCCATGGAACATCCCATCCGAGGCGCCTGCCTTGGTGAAGATTGCCACCGAGGCGCCAGGGACGGGACCGGACGAGTAAGGCCCTATGATGGCCCGGGAAAATGATGGGAAAATGATGGGAAATCACTCTACAACATGGAGGTTATCTTACTGGCTTATTGATATTTATTTGATAACCAACTAGTTGTTGAGCTGTTTTTCCCATCGATTCTGAAGTTTGGAAAGTTACAGATGGTTCGGAATCTGGATATATCTGGATGATGGTTAGTGTAGGGAACCTCAACATGACCAACTCCGAACTGTCAAACCATTTGGGTCAATTTGGATGGCCACTCTAGTACTAATGAATCTTGTGCTGTGAATCCGGACGTACATAATATATATATATATATATATATACATATATATATATATATACATATTATTATATATATATAATATATTGTATATATATATATATATATATTATAATATTGTATTATATTATATTATTATATTATATTATATTATATTATTATATTATATTATATTATATTATTATATTGTATTATATTATATTAAATTATATTATATTAAATTATATTATATTAAATTGTATTATATTATATTATATTATTATATTATAGTAAATTATGTTTTTATATTATATCATATTATTATATTATATTATATTATATTAAATTATATTATATTATATTATATTGTATTATATTATATTGTATTATATTATATTATATTATATTATATATATATGGATATATATATATACATATTATATTTCAAACATATATATATATATATATATTATATTATTATATATATAGTATGGCTATATAATGCTAGATAGATGGATGGGTGGATAGATTGATAAATGGATAGATGGATAGATGGATAGATGGATAGATACATTATATAGATATAGATATAGATAGATGGATGGATGGATAGATAGACAGACAGACAGATAGATAGACAGACAGACAGACAGATAGACAGAGAGAGAGAGAGAGAGAGATAGATAGATAGATCGATCGATAGATAGATAGATAGACAGACAGACAGATAGATAGATAGATAGTTCTTCCCACCAAAATAACTGAGTTTCTGGAGGGTATGTTTTTTGTTTGGCCATGTTTGGTCCATGTTTTCTCAACAAAAAGCGGTTGCTCCTCGAACTCGACGGTCAGGCCGGTCAGTGTGTGCCAGAGTGGCTTGACAAGGCGAGTGTCGAGTGTCGCGGGGAAACCAGGTGCTTCATCAGGCACCTGGTGCTTTGGATAGCCATACCTGATGATGATTTTATGGGAGATAATGATTGGATTTAATGGGGTTTCATGTGATTTCATGGGATTTTATGTGATTTATAATATATAATTGGATTTAATGGGATTTACTGGGATTTGCCCCCCACTCCTTAGCTAAGTTGGTGAACATCACCAGTAATTCACCTGGGTGTATGGATGTTTATGGTGATTATAATTGTAGTTGATAAAGTTATAAATCAACGTATGGCTGGTAGGGCCTTCTACTTGAGGTGCAAAGAATGCTATAAGGGTGGGAATTAAAACCCCAAAAAGTTGGGATATGGGGCCCCTATAAATGTGGTAAAATATATCCACTTAGTTCTCTGGAACTGCACTTCCACGTATGAAGCCGTACCTTCCAAACATGGGTGGCCGAAGAGCTATCCGTATTTGAGAGATGGTTATCGACAATCAAAAAATAGTGGTTGGTTCAACCTCCAATCAGATTGTGTTTGTCCGTTTCAGGAGACGCTACTGTATACTTAATACTACTACAAACCATTTGCAGGCGCAAGTCCCTGTTTTTTTTGTTTTTTTTTCCGAGAAGTAGGTGTGTTGTAGTACATGCAACTTCACCGCTGCAACCCCCACAAAGTATGTGGCTTGGTTGACATACCTGGTTTCAACGACACAGATCTAAACAATTTTGATCTTCCTACTTTCATTTCGATTCCATCATTTGAACGGGTAATCCAAAACTAATCAATCGTTTTGAAGGGAGAAAAGGCGTGTTTCTTTAAAACAGTGCATTTCCGTTGGCGCCGTCCTGTCAGGCTGCTCAGAAACAGAAACAGGCCAAGACCAAAGCGTGGAGGTATTAGCTGGGCGAAGACATCAATGGAAACTACGGGGCATGGAGACCACCACCAAGACGTTGATAAAAGGTCTGTCATTTGCCCATCTTTGCCCATGGACAAACAAAGATTGGAGCCGGGGCTTAAAACATCTCCGCTTGCAGCTTGAAACCTCCAGGATTTTTTCATGAGTAATCCAATCCCCCTGCGATGAATACTATGATCCCAGCCATCTGTGTTTTTTGCGCACATCCACGTTGACTTTGGGGGATGTTGGATGAAGCTTTTCTGATTGTTTCGGGCTGTGTACTACCCTTCTTATCCATGGGAAATCCTATGAACCAGCCAGTGAAATTCACTGTTTGTGTAGCGATGGCCAGCGCGTTGAAACCTGTATGATCCTCCCTTTGACGATGCTGAAGCTCATTGACACCAAGATCCAAGTTGTGAACCGCAGCGCCTTCTTGATTGATGAGTTCGATCATGTTCATCAATGAGTTTGTTTGGATGTACAGAACTGTTTTTGTCGAACAAAAATGTGTTTCGCCGTGGTGCCAAGCACATTTTCAAGTTTTTACATCGTTGTGTTTTGATGCTAATCTTCGGGATTTGTGTAAGATGTTTTTCAAATTTCTCATCAACCAAAAATACATGTTGAAAACATCCCTTACAGGGGATCGCGAGTTTTTTCGTTCTCAATTGCGTCCGTTTTCAGGGAGCCAAGTTGTATCTACCTTTGCCTTTCTGGGATGAATTTTGGCTTTGAGGCCATGTAGCGCACAAAGGCAGCCATGACCATAGGCATCCCCAGGCAGTTTGTTGTTCCTCATCGTCTACCTATGCGAAAGGTCGTTCGCGTAACATAATCTGAGTCTGCAAATACACAAGAGAGGTTGTTAGCTTAGCATCTCAAACTACAAGTACAAGAGAAGGGTCCTTGGCTTAGCATCATCTATGTGTGCAGGTGCAACAGGACGTTATTGCCCCCCACTCACCCCACCCACCCCTGACACCCCTCCCACCCCATCCGTAAAAACCAATTCAATGAAGTTTGGGCAACCCCCCGGTCTACCCAACACGTTTTTATTTTAGATGTGAACTCAGGGAGATATTTTGCCTCAGGAGCGCGTAGATAAAACTCACGCCCATCCTTCTTTAGGAAGGAAGCAAGAGACGTGTCTTGCTACGTTTTGCTCCACAAGTTTGGGCACCACTGTCACTTTGGACCAGGTCAAAGGTATGAATTTAGCGTGCACGATTCATTCCATTCGTTTCGGTTGGATATCTCTTGTTTTCTGAAACCAGCGAAACAAGAGATGCGCATAGAAAGCCAAAGTGCACAGGATCGTGGATACCATATTCACATGTACACAAAACACTGCATTATCAACAGCCAGTGAATACATCAACTATACCCTCAAGAGATGTGCATAGTTTATGTATACTGTATACTGTTTTTTTTTGCATGTACCAAAAGCTTATCCGAAAGCGATGCATGTTCCAAAAAGCTGAATCACGGTGATTCAGTCGTTGAGACCTTGGGATCTGATGAGATGGTCGTAATCGTTGTGTTTTGGACATGTCATGTGTACATAACTATACCAAACTATATGTATATATATATATTTAATATGTATTTATATGTATTTATATACATATAAGACTATGTATATACAGTATATGTATATTAAACAAACATGTATACATATGTATACACACATCCGCACTAATTTGTATCGTGTATGTTCCAATTTTTGCCAAAAACCGCCAGCACCTGGTTCAGACAGTGCGAGCACAAGCTGTAGATCGCGACCAGAAAAGAAAAAACGCGGTGGGAGGACCAGCACAGTGGGATGATTGGGTAACTGCGCCATGTATGTGGTATATGTGGTACCCTAGGATAAACATGCAAAAACATGTAGGGAAAACCCATGGTTTTGTTCGGAAAAAGGATCTACAAAGGTAGGTTTTCCACATCCATTTTAGTTTACAGGGGAGTAAATCCATTAGATTTTCCAGCAAATTTTGGATGATAATCCCCACTAAATCAGCATAGAGTTGATCACGACGTCGCGGCGTCAAATGTTGGGCTCTTTTGAGGTTACTGTTGTTTTTCACTTATCCAGATCTGGTTGGTGGTGTGGAACATTTTTTATTTTTCCATATGGGAAAAATAATCCCAACTGACGAACTCATATTTTTCAGAGGGGTAGGTATACACCAACCAGGGATTTATTAATAGTAGACCCAATGTCATGAACCTTCCCCCATGACGTATAGCAATGGCTCGGTTTATGGCAGCCAGGGTGAATCCCGCATTTTTTTTTCGCCCCTCCTTTGATGGGATAACCCCAGGAATTGAGGACTTCTTAACCATGTTTACTACTGGTTGATGGTTTGGGACATGGCTTTTGTGACTTTCCATATATTGGGAATGTCGTAACCCCAAGTGACGAACTCATGTTTTTCAGAGGGGTAGGCTCAACCACCAACCAGACTATCTACTTTTACTAGAAGTGGGATGATCGAGCCTCCAAGAATTCGTTCTTGAGCTTGGCAGTCAAGAAGGTGACCTTTTGCAGTTTCTGAACATACAGTAGTTTCTCGCGCGCAGTTCAATTTGGACTAACTCTACGTCATAGCTGACGCCTGCCCTGTTTCAGTTTTTAAGGTTGTTGTTGGTGCAGAAAGGGTGGAGAAAGCCACCTCTTCCATGTGGGTGTGTCCAAAAATGGGGTATTAGTATGAACCATCTTTTTTTGATAAACAAAATGCTGGTCAATCATAACTTTCCCTATAAGAAACTATGGCCGTATTAGGATATCGCCCATGTTCAAACCTCCTCCATGTCATCACAAAACATGTTTAAGGCCAGAGTCGGTATGTTCAAATGATTCCAGCGCACCTTTGGTGGGAGAGGACTACAATTGGCATGTTAAACGCTTTGAACTTTGATCATCTTTGATCCACTACCTGGATGCTTTGAGATCAAGGTATTGGTGCAATTGAAGTATACAACTGGTTGGTGGTTTGGAACATGTTTTGTTTTTCCATATAATATATATATATATATTGTGAATAATAATCCCAACTGACTATTTTTTTTCAGAGGAGTTGAAACCACCAACCAGACAAGTGTTGTGTTTGACACTAGTGTTGCGTTCTTCCAGCATACATTCCACCTGGCTTGTCCTGCTTTCGGTTTGCTCAAGGGCGCCAGTTCCGGCGTCAAACAACTCTGTGGTCGTAGCCCCAACAAAAAGGATGGTTTACATCATATATAAAAATAGCTGGACCATGCTGGACCTATGTTGAACCACGCAAAGACGTTTGCTTCGGGAGGTTCCAGGCAATCTACAACGACACGGTTCATCCAGCTTTGTTAACTTGTTGCTAAAAAACAAAAACAGCCCAAGAACAATTGCACAAACTCACTAAGTCAACCCCCACCATATTTCATCCATCTGCAGGATTTTCTCTTGCTAAGCCTTTTCTGAATGGATCAGTCATGATTGTTTGAGTGCTGATCGTCGGAGCGGAGGCGCATGGGCTGTAGAATTTAGCCAGAGAAATGTGGAAAGCGGAAAGCAACTGTATGGGTGGTCTAGTGCATTACTGGTTCGTGGTTTCAAACAATTTTTATTTTCCATAATATATGGGATATTCCTTCCCATTGACTTTCATATTTTTCAGAGGGGTTGAAACCACCAGACAGATTATATAAAATGGACTAAAAGTGCACATCTAACAAGAAAACATAATCTACTTGCTGGTTTACCCTAGTTATGAAGTCAGTTATAGCTCCATTTATAACTGGGCTAACATTACCCTACTTTAAACTGAGGTCATCCACTAAATGGGATGAAGCCTCCAATGATTCCCTATGATGCTAGTAACGAACTGGTTAGATTCTATGGGGTTATTTGATGTTATTTGCACCAACTTTGCTCATGATTGGGGGTCCCAAATTCTCCAAACACTCTGTCGTTTTATGATGATTTCTGGAGGGTTCTGGAATGCATATCTACCGTTGATGTGGTTTATTAACCAACAAACATCAGTCTGGGGTTGCCACCTTCCAGAAAATTCGACAGTTTTCTTTGCTTCAGGTGGATCCAAACATTTTTGTTTTTCGAGGCTGATCCACCTGCTTCAAGTTCCCCATGCAGTTGGGCCTTGTCTTGTCCCAGTGGCATGAGGTGAAAAGTGATGATCCGCGACAGTAGCGATGAAGAGGAGGACGATGATGAGCAGGAAGAGGAAGAGGACCGTTTTGGAGGCTCAGGGCTGGAAGAGGCTCAGCTGTTTCACGATAAATCCACATGGAAAATCCATCAGTGTCTTTTTATAACCCAGTGGTCGAGCTAAATTCTCAGGTGAGTTCTCAGGGTTGGTCACAGCTGCCGACAATTTATGCGTGGTTACAGGAAGGATCTCCCTGATGCCTAATGTAATCAGGCCCTCAGTTTACCCATAAACATAGCGGTAGGAAATCCATACGTTTCCCGTGAAGGGACGTGATCCAGAAAAATGGCGGAGTTGTCCATAGCCATAGCGGACGTTTACTGAAGGGACACGTGGTTTATGAAGCATCTATAGTTCAAGAATCACCACTCGTCACCATTCATCACCATAAATCCTAGTTAACTATAGTTTAATAATCACCATTAGTCACCATCATATCCTATAGTTATTAACTATGTATAGTTGAATTATCACCATTGATTACCTTTAATTCCTCATCAATCCTACCATGTGTGGCCCCCAAACGTTATGTTTGTTGCTTTATAACCCCATCTAACTATACACTATATATATATATAAGTATCATAAACCCAACACTTATTGTAGTTATAAACGCGCCAACTTAGCTATCGAACGGGGCCCCGCATTGTATAGTGAATGATCGTTTTTTCAGGCACACCATGAATTTTGGGCGAACAGGAGCCCATCGACTTCGCCGCGGAGGCGGCGAAGACTGCCGCAAGGTGGGCTGTACGAGCGGTTCATATGGGGGTTTGAATGGGGATCCCCAATAGCTGGATGGTTTATGATGGAACATCCTTTTAAACTAGATGATTTAGGGGTACTGTACCCCTATTTTAGGAACCTCCCTTATGAAGTGGGTTAGTTGGCCGAATTTCTATTGCTACTGACCCTAGTTACAACTGGGCTTATGATCCACTTACTGACCGGGATGAACCACCACATGAGAGCTCGTAAAACCCCGCGCCTATTCGTTTAGTCTTCCATGATCCCCCATGAGCCATTTTTAGCTTTCACTCGAAAAAACGATAAGAGGAAAAAAAAAGATAACGTTGGTTATGTATGGTTATGTTAATGATACGTGTCCAGACTCTTGAAATCCAAAGTTCTTCATTTGTCCATCATTCTGCGGCTATTTAGTGCTTTTGGTCTCTTCCTTTCATTGTTTGTTGTCGTAATGGCGCAGATTCTGCACAAGGAAGGTGCCTGGTAGGTGGCCGCTACACTCCTTTTTTGATGATTGCAGCCATTTCCAGCAAAAAAGGAACACACACACAGGATTCACGAACGATAACAAAACGATAACGATATCTTTTGGCATCAAAAATGGTCCGTGTGAGACACTGCCTTTTTTTCCAATTTCCTTTCCTTTTCCTGTTGCTTTCTTTTTCCTTTCCCTTTCCTTTTCCTTTCCTTTTCCTTTTTCTTTCCTTTTCCTTTCTCTTTCCTTTTCCTCTCCCTGTACTATTCTTTCCTTTCCCTTCCTTTACTATTCCTTTTCCTTTTCCCTTTCCTCGCTCATGTGAATTCTTTGATCAAGGTGTGAAGCCAGCGCTTGGAAAAACGATAAGAGGAAAAAACGATAATGTCTGGAAACGCCATTTGAAAGGGCTCGGGGTCTTTACAAGACATCACATATAGGAATTGAACCGTCTGAACTTCTTTCTGGCAAGATTGGTGATCTAAGAAAACCTTTGGAGTGAAGCATCAAAAACTGGGAGATCGAACTACAAACAACTAGAACAAATAAGGTGGTTGAACCACAACTGGAACATGATTTGAGCATCAGCAATATAGTGATTTTAGCAACCAATCTGGATGAATCACAAAGACCGACCAAGGCCAACATTTCACCATTGGTGCAATATGATATCATTCAACCAGCAAACGTTGGTACGATTACTACCTGCCAACTGACTGAGTTGACATTTGTTGATTTGATCTTCTTGCTGCTCGCTAAACTACATCCTCATAGGTGGTTGATCCTCATAGGTGGTTGATCCTCATACGTGGTTGGTTCAACAATCGATCTGGTCATATCCCCATCTTTTAACTGGTTGGTGGTTGAGAACATTTTTTATTTTTCCATTCAGTTGGGAATGTCGTCATCCCAAGTGACGTTCATATTTTTCAGAGGGGTAGGTCAACCACCAACCAGTTGATGTCTTGAATTAGTTCTGTCACGCTCGGGCCATCCAACGTGGCAATCTCTCTTATTCGCAGTTTGATGCGTGATTTTTATTCGGCTCGCCTCGCATGTCACGTGATCAAATAGTTTTGGTTTACATAGCGACTTGACGTGCTTATACCGATTTGCCCGGCCTGGTTTGAGCGATTTCCCAATAAGATCTCCACTTTTGAAATTCTTACATATAGATCCCCTTTGTGAACGGGTCCCTCATATGGATCTGGGTCATTCTGGGTCCAAATACCCGATACCCACAAAATTTCCATGATTTAAAACTCCGTTTTCCAATTAACATGACCATTTGAGGTATTCCCCGGTGACACACCCATGGGGCTCTTCAACATTGTTTTTCCTTCTGTCCGTCGTTCCTTTTAGATTTTTTAGCGCGCTCCCCCTGCTGTCGGCTGGGGTCGGCGGATACGTAACCATTACAAGTGAGACTAACTTGGGTAGTCAAAATTGGGTCCCTGCCCTCAAAAATTAGATGGTTCATACATAATACATGATAATACATTCTATAATATATATATATACAATACAATACTAAAATATACTAAACATCTTCTAAAATCTCTGATCCCTTCTCTTGGGCTTCATGGGGGACTCATCCCCAGCAGCTCCAACTCGCCAGGTCGTTAGCGAGATCCGCCTCGTCCAGCTATCTGAAAGCTTTGTTTCCCAAGTGCCAGGAGGCGGTGCGAAGCTCATGTGACGTGGTGGGCCTGTAATACTAATGTTGGATTGTGGAAAAGATCCTACAATGGTATATAATGGTATATATATATATATACATATGTGTGTTTATATAATTTTAGAATATTTTATACATGTGAATCAGAACTTGTTTTCCGATATGTTTGTTTCACATCGGGTGAAGCAGTGTCATGGTTTCGGAGATGTTGTTGAAATGCTGTTGGCATTTAATGACGATGCTGTACATTACTAGTTGTCAGGGAGTGGCTGGAAACTACCAACCATACGTAGCCGTGATCCTCATCCCGATGGCATGGCGGCATCGTTGGGGGATGACTCATCAACATTATATGTATAAAGTGTTTTGCCAAATCAATATGTATCTTATTGGATATTTAATGGTATGTTTTTTTATTATGTATTGTTACCTAGCATACCCAGGTATATATATATATATACTATGTATATATATATATGTAATATACTATACACATATATATATAATATTATATATACATATATAAAAATAGTCACCAATAGCGCGTTCCTTTTTTGAAGTTTACGGTGTTCAAATTTTAGTTGTTGAAACCACTGTGTGAGGCCAACAACATATTTTTTCAAGGGTCTTTTGGACCTCCATGACGCGAAGTTTCCAAATGGTTCTGTGTGGACATGGCTGGCAGAAAACATCGGAAAAGTTTGATTCACAAAATGATGCCCCTGGATCCCCAAAAACTGGATCGATACTTTCCATGTTGACTACATCTGGCTTTTTGTGCTCCTAGAGGTGTGCACGTTCTTGAACACTTCCAGCGCCAATGACCAAATGATCAAGTGCAAACTGGGGTTCACGCCAAAGAAAGGTCGCCTCCGAACCCCCTTTCTTTAAAAGGTCGAGGACTCCCAGGGTATTTATATATATAATTTTATATATTATATATATAATCTAATTCGGTTCATAAACTCATCCGCGGAAAGGTTTCTCGGCCACACCTTGCTGCCATTCTTTTTTGAGGCGGTGGGGGATGCCGAGATCCAGGCGAAACAACTGGAGGCATTGGACGAGCTTGTGGCAAAACATCCAGAGACTTGGTTTTCGAAAGGTGGAGATACAGTTTCTCTCGAAGATAAGTATGACAAATGGTGATTTTCCCATTAGAAATGGTGATTTACTGTAATGTAGTCCATAAGACATATGATAAGTACTGCAATGTAGTCCATCAGACATATGGAAATATATGGAAATATGTATGGCAGATTTACCAACATTTGACTTAAAAACCATTCTAAAGTAGCTAAATATACCATACAAGGAAGGAGCTTATGGTAAGACATATATGGAAATATGATGAAATATGAACATGGATTGATTTGCCATATTTTCCCATTATTCCCACCCATTACCTAGACCCTCCGTTTGTATCCATAAAAGTGTGTATCAGCACGGTCTAAACGCCGGGGACAAGCCTTTGATTGAAATTCCTGTTTGACACAAATAATGTCATGACCTTTTAGATATCTTAAATACATTTGTTGCCCACAGATTGATGCGGTTACTTGTGTTTGTGTTCTTAGTTTTACTTTAATGCGCTTGTCCACAAAACCCACCACCGCTTACTTGAAACCCACTCCCAAAGGAGATGGCCAACAAACGCCGCCCACCCGCCGTGGCGCCCATTGCGGCCACCCCAAGTCCAGCTATGCCAAGCCCGGCCATCCAACCGCTGGAAAGCCCAAGTCACACCGCGGATGGCAGCCCTACGTCGGCGCAGTCCGTGTCGCCGGCGAGTCCCATGAGTCCCTTGAGCCCGGCCAGTCCGCCGGATGCCGGGTCCAGCGGAGCCACGGGCCCCAAGAAACCCGTGCAGCGCGGTGCCTGCGCTGAGCCCGCGTCGCCCAAGTCGCCGGCATCGCCCAAGTCGCCCGCGTCGCCCAAGTCGCCCAAGGCGCCCAAGTCGCCCAAGTCGCC
>Ga0126342_10012503_pt1 | contig 15136 bp, 14 predicted proteins | sample Cyp1metagenome_FD_92528 | JGI IMG/M metagenome (GOLD analysis project Ga0126342, IMG submission 92528) | Coral microbial communities from Lord Howe Island, Old Settlement Bay, Australia - Cyphastrea 1 metagenome | ecosystem: Host-associated > Invertebrates > Cnidaria > Coral ...
GAGGCAGAGGACTAGTTCGAATGGCTTGCGGTCGAGAAAGAAATGGGACGAGGGCTGAAATCCGTTTTGAATGTAACGAGGCGAGGACTGAAGATTTAATCAGAGGGGAAAAGTAGATTTAAGGCGAGGAAACCGTTTTTGAATTTAAAGTAGATTTTGCAGCAGTATGATCCCAAACTTAGCACGTCAGTCATGACGATCCAAGCCTTCCAGCTTTCCAGCAGGAAACCAAGCGGTCGGCTTCATGCGCTTCAGATTGCAAGGGCAGGAGTTGGTGACCAGCTTTCAAAAGCTCACGTCCAACTCTTGGGGAAACCTGGCAGAACCTGGCAAAATGCCCTTTTGGGAAAACCTGTCCGTGCGCGTCAGTATTGTCAGCGGGGTCTGAAAAAGTTGATGACCTTGTATTTGTTTACAAATGATTACAGTAGAATCAGTAGATCCAATTTGGTCGAGTTCATCCTCACTGTTTTAGGATCTTCCACTCTTTCAGTTCATTCAGCTCACACAAGATGCACAGGAGCTCTTGAGACCAGTGGCCTCATTATTTGGGCCGTTTCAGGTCAGCTCGAACCCACTAGATTAGACCTCTGGTGGGTCCAAAAATACATAGCAGATTTCGCTTATGATCCGTATAGAAGAAGTACTGGGACCTCCCAGTTATACATTGATGATCATTGATGTATTTGCTCCAAAAGATTTGTGAAGACATTGACGACATTTTGTTGGGCTGGCCAAGTGGTTGAATACACTTTTTTTTTCGTCATTTGGCACGTTTAAACGTTCTTTTCGTCTTCGCATGTCCAGGAAAAGAGAAGCGTTCCCAGAAGCAGCCGGCCGCAACCAAGCCGTGTGATCAGACACGTGCACCCATGAGGACCAATTATACCGAACAGCTGATTGATGACTCCGTATGGCAATGTCCACAATGTACCTTAATCAACGAAGATCCTCTTTGTGCTGCATGTGGCTACTTCATTGCCGACATGCAGTCCTCACAGAATGTGGATCAAGATGGTATGGCCGGTATGGCTGCTTGGCTGCATTCTCTTCGTGTCTCATGAGAAATTGGGCTCTGTCACTGGGTTCATACTTGGTTTCAAAAGAATCCAGGTCTGAGGCCGTGAGTGACTGAGGCTGCAGAGTCGGCAGAGTATCGCTTAGAAGCTGAAATTGAGACGAAATTCTCGTGTTGGCTTCGAGAAAATGGCCTGGAGGCAAAGGGTGTCTTGGTTCGGATGTTATTTCAACTATGCTGGAAAATACGGAATGAAAGTTGACAGTGCCAAGCAAAGTCGATAGGAGTCCTATAATGGGTTCCAGAGGCTTCAAAAAGATAATTATTAGGAAGATGCTTCAAAAGCCTGCACAGTGCGAAGTTTAATATAGACGTAGACTATTGTAGACTCACAAACACCACAAACAAGAATGAACATATGTATGAGACACGGCGCAGTTTCTACATGTTTCTACATGTTTCTACATGTTTCTACATGTTTCTACATGTTTCTACATGTTTCTACGGCATGTGTTTCCGTTGCAGGAGTATGCAGAGAGGCTCGAAGAGCATGGCTACAGCGATTTGGACGACCTGCTGTCCGCTGAGCCCAGAGATTTGGAGGAGATGTTGAGACACATCGAAGCCAAGCCAGGCCAACCACTGGGCCACTGGGGGTTTTGACCATGAAGATTGAAGGTCGATGAACGTTGTTCGATCACGTTCAATCTAGAAATCTGAAGGTGGTTCTCCCCTGCAGGTCACATCCTTCGCTTCAAGAATTCCTTGCGTCGGACACGTGAGGGGCTGTCATAAATGACCTTCTTCCATAGCTGGCATGCCTCGATTGCAAGGCATCTATCTTCCTTGGAAGCGCCACGTGAGACAGAAACAGAATGGCAAAATCGACAGACGTTTAGTCAGTTTGATCTTAGATGATGTTAGATGCCAGACGCCCAACGTGGCAGACAGATGGCAGACAGATTGAATCCGAAAAAGAAGCTTGCGAAGCTGGCCCTGCAGCCACTCAGGAGCGTGAGAGATGTGTGTGATTGAAACCCTGGGAATCGAATCGATGTTTTCAAAGATTATTGAACATAAATGAACATAATTTTAATGGTTTTGATTGCCAAGTTGCAGGAATGGCTCTTGAGAGAAACTATATATGGTAAATCATGGAGAATCAACATAATGTTTATAAAGCCTCAGTTGTGGAGCCTCAGTTGTCTCTGGAACCAGAGTCGCATATCTCAGTGGCCTTGGGCTGTTGTTTGGTCCAAATCTGAATTGGAAGGCCCAAAATGTCAAGAAAACTCAATTTATTTGTCAGAAGATTCTTCTGGGCCTTTAACTGAGTTTCAGCTTTTTGGTCTCTCGCAGACTCCGTTTCAGGTGTTCTGGTTCATTCTGCAAAGCTGACTTTTAGGAAATTGGTTTCACAGTTTCTATTTTCTGTGACTCGTGCAGATGCTCCAAGGTCATTTCAGAACGTGCGGTTGGAATTCTAGTACTTTCTAGTATTCTGTGATATTTTTATAATGTTTCAAGTGCAGTGGATTGCTACGGTATTTTTCCAGCGTCCTTGTTGAGATATGTTGAGATCTTCCCTGGCCCTGCAGGCCGTCTACCCTGACGGCAGCAACCTGGGCGTCGGCTTTGGTTCAGGCGCCACTGGCACCGTGCTACGTTTGTCACCCACAATGAGGGAATGACATGGAACGACTTATGTTTTCCCCGGCCGCTTTTGTTCATTTTGTATCATTTGGTTAGTTTCCTTCAAAGCAGACGAAGAACACAATAAATTGGGAACGGTTTATGACACCCATGAGTTTACCGCCTGACCAACCATTCCTGGTTCCATGAACTCTCCCAGTTGAGGTACTCCCTGCTGCAATTTCTACAACAGTCGGTTCAAGGCTCGATTTGTCGCGGCAACTTGTAGAACTGCCTCGTACTGTATTGTTTGGTGGTGTAACATGTGTAACGTAGTCAAGAGCTGGACCTCTTCCATTTGAAGATTTTGAAGGTGAGAGAAGGAGGTTGGAGTTGAGAAATTAGGAATTTTCAGGAGCCCAAGGTGTTAGGAATGTGTTCTCTTCCTATTTTTTTCTGAAGCAATCATGGGAAATGATCTCAATGGATGGTTGCAGTGGTTGGCCTGGTATCTACGGATCATGCAGGTCTTCTGTGACAACTTTGGACTTGTGCCGCAAGGAAGCCCAGACAAAAAAGGAATGGCATTGTATCATTCGACTGACATTGTTCAATTGCCGAAACAGGGATCAGACGCATGATTATATATGATAATATATGATAATTAGTTTGCAGGCTCTTTATTTATCTATGTTTATAATTGTTTATATATTTTATCTTGTCGTAACATATGAGACATATGAGATCATATGAGCATGTCCGAGACTTGGACCAACCCAAAATCCGCAGTTCAATGTGTTCAATAATTGGTTGTTTATATAATGCAGCCCCACCTTGGACTTCCGTTCTCACTGAGGCAATTCTCACACTGCCCGATGTCTCCATGGTCAGAGTGCCCAATTGGAATGCCTCACAATCAAGACATGGGTACAGGTAAAAACCCTGGGTACCCTGGTAACCCCCAAATAGCTAGTAAATGGATTGTCATCCTCTCCCCAATATGGTATTATAGTAGGTTTTTACCTCCCCCCGTATTATTAGGATCCATAATTCTTCGATATTCTTCGTATTTGTTGTGTAGGTTGTTCCGCTAACACAAAGGATCATCCAAAGACCACGTTGTACAAGACGTTTAACCCAAGCAAGTCCTGCGGGTGCCAAAGGGAAGCAATCAGATCAGTCAGTCCTAAACGCTTCTGGGTGTCCTTCTTGATGCAGCTGGGCGGCTTACAACTCAATGATGTTAGAAGGACATCGCCTGATACTCTGAACAAAAAAGTTCGACCCTTTTCCCCCCATCCTCATTGCCCACTATTTTTGGAATGGGTTTGAACCAACCATCAACAAACTATAAACAACTGGATGCTGCCGGAAAGCATAAACAGAACTAAACAGAAAACACAGATGTCACAGATGTCACAGAAAGCCTCGTTTTTCTGCTGCAAAACTGAGGGCGTGCCGCCTTTTCTCGGAGATTGATCCAGAAACGGGACAGAAGCAGGTGGTGGAAGTGAAGGCAAACCGGCGGATCGGCGGTGGGCCACGATGGCCACGACTAGGGCAATGGTAGCGATGGTAGCGATGTCTTGAAATCTTTGAAATCCATAGACGTTTCACAATGGTGGCAATGGTTCACTGTAGCCCAATGGGTGTTGAGGGAAGACCAGAAAAGTACTCAACAAATCAGCATAAATCAGCGATCAATGACGGGCAAGAAAGGCCATTATTAAATATATTAAAGATCATGATAGTCATTGAAATAGTCATTTGATCGTGTCATTTGAGCCGTGGCCAAAACCTGGTAGGTCTGGGAAGAGCCATGGACCATTGTGCTGGTGCTATGTGCTTGCGGTGTCTTCGTGCAAGTCTCAGTTTGGACCGCTATGTGCAAATAAATAAATGTATATAATATATCCCCATATTATTTATGATTATATATAAATGATATTATATATATATGTCATATATATATACATATATATATATATACATATTATACATACATATGTGTGTTTAGTCGCGTGTGCCTTTTGTCATTGCTGGTGTTGCTGGTGTGTCCTTTGCAATGCTATGAGGGCTTGCACACTTTTGGGATGGTGCATCTGTCAATACTAATCCAACGTCTTCATCTTGTTCAACGTTTTCAAACTACGACCGTACCACAAAGACAAGAATCACCAGTGAGATTTTGATATATTTTGATGGCTCCCAGACTCACATTTTACTCCTGGTCGATCGGATTGCGGGGTGAGCACCGGCGACCTCTCCACACCTAAGGTCTTGAATTTGATGCTCATTGCCTTCGGCTATGCTTGCAAACATTCAGACAGGTGCCGACAGCTCCAGGTAAACGAGAAATCTGATGTTCCCCGAAATGGTTTCCCGATATCGCTGGTGATGTTTTTATCGATCTCGCTGGTGACCAGGAGGATCTCACCTGCCAGGTTATACGCCCTGGGCATCCGCCTGTCTTTCGCCTGGGAGCGGTGGCAACAACGTGCCACGGAGCCCAAGGGCGAGGAAATTTCACATCAACATCATCAACAATTTTCGCAAACAGCGGGGGTTGGCACTCCAGTATCCCCATCTGTATTCTTGTGTTTCCATGTTTTTCCATGATTTTCCCGTATTTTTGACACCCATGATCACCCATGGACCCATGGTGAGATCAGTTTCTGCCTCGGTCAGGTCCGCCTGAGAGGGCGTTTGCGAGCCTGCTGCGCATGCAGCGGTCTTGTTTGAGGCACCAGACAGTGCCTGAGCTTTGGAGAGATTGTTGTGGCTTGGGAATGGTTATTCCATGTTTTTCCAAAGGTGTTTTGCCCATATTATTAATATATCATATAATCATGTACTATCATATACTATCATATACTATTGAATACTATTGAATACTATTGAATATGCAAATTTATTGAAACCTATTGAAATCTATGTTTGCATTTAAATCCTATAGACGTGATGAAAATTGGGGATTTGAATTTCCAGTTTCGCTGCTGCCCTGCCAGCCGCAGTGTCAGGGCTTTGCGGCTTCCAACTGGGAGTCAGGACGCCGCACGAGACAGCTATCGTTGCAACCTTTTTTTAAACTATACTTCTAGTTACATACTTATAACATCTTGTAACTATAGACTAATTGTTAGTTATTTATTATATATATATATATATACTGTATATATATATGTAGTTATAGATACATTTATTTATCAAGTGCCGTGCGCAGTTCCTCGTCAACAGACCCTGTAAAGAATGGGGATTGTGGCTGTCAGATGGTTCACTTGGGACTGCCGGAGTCCATCTTTGCCAAGCTGACGTCGAGGACAGAGCCTTGAGACGAGAAGAAAAGGCTTGGCAAAATGGTTTGTTTGTTCCGGATATTTTGTAATATTGCGTAGGGGTGCCTCCTCCCAAACACTGAGACGTGTCCACGGTTTGGTAGTTGGTTTTTTTTCATATGCATTTCTAGGAGCCAGAATATCACATGAAGATCTATCACGACCAATCAATATTCGCGCAACCTTTATCAGGTTTCTTTCTCAAACACACTGCTCTGAAAACGGTCAAGTTCCCACAGTATCCACGGATACAGTATCCTACAGTATCCCTGTCAATTCCCAGCCATGTCCCTGCCCTGAGCCAATCAGCTTTCCGGCGCCAGCAGCGACAGCTGATGCTGCTCATCGAACAACAGCTGAAGGAGAAGGAGGAAGCGGAGTTGGAGTTGCAAGGTGTAGGCACGACCCTTGTTGGACCTGGTGGATCGATGTTACAGTGATGCAAAGAAGGTTTGAAGCAGAGAATTTCCGAAGCCAACTTCGCGTCTTACGACTTACCAGTCTCCAGTCTTTCTACAGTTTCGTGTGGTTGGGGGGTTGTCCCCGATCAATCTGAAGCAACTTCGGGTAGTGCTGCAGGCAGCAAAGGCAGCAAAGACGAGCCTCCAATGTTCACCTTGCGACGAGGCGGGCAATGCCGGCTATGGTGTCCAAGGCCTTTGGATATGTTAACATTGTGAACTGTAGGGAAAAATAAAAATAAAAAACGTTTGCTCTAAGTAGACCGTTTTAGAGTATTTGGGGATCAATATTTGGACTTGCACAATCTTGCCACACCACTCGTGATCAAATGGATGCTAAGTCTATGGTGTCCTTGGAGGATGACAGTCCTGCGTCTTCTGCATTGCCAGTTTGCCATCCAGGAAACCTGAGAGAGGAGAAAGAGAAACGTGAGAGAGAAGAAGCAGCGCGAGCAACAGCGCGGAAGAAGTGGGGAATCCTGGTGACAAGTGGCCACTGATGGTTTGAGCAGCACAATCTGCCTCAACATGCCTCTACAAAACTTGCCGGTGGCCAATTTCCAAGCTGATACATTTACCTCACCGGTCAATTCTTCATCCCTGTTTCTGCCATTTGATGGAACTGGTGGTCCAGGATCTGGCTTCAAGTGTCCACTGGTGATGTCTTGAATATGTTTGAATCGGATGGCGGATGTTGGCCCCGAACTGGCTCAGGTTGGCGGCCAAGCAGTTGCGAAAGATGTTCAGGTGAAGGGCAAGGGATGAGGTGATGATGGTGTTTCAGGAAAACAACATAAAACAACTGAGATCTGGACTGATCTGATGAGTATTGGCAGTATTGGTGCCTCAAACTTGTGGCATCTTGTGGCTGGGGCACAGAGCTACGAAGGGTGAAGCGATTGCCAGCTCCAGAGATTTGCCAAAGCTGGAGGAACAGCCGAAAGAAGAAAGCCTCCAACTTGCGGATCCTGGAGGCCAATGGGCGGCGAGGTGTTTCCTAGGTGTTTCCTGATTTTCGTAGCCCATGGAACCATGGAAGCCAATCCCATCATCTTGCTGCATGATCTGGCTCAACTTATCATGGTGGCACCTCCAACACATCTAGACACAACGTTTTGTGTTGAGGAATGTTGAGGATAGGAGGATAGATCATCAAAATATATCAAAATCATCACAAGACAAAATTCCATCAACTCCCCAAGTCCCCGCGGCCCCGCCAGAACGATGGAAACCTTCCACCTCCAGGTGCTGGATCTGATGGGTTTGTCATGGTTTGTCAATTGGTTTGTCGGCACAGAGAAAAGATGGGATTCCGGATCCATGCGTGGAAGATTTGTCTCATGTACTTTCTCATCCGCTTGTACTTCCTCGAGATTTGTCTCATGCTCACACAGTGCCAGACAGGTGACTGCTGGAGTTTCCATGAGTTTCCATATTCCTTTGCATGTTTGTAGTTGGATGTAGTTGGCGTGAGAATCCTTCGAATCCTTTCGCCTTGTTTAGAACTCCCCTGGAATCTCCTTCAGATCTCCAGCTGTGTTTCTCATGAGACAGGTCAAGATCCAGCCTCCACGGGCGACAGCTTCTACAGTGCGAGCTCCTCGTCAGAGGAGCGGCCTGGGGTTCTATCAGTGGTGGTTTGATGATTGATGGTGGCTATGTCGGAGAATGAAACCTTCAGGCTTCATTCAATTACATTCTTACATGATATTACATGAATCCATGGGCGCATGTTTTTGATTTGTTGGATGCAATGAATAAATCGATATATATATATATAATCGATATGAATCCAATACGAGTCCCCGAGTTCCCGTGCCTTGAGATCTGCAGGAGTTCGATAATCAGATCCATCCCTGGAATTCAGAAGAAGTCCTTGAAGAGGTTCCGCACACATTCACAGAGGGAGAGATGCAGTTTGGTGAAACATTCACTGATTGTTTCGTCAAGAAATTCTTGGATATCTTGTTGACTAGTGTTGATTATTGATGATTATTAGTTAATTTAATTATTTTAATTATTGTTGGGAGAGGATTTCTTTGTGTTTTTGCAGGCGATTTTTTTGGGGAAATTAAGGCAGGCTTGGCAGCTATTGCCAACTGCGGGAGGTCTGCATAGGGACAAGTTGCGGAATTATTCTCCGCTTCGCGAGCTATTGAAATTGCTCCAGTTGAAGAAGTTGAAACGATGCTTGTTGTTGACCACATTTGATAACTATATTCACAAATTTAAAAATATTAAATATATCTTCATTTTAACATATTTTAACTATGCTTTCATGATTTTCACACATGGTTTCATCAAAAAGTGCGGCTAGTGATCGCCCAACGCTGGCCCAAAGCTCTCAAGGAGAAGGATTACAAAATATGACCAAGGCCTCCTGGAAATTCAAAGGTTTCAGCAGCCACTAAAGCATAATCAAGTTATCTAAATTATATAATGTTATATACTGCAACAACACTACAGGATCAAGCCGTGTGAAGCGCCGAAATTGAAAGTAACTAGATATCAAGTACCAAGATATGTCACTCTTCGGTTGGTTGGAATTGTGTGCAGAAGTCAGCTGAAGCCAAAGCATAGACTGCGCATGGGAAAGTCTGTTTGAGATGGCGCTTGCGCAGACTGCGCAGCAACAGGGTGAACTTGAGTTGCCGAGCATAGAGGACTCAGCTTGTGGTGAAGCATGTTTCAAAGTCAAACGACGGACCTTGTTACATTGGACATTTGTTGGAGTGGACTGAGCTTGAGGTCACCAGAAAGCATCAAATCTGCCAGTGGTAATGCTACTTAGCCAGTGAAATCCTATACCAATCCCGGAGGTTCCGGCTGAGTAACTTCCTGGTGGGGTGATTTGGTGCCTCAGCATCCACCAGGAGGCTCGTGCGCTGTTCGAGCCATTCCTGCCCTGCGATGATGCGCAGCTCCGAAAGGTTTACCTGAGATTGGCCTTGAAGTATCACCCGGACAAGCACCCAAAGGCAGCACGTGGTTGTGAGGAATACAAGGGTCAAGGGTCTGGAGGAGCTGCTGTTACACACATTTGTCATCATTTTGTATACATTTATTGGATGGATGTGAGTGAGTTATAATTTCAGATTGTTCCAATGTATATGTATATTCGGCTAATCGAACCGTGTAAGGATCATATTTGATGGCATGATAAAATATGATAGATGTATGTTGCAATATATCAAGCAATCACTGATATGGCTGCAGCTCAAAATGTAAGGTCCCGATCCATACCCCGCATGCACAGGCGATCCATACCCCCGATCCATACCCTTTTGAAGAGATAGAATTCATTTGAGATCATTTGCATAACTCCTTCGTTCCACACGTCCGGATCACCGTGTAGCGATCCATATCATCCATATCTGTTTCTTGAATTTCTTTGAGCCATAGCCATATGATACATTATGAATCATTATGATACGCAATGCATTGCTTATGCGGAATTTTCCTCATTTTCCCACAGGCGGAGCGTTCTGCTGCCACAAGCCTTTTTCAGGCCATTGCTGCAGCACCTTGTTGAAGAGCTAAATCTTTATGGGGAAAAAAATGGAACAAATGGGAAAAGATCATCCATGATCCATTGGATTTTGGATGAGGTAATTACCTTGTGTTCAGAGTGTTCAGACCAAAATTCTGCTTGATTTATGAATATTCATGCTTAAGTTATGTCGATTCGTGGTTTACATGTATAGGCAATTATAGGCATAACTATGTTTTATCTTAAGTGTTTGAGTTTCTTAAACTTGTTTTGACAGCACTAACCACTTACGAGGAAACCATTTCATTGCACAGGCCATACCGATGGGTACGTTATTGATAGTACTTGGCACCAAAGAAAAAACATGGAACATACTGCTTGCAGAACGAGATGGTTCTGGTAGAACGATCACACTGATACCAGGACAAATTCCAACAAATTGCAACATCATCTTACAAGATCTTACAAGTCTTACACCAATCTTTGATTGTCAGCTGACCTGGCTGACCTGGATTGCTCATCCCCATCCGATCATCCCCTCTTCGTTCTCCGAGGTCTATGAGGAGCTGCTGCGGCCCTTCGGTGGTCGGATCCCGAAGCGAGTGAAGACGCAAGTGGCAGCGGCTGCGGAGCTGGGAGATGTCAAGGCGGCACTGGGCAAAAAACGAGTAACTACTCAGTAAGGCTCGGACTAAGGTTCGGACCCCAAGAAGAAATACAATGGTTTATGAGGGTTTATGAGGATTCAATGAGGGTTTATGATGGTTTGCTGGTGTTCTTATTGGTTCACTTAATGTCTTTCATATTTCATATTAAATGGGAAACAGCTAAACAAAGCAATCAATAGTAAAGATCCGAGAATGGGATGCTCAAGCAGAATATTTAATGATAAAAATTGCACGAATTATGCGGCCCCTCGTGACACCAACTCACTGAGAACTTTGGAAATGGGGAAAGGACTTGACTTGCTGGGCTTGATGATACCAACATTCTGCTTGTACTTTTCAATCTTCTGTCGACTTCACAGAGGAGTTGCAGCGCCTCTTGATTGAGTTGCCTTCGCGTGCGATCGAGGATTCTATTCTCAGCCTCCAGCAGCGGGTTCTATTGACAGATTAATCTTGATGGCTTTGTGATGAATTCTGATGGAATTATGATGAATAATGTTCATGCGACAGGTTCTGGCATTTTCCCGCAGGAAGACTATGTCGGAGCGGTTCCTTTGATGTTTGCGGCCAAAGGAGGATCTATTGAAGCAGCTGAACTGCTGGTGAGCCGCTTGAAGTGACGCTTGTGGGGCCTTTCCTGTTGCGGGTTGGATGAGTATATAAAGTATGAGCCTCTCCAGTATCACCTCCAGTGTCACAATTTCATAGTTACACAGTTGGGAATGTTGGTATCAGTCAAATACCCATCAGCTACATATGTTTATCCGTGTTGTACACGTATGTAATATAGGTGTGTATATAATATACGTATATATATATAATTATATATATAGTGATTATTTATATGTATATTACAGTACATACGTGTATAAACAAATGTAGCTGATGGGTATTTGACTGACACCAACCTTCCCAACAATGAAACTGTGACACTCTATATACAACTATTAGTTGACCATACTATATTATATATATATATGTATGTATGTATTAGTGTGTGTGTGTGATGTGTCTGTGTGCCTTGGTTCTCTCAGTCTGGCCCTCAACAACCCCTCCAAGGCTACAAGGCTGATGTGCATGCTGAGACGCCCTTTGGTTGGTCGGTCTTGGTTTACGCCGCCTTGTCGGACCAGGTACGGGGACAAGTTCGCCAAGGGAACAGGATCCACCCGCAGAATGCTGGACATTTCTCAGGTTTGGTGCTGTATGAATTTGACTTATGTTGATTTGATTCGAGTCATACATGCCAGGAATTGGGAGTGGTTTTTTCATGTTTTTTTCTAGTATCACGATGTATCAGGTGGTTCAATAGAAGTTGTACAAGTTGTAAGTAGAGCACATGAAAAGCCAACGGGCCAACTTTCTAAGCCCAGCTTCCCAAGCCACCTCGCCAGATTCGCCAGGGCCCAATGGTGCGCTGGCTGGTGACAAAGGGTGCACGTGTGACAGGGCATGAGTTGCAGCTGGCAGCATTTGGTGGATACCAGAGGCAAGTCACTCAGCAAGTCGCTTTGTGGATGTGTTCGACTTAAAGGGAAAAAATGGAAAAAGCAGCAGGCACAGAAAAAAGATGAAAAAGGTGGTAAAGAAAGAATGTTGAAGACTTGAAGATCTTGAGGCTCGTGGGACAGCAACTCGACAACCATGTTTCGAAGCATCCCCCAAGCCCATAGCCATGAACACCCTGAAGTGATCTCAAGCCGACTCAACCGTTCACCTCACAAAACCGCAGGGGTTTGGAAGCCTTGCTGGACAATTACAACAAAGAACTTTCCTCTGTGACGACAAGCTCTGGCAACAACTTGCTGCACCTTCTTTGCTTGGGAATCTTGAATCTTCCGTCGCTCTGCTGGAGATGAAATTCTGTGAGAGACCCTACCGGGAAGCGATTGGTAGTATCAGTATGTCCCACTGGAAGGATCCCCAGCGACTATTGTTTTAGTCGGGGTCCTGGTTCCTGATGTATAGATCATTATAGATCCGTTCACATGCATGGAGGCACGTCATTCCCATCCAGATGAGCCCGAGCCACCAAGGAAGGACCACCCAGAGCGTTATTTGAAGTGTTTGGACTTGCTTTCCAACAAGGTGCCACTGGATGCAATCGACACTTGGTTTTGCACGTTGGACCCCTGCGAAACCTTGAATCTGAAAGATTGAGGTGCACCAAAGTGTCAGATTGGTGATGCCTGATGAACTCATAATTATTATGAAATGTGGATACAGATCCAAACATGCCAAACATGCCAAATATGCGCCATTTTCCCGAACATGTCCAGGCATGTGCAGGTGAACATCAACCAAGGCATGACCATTCTGTTAGTGCTTCAAGAATTTTCAGGGGTTGAGTTTTTTGCACCACAACCATATAAGTTTACCACAATGTACCTCACTGATCCGTCCATTTCTCCCAGCGAATGTTGCTGAGGACAGGCGAAAGGGTCTCAGCCCAATACAACTGGTTGCAGGGCATGGGAATTGGCATGAGCATGGCCTGCAAGATTCAGAAGTTCACCTGGTCTTCGTTGCTCGTCTACATTTTAGTCGACGGGATGTCTGAGGCGCCGCTACTCGAAAACGTGTCCATTTTAAACGCCTTGCTAGGTAGCAGATGTTAATGGTAGTAAGACTTACTTAACATGTAGTAAGATGTAGTAAGATGTAAGGTTAGAAGATGTTAGAAGCTGATGTAGCTGCCAGCCTCTGGTATTGTTAGTTTGGTACACCTCAACATGCCAGCAATTGCCAGCATGGCAAGGTCGAGCGGCTGTGTGCTGCCAGAGCTGACCCGAGTGCAGAGAACAAGGATGGATTCTCGATGAATGTGGAGACCCACTTGACCTCTGTTGATCCTGTTTGAGAATTGTATAAAATGATATAAAATGATGCACAATTGGGTATGATTATTATAGTATATTATAGTATTAACCGATAAAACTTGATAATTAAAGCTGTATAAACATATATAAACATTAGGTTAACAGTGAAAAATGAGTATGTCAACAAGTCAAAGTCAGAAACAAGATGTTTGGGATAGTTTATTAGTGTCTTCTTGGTGACCACTATGGGAGAATGTGTTGTGAATAGTTCTGCACTGATGTATATGTATAATTTCATTATAAATCATTATAATATATTGTAAACATCATTGCAGGTTATGTTTGCGTGTGTTTTCCATGGTTTTCCCCTCATCGTTCTTCATGTTGCAGCCATGATCCGCCTCAGGAAAGAGTGCCATCTCCTTGGCAAAGCAAAGGAACCTACCACAGGCCACTGGATACCACTGGTACAAATTGCTCAACAGGACCTTTGGATTTGGATGGTTTAAGAACTGCAGAGGGTCAATCATTCTTTGGTTCATCATGTTTTAATCTCCTTTTCACCAAGAAAAACGTGGCAGAACAATGGCAGAACATGGGAAGGGCTGATGCAGCCCGGCGATGGAATGAAACTGCACTGGTCACCAGGTTGAGGCCATCCTTCAAAGATTCACAATCTCGCGCCTGTGACATCCTGCACCTGTTTTCAAGGTGTTTTAATGAGTACAAAGTGCTGTGACGGATCTTGACATTGAATCGCATGATGGCATTTGTTCGATGGTTTTCTGATCGGAAAGATGCTTTTGGGAGCGATCGGTGATGATCAGCGATTCTGTCATCGAAATGGTCGAGTCAATGCTCAATGTCATCGAAATCAGTTAATGGGGAGTGCAAAGCACCTTGCAGTGCAATTGTCCATAATTTTCCGCCGAAACTGGCGCAGCCTAAAAAAGGGGAGTCGCGCGGCTGAAACCGCCCAAATTCGAAGCCAATATCCATCATATCCGTTGCCAAAAAATGAGGTTCTATTGAATTCTATTGTTGCATATCAAGGTCATAGGACATATGGACATGAAATGACATGAAATCATATCTGTTAGAAGTACCCTCCACCCAACGAACACAGAGAGCCTGTCAAATGTGGGCTGGAAGACTACTTTCCTCTTCAAACCGGGCGATTCTCAGAATCAATCTTAGTTGATTCATTTTGAGTAGCCGGGTCATTGTGGATGTTCACAGATCTAAACGAATTCCACTACCATTTGTGCCAGCTGAAAAACAGGATGTGGAGGAGGAGCCCAACTCGCGGCCAGTCCGGCTGGCTCAGACTGCAGCTTGTTGCTAGGATCGTTAAAGATTTCGATCTTGAAACAATAGAAAATGATCGTTTCAAGGGTATAGAGAACCGGCATGATTTTTTCATGAAATGGAAGCATCATGACACATCCCATTTTGGGATACCAATAGTTCTTAGCCCTGCCATCCAAGGCAACAAAGAACTTGCAAAGTATGCTGAGACCCATCATGACGCCCATGCAGCCACAGAGGCTGTAGCCGTTTTAGCGAGGTTTTGGTTGATATTGGTTGATATTGTCAATGTACATATTCAACATGTCATATCAACACTGGCCTGTGGTTCAAGGCCTTGAGTCAACTCCTGTTGACAACATACAGATTGAGTGCGTGCAACAGCAAAAGGTGCCAACAGTTGCA
>Ga0126342_10012504_pt1 | contig 15136 bp, 13 predicted proteins | sample Cyp1metagenome_FD_92528 | JGI IMG/M metagenome (GOLD analysis project Ga0126342, IMG submission 92528) | Coral microbial communities from Lord Howe Island, Old Settlement Bay, Australia - Cyphastrea 1 metagenome | ecosystem: Host-associated > Invertebrates > Cnidaria > Coral ...
AAAGAGAGAGAAAGAGAGGAGACCTCAAGCACCTTTCGGTCCATCAGTGGATTCGCTCTGCCATCCCTGGTTCACAACAACCAATCTCTCCTATAGGTTTCCTATTTTTGAAACTTCCGCCACGCCTTGTGCGGTACTACTGGTAAAACAATTATTGATAAGAGATTATCATTAATCCCATTGCCATAAAACATCATAAAACAATACCAGTGCAATGTTTTTTTAGATTATCATAGAGTCATGTTTTCGCAGGGTTCAAAACCCCCTCTTTTGTCCCTTGAGACTGCTTGGTTGATACCCTGATTGTGATGGATGATATGTCCATATTAATTTCCCCATGTTTTTTTCGGTGTAAAATCCCCTGTTATCATCAACAACCCGGGCTTTGAACATTGCTCATGTTAAACTTGCTGGGATTGGATCCTCTACCTGCTGGGCCAGGGGCCACCGGTTTTTTGCGGCCAAAATTCTCTGCGGCTGCCGTGTCCTGTGCTGCGCTTTTCCGATCGGATCAACCCTTACTACCGTGCAATCTGATAGACCAAGATGCCCAAGCATCTATTGTCAACAAATGAACAGTGGGCACAGGTCATGCTAATTTTGTGATCCAAAATGTGTCTCTCCCACGCATTTGAAGTTTTTCAGGATTTTGAAGGATGAAAGCGTTCCAAATGTCATGAAGGCCCACCTTCAAACTGAGGGTTCTAGCTTCAAAGTTGGTTCTGTTTGCTTGGGGAACACCAGTGGATCAGTTGCATCGACGATCCCATGCAGCCAATTACTCACAGGCGGAACATGTTCCCTTCTTTCTGACTCAAAAACCTTCATCCAGGCCGAAAGACGAGCTCAAATACCAGCAATCCATCCATAAATGTGGATGGATAAACGTGGGGACGTAACTAACAAATACCAACAGTATGGGACGGTGGAGCTGTGCCTCCATGGATTTCCCATCCCCCCTTTAGCTGATGTCTTTATCCTGTGGGAAACTTCAATGAACCGTAAGCCCCTCGTTGGCGCCATAAGATTCAACAACTTCAACCGCCATTTCTGCTGGTGAAAATATGGTCACGGCAAAATCACCAGGTTTCAGGGCTCTTGGTTTCCAGTGTTTCTTGGTTTCACCAAATAGAATCCAGCCCGAAAATCTCTAAAGTTTACATCCCCAAAGTGGTTTCCCCTACATGGACACACCCTACTGGTATCCCATGATGCAAACTCTCTCCGCATCCAGTCTCTGCCGAGCTTCATCAATCGTCATCGACCGCCGCAGGTCGGGCATCCTTTCAGTGGAAGTCATGGCCCATAGAAATAGTGGATTTAGCCATTGGAAATGGTGGATCTTTCCATAGTTTTTTGTTGGTTATGTTAAAGTTTACCAGAGGTTGTGCTCCATGTATGGTAATTATGAGGTCATTTCACATGAAATTAGGGATAATGAGGATGGATTACCCTCCATTAATTAATTTAATTAAATGAGCATTACTTAACAGAGCATTATGCTTACTTATTTGTATCTTATGGTCATTTCATTAGGGATTCCCTCGGAAATGGGATCAAAAATTCCAACCTGAATCCAGTCAGAGAAGTCCATCCCCATTTTTGTAGAAAAAACAAACCACAAAAACCCACCAATCGCGGCCTTGCGAAAGATTGTCACCAGCCATTTAAGTGGCTATTGTAATATTGGCTATTGTTTATGATGAAAATTACTTTCAAATTGTGGGGATTCGGGATGGTTTACTTAAGTAATATTTCATACATAGATCATAGTATATACTGTATATGGTATTCTGTAATATGGCGGATAATTGTGTACCACAAAATCGCAGTGTTCAAAAATGCCTCTGTGTCCCTGGTTACTGCCTGGTTCTTATGTAGGGATTCCAACGGTTAATCACAATTAGCCTCCAGTAAATTAACATAGACCCTGGTAGATAGGGGTTGGTTCAGATTAGTTTCCTCTATAAAAATTGGTGATTTTCAGGGTCCAACTGTTAATTGACCAGAGGGTAATCCCTTTTATATATATATATATATCGCTATATTCCCATGACAATCATCAACCAACAGATTCAACAGGCTAACAGGGGTATTATTGAACGCTGCTCACATTCTTAAAATCAACAACACCACTCCACATTTTTTGGCCATGGCGATGGGCCAGGTCATGACAACTTGGCCGAATGAAACTGAGAAAAACTTATGAAACTTAGGGAATCATCTCTAGGAAAATCCCCAAATTTCAGAAGTACCTAGGATACTAGATTATTTTGGGTACCATTGTGGGATATCCCAAGAAGATATCTAATATCTATCCCATCTTGGGGTACCAGATATCCAATGCAGAAACGTTTGTGGGTTTTTATCTCCACTGTTGACCCATGACATCTCCAAGGAGCCAAGTGGTTTGACGTTGCAACTCTTCCTTAGATGACGGCGCCCCGAAAAGCGCGCTTTACGGCGCGCCCGGAGTCTCTGAATGCAGGAGCGAAAAAAGGGTAAAAAAATAAACAAGACTATGCAACAGCCTCGTTCGTCACATCCAAAACATGTCTGGTTGGTGGTTGAGCCCTACCCCTCTGATGATCATTCCATTCCCAACTGTTTCTGGAAAGTCATAAAAGCCATGTTCCAAACCACCAATCAGATGTATTGTTATTCCAATGATTAACCATTACTAACCATAGATTAACCATAGATTAACCAGGAAAATTCATGTTCCAAACCACCAATCAGATGTTGGTCTATTTAAATGTTTCAACATGTGTCTTGATGTCTTTTGTATTTTGTTACCCCGGGTGCAATCCGGAGAAGTGACCTGATCTATAGAAGTCTATATATTCTGGTTGGTGGTTGAGCCCTACCCCTCTGACAAATGATGGAGTTCGTCAATGGGAAGGATGACAACCCATATATGAAATGGAAAAATAAAACATGTTCCAAACCACCAACCAGTATTATATATACATATAATATATACTGTATATATACATATGATCCGTGTATGTATATACATAATACATGCAATATATGTCTATGTCTGCGTATATGTATGTGTATGTGTCTATATGTGTCTATGTATATGTATGCGTATGTGTATATGTATACAACTATATATATATATGTGTTATGTTATATATGCAATGTGCCAATACCCAAACTTTGACAACACTCTCCACGGCGACTGCACCCTACACCATAAGTCCCATTTCAAGCTGAACACTGCCATCTTGAAAAACTTGGTATCCGGGAATTCTGGTCTCCGGGCAGGATTTCTGTGGAGAGGGCCATCATAAGAATAGGGATTTATAAGTGATATCCAAACTTGTGGGGCTTCTGATCCAACCATCCCCAACAGCGGGAATCAACTCAATTGCCACCAGCATCCCCCTTGCCATCCAGGAACCGCCTTCAACAACTGGTCTAAATCATCACTGGAATCGAAGAGAATCTTTTTTTCCGTCCTAAAAAAAGCTGGGCCCCTTGCTGGGCAACCTGGGACCCTGGGATGCTAAAGGGACGTGGGCTTCTTGGGCCACCCGAGCTCCCGACAGATCTAAAATAGATCCCAGTGAAATTTGGAGCAAAATAAATCAGGGGATGGAAGATGGCAAGATCTGAAAATACAATCATTAATATATATATATATATATACATATATATATATGGATCCCAAGTTAGAATTCCAGAAAAATGGATGGTTGAATCTTATCTTACTGACAAAATCATTGACCAACGAATTGCCAAACTTTAGGTCATGCAGGGTGTCAAAATACACTTCACTTCATCGAAAACTGTGTTTCTGTGTTTCAACCCCTCCAACATCCTCCATCCTTTATCCGAGTGGCTGCCGTTTCTCAAGTTTGCTTTTCTTGGCCGCCAGTGACGGTTTCTGATAGCTTCTCAGAAGGTCCTCTTGCCGAAGCTGGCGATTTCTGCGAACGGATCCAGCCGGTGGAAGGGAAAAGAAATCGGTCGAAACCAACTGGCGAAATCCATAGCTTTTCCCCACAGTTATCACGCGGGGGTGTCCTGTACCCTCTGGTAAACTAACATAGCTATGGAAAATCACCATTTTTCATGGGAAAATCCACTATAAATGGTCATTTTCAATAGCTACGTTAGCCATTACCAGAGGGTAAATTGTCCCATAAACCAATAAACCAATTCTGCGAGCTTGGAATTTTAGGTGTAAAAATGGCTTTGAATATTAGGGAACAACGGATAGTACCGGCCAGCGTTGAAAACTTGGGTACAAGCCATTGGCTGCGATGTTATTTTTTTTTAACCTGGATTTGTCTGAAAATTGGGTGCCATGGGTACCCATAAATCCGTTATACCATGGTATACCTATATAATCTCCAGTAATCAAAAGCGGCAAATCAAAATGCCAGTTTTATATGATGTATTTAATTTACCCTCTGGTAATTTAACACAGCTATTGAAAATGGCCAGTTATAGTGGATTTCCCCATTAAAAATAGTGATTTTCCATAGTTATGTTAGTTTACCAGAGGGTATTTAATTTAATGAGAGAACCATCTATTAGTGTGGAATTGTCCATGCCATGTTTGAGCGGATCAAACTTGATCGCCGGAGGGTAATCATCATTTTCCGAAGTGGCCATACATTGGATATCCCCATGTCTACCCCATAGCCATGCCGAGCTGGACAACCATCTCACCTGGATACAGATCAAAATTTGCTACACGATCAAGAATGCCGACTGACATGAACTAAGTACACTAAAATCTCTAAAACTGGTTTGAACGGAATGAATTGGTTACCACTCAGAATCACCAAATTGGATGAGTTCATCCCGATGTTCAATTCATTTCAATTGACTTTGTAGCTGGTTGACCATCGTATGCAGCATCATGTCTAAATTTGCCATGGCCATCCGTCATGAGTGAAAGGTGTTACAATCCAACTCGCTTCCAAGCCCTCAAGAACATCCAGGTGGATTAAATCCAAAGTGGCCCGCCATGTCATATTCCCATTGATGGGGCCCGTGAATAGCTGCTATTGTTTGTTGCCATTGATAACTATCCTGTGAAATCCCTAGTGTTGATGGTTGTTGTTGATTCTATCACCACAACATATTCAAGTTGAATAGAACCATCACCGCAACATATTCAAGTTTGTTCATGGTTTTTGTTGCTATTCATCTGGCTAAATTTAAAAATCATCAACCTGAAACGAGCTGAAATTCAGCCACTTCAGGATGATGCCCTTAGATTGTAAAAACGGGTGGGGACCTTACAGGTCTAAGTGGGTTAATAACCCCCCCTTAAAATAGCATTCATACTATAGTTATATACCCCATAAGCATCCATAAGCCCTGGTTACCAAGTTATAAGTCAACTTAGCTAACTATGGAGCCCCAACTTCTAGTATTTTTTTGGCTTTCCAATAGTCATGGGGGTACCCCAATAGCTGGATGGTTGTTTTTCTTTTTTTACGGAAAATACCATCAAAATGGATGATGCCTGGGGGTAGCCCTATGACTCAGCTGGCGGCTCCTTCAGTTGCGCCGCCCACTTGGCGCTCTTCCGCTGAACTTCCAGGAATCCAAGGCTTTGACGTCTCAGGAAGTCCAGGGCTAGGGTGCCATGGAAAAATGATGGTTGCATGGGATATGAACGGGATTTCATGGGAGCTGAAAATGGGATACTCATGGATACTCTCTGGTAAACACAAGAAACATTCTGTAGCCATGGTATGGATGGCCCATCCCATTTGCTTCAATAATGTACCTATTAAACATGGTGATGTTTGATATTTATATTAGTTACCAGAGGGTAAGAGATGGCTTTCAGATGACCATTTAGTTTATCCAGCTCATCCCTGAGGTTGGAATAGACAGACAAAGCAACGCCCCCAGTTTCGCCATCGTTCATTGCCATCGTGACCGAAGCAAGTACTGCGGCCAACAGATCGATTTTGGCGGAAACCCATCATAGTTTTCGGTGGTACTAGTAGCCAACTAGATTTATTGTGATTGATGTTTCTTTCCCGCCTGTTTGATGCATTCATCGATATATTTGCTGATGCATGACTAGTCTTAATATGCCGCAAAATCATCATTTTGGCTGGATAAATCCCAATGTTCATCTATGTTTGTCATGTCTCCACTTTTGCAGGCTATTTTATGCTTGTAGCTTTTGCAATCAAAGCGACTCTCCCAAGTCTTCTTCACCTCGGAAAGAGGCTGCCTCTCTCCAGCTTGGGGAGATGCATCATCTAGATACCTAGTTTCATCATGTTTCATTGATTGTCTTTAATTTTGTGTACGCCAACATGGTACCCCAACATTGGAACAAACCGTTGGCAGCCAAAAAATGCACAAACATACTATCATACTAGCGTCGTTGACCAATGGTACATCTCATGAAACATGAAACCAAGAAACTGTCCAACGAAATTACCCTGTGGTAATCTAAGCGGTAGCTATGGCAAGCTATGGCCCGTCTGTAGATGATGAAACATATTTATCCATCGAAAATGGTGGGTTTCTATAGCAAACGGTTATATCGATTAATAGAGGGAACGTCGTTCAAGGCAAATCGTTTCGATATGTTTAGATATGTTTAGATATTCCCTGTTAGGCATTCCAAAGGTTCAACATTTATCCCATCATTTAGTAGATCTTCGGTCAATATCCATCAATATCCCATGTTTACCCATGTTTAATATGATCATCACAAGAGTTTCTTCAACATATTAACACCTACCACCCAGCGCCTGGGGGTAGATCTCCCTATTTTCCCAAGCGCCAACGCTTCTTGGGGATGAGAAAATCCACGTGACCCCAGACCTTTGCTGCTTCAAATCACCATATGTTTTCATGGCAGTTGAAACCATCCAGTGCTGAAAACATGGGGATTGGTGATCCCGTGTGCTGATTGATGGAACACCAAAAAAAATAACTTTGACTCATGTATGAATTTCTTTTGATAGCTATCCCCTCAAACAAATGCATGTTTTGTTTTTTCTGTGGAGTGCAATCCTCACTAATATCATCAACACCCAAGGTGTGTTCTGTTTGAAAAAAAAACACCAACAAAACCAACCCAATTTATCAATTCCAAAGATTTGCCTGGTTCCTTTTCAAATGCAGCCTGTTCAAAATGTAATTCCCAAGGATATCAATCCAAACTAATTCAAACATCTATGCCCTCTGAGATTTAATTGCCTCCATCGCCCACCACCCTTGAGGAAAAAAACAAACGATCATTGGTGACAATCCCTAATTTTGCTGAGTAAATACCACCATTTTTTCATGGTGAACTTCGATTTTCAAATCCCCATTTACATATCACCAAAATAGAAAATCGACAGAAATCAACCATCAAATTTCATGAAAACCACTTTTTCATGGCTTCACATCCATGAAAACATCATTTTTAGTGGTAAATCCCCATTCTTTCATGGTCGCCCAACAAACATCACGACATCATCACGGCACCCGCCGCAGCTGGCGGATCTTGCGGCAACGGCTTCGACTCGGCCTGGAACTTAACAGATTCTCATGATGAGATGGTGATTATTCCCGTGGGACTCACCTGTTAGAATGGTTCAATAAAGGCTAATAATACTGTAATAATCACCAGTTAATTGTGATCACTATTTATGATTTATATAAGGTAATACAGTAATACGTAAAAAGATGTAATAATCACTATTTATCTTTTGATGAGATTGTAGGTAATAATCACCATTTATCATATTGATGAGATGCTGATGACAGGGTCTGTGTTAATTTCCAGACTTAATAATGGTTAATACCGATTAATAGTGATTGGTGGGTAATTGATATTAGTGGGTAATACTAATGTTTAATCATAATCATTAATGGTTAATATTCATGGTTAAGCATAATCATTAATGGTTAATACTGATAATGGTGATTATATTATTGTTATCAAATGTATCAGTGGGTAATAATGATTAATACCGATGAATGATTAAGAATGAAAATACCTCATGATAATTTTGATGGTAGGACTAAACTAATAATGGGTACTACAAAGGGTCTACCTACTCTGAGATCTACTGCAGGTTTAGGTACATTGGCTAGCCACTGGTAGAGTAACCTTGGTTATTCTTATCTACTAATAATAGGTAATAACCCTGAGTAGACTAGCCTATTAATCTATAAGTTTTAGACTCTATGAATGAGTCTAGCCTTAAGTAGTATCTTTATGTATTTTTAACCTTCAGTAGACTAACATAGCTATGGAATTCACGGATTTACCTAGGAAATGATCTACAAACATACACAACAAAGGATTGTTTACCGGTCGTCAAACCATTGGCTTGGTCGCCAATGCCATAAATTCTCTAGAGATGATTCATATTAAACAGAAAGCCGAAATCAAGGTTCAGCTCCCACTAGATGGAGCCACAAATCCTCTGGGCTTATACTCATAGGATCTTATAGGCTATAGGTATCTAATGGTATCTATAGGTCTGAATTAAGCTTCTGATGATCTACCATTCTACCATGCCTCGCCTGAAATTTTCTGTCTCTTCAAAAAATGGGAATTTGATGGGATTTCTATGCATTTCTTCAGCAACTCATGTTCAACTACGAGAACACCACCCAAGCTCCAGAATAGTTCAGTTTGGGTTTCAGGACTTTGAACCTTTGAAGCCCAAACTGCATGGTTTGTCATCACTGTTCCGGTCACCGAAATTTTGAGACACCCCCGTTGAACTTGGGATTTGCGGCACCCCATGCCCTTTTTCGGCCACCATGAATTGTTGGTGAATTCCAAGAGCCCAAAATCTGAGTTCTTCTGATTCGCATCCTGCAAAAATCCCCGACAATCCTTGTTGAAATCTCATGTTTTGCAGCTCAAAAAAGCACCAAAATCATCCAAAATCCAGATGAACAGCACAAAAATGATGAAATGTTTGCTGGTGAAATCCCTACGGGCCTGTATTTTTCAGCATGTGTTCCCTATGTGGGGATGGGTCAAAACCCTGGTACCCCTGGTGAACCCCAAAATAGCTGGTAAATGGATGTTCATCCCACTAAAAATGGTATGTATAATAGGTATTGATCCATAGCCATTTGTCTGCAGATTTTGCTGAAAATTCACGAGGTCCAAGGGACGACCGCCGGCGAAGAGCTGCTTCTCCGGGAGGCTTTCGACAGCCGTGACAGCCGTGGCAGGGCTGGAGACACTGGGGCCGCTGGGGCAATGGCACCTCGGGGGCGGATCCCAATTTTTTGGGGAGATGTTCCAACAAATGACACTGGGCAAATATGGGCAAACTATAATTCACTAAACTGAAATATCAGGCTTCTTCTTGGGATCATGCCGATTACGAATCCCATGGTTATCATGATTCCAGGGTTCGGTCACGACGTGAGGTCACTATAGTTTAGCCAAAGACGATTATCATGGGGATATAATTTTGAGCTAGCTCCAACTGGCTTTCCTTTTTGATATTTTTTTACCAGCTAAATTTGGATACTCATTCTCCGTAGCTTCCTCCCAGCCACTCAATAAAATGTAGTAACCCCGAAAAAGATAGAACAGTAAGATATCCTGTTAAACTCTTGGTAAATTAAGTCTCTATATAGTATATTTTTTAACTTTGAAATGGTTTTCTCTGAAAATAGAGTACCCCAGATTATCATCATATTAACTTTTGGGGTATACCCCATTTTCAGACTCCAAATGTTGCTGATGGTCATTTCCCAACCTTGGCCGCGGCACCGAATTTCGCATCTCCGGCAGAGCGGCTCAGGCGCATTGCCGACGCAGCCACGCAGCGGCGCAGCGGTGTTGCCGCCGTGTTGCCTGGGGTCAAACAGTGGCATTTTCACCATGAAACATGGGAGGTTTCACCGAACATGGGATCAAAAAAGGGATTCGCCAACCAAGATTTCACCACTTTGGTGCAGATTTCACCATGGAGATGTTCAGCAATCGGGGATTTTGGCAGCGAACATGGGAGATTGCACCCAGAGACAGCTAACATTGGAAAATGCGCCATCAAATATAGGGATCTATCATATCTATATGGGTATGAGTACTATACCAGAACCTGCAGTCTCTTGAGCTCAACCATTGCTCATAGGCTAAGTATCTATGCCCTATATTTATATATATATATAATGTTACAGTATATATGCACAAAGGCTATGAAAGTTGCCGGTTTCTTGAAGTCTCAAAATGGGTATGTCCTATCCAAAGGACTCAACTTGGCTCAGACAAATCATTGTTGGACCTCGTTTTGAGGCTTCCTCTGAAAAAAGGTCAAGATAAGATCCTTTTCTCCCTTGGTTTCTCTAATTCCAAACATGGGATGGCTATGATGGCTATGATGGCGGGTATCAAAATGACCGAAATCTGTGCTGTAGCCGCTACATCTCCAAGATCTCCGAATGGCAGGGTCCAAGAGCAGAGATCAGTGCAGTGATTAAGGTTCGTCTGCAGTGGGTACACCTACAGTAAAGTTTACTTAAAGGTGTAGCCAGAATGTGATAATATATGATAATATGTGTGATAATATGTGACAATATATGTGATATCATCACTCAGAGTATGAACACACAACTTTGGGCAGACACTGCGGGTAAATGGTGGGCACACCTATTCAACATTGAGGAGTGTAATGGGTGCAGCAGCCAAATCTCTCTGCCCAAATATGATCTTGGTACAACATGGCTATATCATGCTATAGTTATATCATTGTTATATCATGTAATGTCATTGGCTGTCTGATAGGAGTTTTTTTCATCATCTTTTATCTGCATACAAACTCTACAAATCCCTACAATCTCCTTCGAACATCTTTGAACCAGCATTTTTGGAAATTCCAATAGTCAATGGATTGTTTAAAGGGAACGTCTTAACCGGAAACTATAGATTTTCCCATTAAATACGGTGCTTAAACCAGTAAATGGTCCTTTAAACCAATCCATTGAAATAGCCATGGCGCCACCCTGGCCTCTAAAAATCCAATCGCAACGTCTTCACCGTCTTCACCGTCTTCACCCCTCGCGCCATGACCCAAACTCGTCAACGGCCCGTTGCGGTTTACGCTGAGCCAAAAATGGGGCAACGGCCCCGGTGACATCCATGAACTCAATGGACAATTGATGTTCTGTGAGGGATTTCATGCCTTATTTCTGTGAGGAAAATCAATGGAAAATGATCTAATGTTGGAAAATCATAATGTGATATGTAATATTAGGAAAATCATCTAATGTTGGAATTCAGGGCTAGATTTCTAAAAGGCACCAGTGGCCCCGCAAAGGCCACTAGAGCTACAGTGAGAGCTTATTTACGATCAAGCGCAATCACCGTGTCGATGGCTCTTGGAGTCAGTTGAAACAATTCCCTATCAGCACTTCATCCTAGATAAGTATCTTCAGGACAAGATAGAGGGTACTATGTTGGAGAAGAAAAAATCAGGACTGCAAGATACTGCAAGGCTATCCTCTAGATGTCAAGGTTCAACATTGCCGCAAGTGTCTTCATGGCGCTGATCTCAACTAAATAACTAAGCTGGCAAGATCCGGATGCCAGCGTTGCTTCCAAGCCCATTGATGTTGCCTTTGAATCTATCAAATCCCCATGTTTGATGGTTGGTTCAATACCCAGGGGATCCCGATTTTTTTGCATCAACGGATTGGCCAAAACATGGTTCCAAACTGGCGCCGCGAAATCTTCCTATTTAATATCTCATTGGCTGCATCATCACACATAATCACCAATTAAGTGGCGAAAAACCAGTAGCAACACTGGATGGAATCAACCAGAAGCTTTCTGGAGAGGGTTTCTCAAAAATCCTTCCCCATAAAAATTACTAATGAATGGTGATTAATGGTGATTTAATGATGGTTAATGATGATTGATGATGGTGAATATCTACTGGTTGGTGGTTTTAAATGGTTTTAACCATCTTGAAAAATATGAGGCAAGTTCGTCAATGGGGTTTGGATGACAAGCCATAATTATATGAAATGGAAGTCATAAAAGCCATGTTTGAAACCACCAACCAGTTTATATAATGAAACAGAATTATATAAACCATCCTTTTCAGGTACATGATTCTCAATGATTTTCAGCTATACCAAGCAAAAAGCCATGTTTTAAACCACCAATCAGTAGTGGATCTTCATGGCACAGTTAATTCTCTTGTCCATTTTTCAGCCACATCTCCCGGAAGCTCGGCTCGTTCTCTGAAAATCTTGGGGACCCCCAATATCAATGGCCTCCACCAGAAAAAGTGACCACAAATAACCTCCCCATCTTTGGTCATTTCCAGATGTGTCATGCTTAATTTCTGGTAAACAAACAGTTTGCTATTGAACATGGCCATAGAAATAGTTGATTTACCATGATTTAGCCATTAAAAATGATGGATCTTTCCATAGATTTACCATGATTTAGCCATTAAAAATGCTGGATCTTTCCATAGAAAAATGTGGCTGTTTACCAGAGGGAAAATCCGAGGATCACCCGATCTCTCCATAAAAATGGCACGGCCACAGGCGCCCCGACGTGGAAGCTGAACGGTTTGAGCACCTCCATTAGTGGAGCGCGCTTGATTGGTGACCTGTGCGGCTGATCCAATGGTTTCAAGGGGCTCCAGGTGTTCCATTAGTTTCACCATGTTCAACCGTTTAACTTAGTGATGTTTCTTTATAGACTCCCATAGAATCCTATAGAATCCTATAGAATCCTATAGAATCCTATAGATATTAATCATAAAATTGAGTCATCAAAACAGCCAGTGGATTGAAACCTCAAATCGGGGAATCCAGTTACCATCTGCAGCTAGTGATGCATAGTATGGCCATAGATTTCCAGATTGGAAATTAGTTTGATGGTTTCTCCATTGGTAAGCAACCCCTCCTCCCATCCGGACCAAACGCTTTCGTTCAACATCATAAAAAACGATGTGTCACCAGCTTGGCCAATGTGGCTGGTCATCCCACATTTTGAGGTGCAAACAACCTGGAAAGATAACTTCTCGGCGAATTTCTGCTTTCCACAAGTTCAAATCTGGAGGTCCAAAATCGGAAGAATATGACGAAAAACACCCAAAGTTGGCAACTGATCGGATAAAATCATATAAAATCCTGGTTGGTGGTTTCAACCCCTCTGAAAAAAAAATAGTCAGTTGGGATGATTATTCCCGATATATGGAAAAATAAAAAATGTTCCAAACCACCAATCAGAATCCATGCCCTTTAAGCTCAATGACCCTCAGGTAATTTAACGCAGGTATGACGTTCGATGATTTACTTGTTGGAAATGGCGATTTCCTATGGCAAGCTCTTAAATTACAAGAGGGTATTCCATTAATATGCCATTAATATTCCATTGATATTCAATTAATTTTCCGTAATATTCCAATATTCCATTAATGTTCTATTCATATGCCATCAAAATTCCAATATTCCATTAACATTCCAATATTCCATTAATATTCCAATATTCCATTGATATTCCATTAATCTCCTATTAAATCCCCATGAATATCCCGTGCAACCATATTCAAGCACCATTTTCAAGGCTGAAATCCGCCCACGGGCTGCAAGGCCTCCATAGTCAATGAGATCGATGTGGGGGGTCCCACCTCAAAAGCAGCCGGCACCGCTGAAAAACTGGACTTTAGCTGGTAAAGGTGATCAACATCTCAGCTGGTTGGTGGTTTTAACCATCTTGAAAAATGATGGAGTTCGTCAATGGGGTTTGGATGACAACCCATATATGAAATGGAAAATAAAAGCCATGTTCCAAACCACCAAGCAGTCAGTTTATGATGTTGATGTTGAATGTTGATTGATGTTTTGGTGATTCTGCAACCTTGAGGGATTGCGACCTTGACCTTGCTTTTACTGCCATTTGTTTCTTTGAAACCAGCTCCAGGGCGAGTTGATCTTTAAAAAATCCCAACGAGGAGCTCTTGAGCTCCGACGAAGGAAAGGATGGTATTTCACTAAGCTGTTTGAAAGCATCAAAGCAAATATAGGCATAATTCATAGGTATACACATGTCAATACCTATGAATGTATACCTATGAATGTCAATACCAATAGGCAAAACCATGTTGCCTTTATAAATGTACAGGTTGTAAAAAAGCAAAACCAGCTTTCTTATTCTGCCTAAATCCTGCCAATTTACGGCAACTTCGCCACACTGCTGCGAAAAAACCATACGCATTCGGTGTATGTGAATCCCATACTGGCTGACCCAGTGATCAATGGGAATTTGAGGATCCTAAAATGGAGGTACCTACCATATATAAGGCCTATATAAGGCCTATGTAAGGGAATATCCCAGCAAAATCTGTCCTTATATGGTACAGTACCTCCATTTTAGGATCCTGGAATTCCCATTGAAGTGATCAAAATAGGTGGAATGCCTAGTATAGATCAAAGCTTCTAGCAGACCTGGGGGAAATGGTGTTTTTTCAAATGATTTTGCATCAGGAAGTACTCCTCTGTCCACAAACACCCACAAACACCAGTGGGAAGAGGACATCTATGCTTGGCAATGGGTTATGCTTAGATACAGCGCCCTGTGATTGGAATGACAAAAAGGACATTTCTCCCACTTGTTATCATCATGTCTGATATTGTATTGACCATCTCTGTTCAATTTATTGAGCCACTACACAAGCAAAATAGGAACCATTTACCATCGTCTATGATCGTTCATGATTTAACCATGTTTAACCATGTTTAACCCAATATGATCTTAATCAATCATAATCATCCATAGTTGAGCAGTGTCTAGAATGGATGATACACAGTGACTTTTTTTCTCTCCCAACGAGTCATCAAAGTCATCAACCAACAGGCCATTCGACCCCACCCAACTGGTTGCAGTTGGGATGCGAGTTTTCGATGCGAGGCCGAAGAGGGTAATCTGCAGGCCAGAAAAACCACCGGCCGGAATCGTTAGCGAGAATGAATTGGATATCGTTTCACAGATATTCATTATCTATATAGTGGATATCCATCATGTTCACAGAACATTCGTTTTTTCTTTGAATAATAATTTCTGTAGAATATCTGTGAATTTGGATGTGCATAAAAGTTTGTGAGTGGTGTCTCACAAACTAAGATGACCCAGCGTATGTATACATATATGTATATA
>Ga0126342_10012505_pt1 | contig 15134 bp, 16 predicted proteins | sample Cyp1metagenome_FD_92528 | JGI IMG/M metagenome (GOLD analysis project Ga0126342, IMG submission 92528) | Coral microbial communities from Lord Howe Island, Old Settlement Bay, Australia - Cyphastrea 1 metagenome | ecosystem: Host-associated > Invertebrates > Cnidaria > Coral ...
AAAATGAATTATAGAACGGAGAAAATTAATTATAGAACGAAAATGGGAAATGTGAGAAAAATGGTGGAAAACAGAATTATAGAACAACAGCGCTCCGACAAGAATTATAGAACGACGAAAAAGGTTAGGAGTAAATTCAGATACGATTTTTTTTCATACCTTCCGAGGAAAACAGAATTATAGAACAACAGGGTACGGTAAATAACCGTACCTTCGTACTCCTCAACTTCCGTTCTATAGTTCTGGCACTGACAGTAAAGGCATATAAAATCATATAATTCAGGAGATATACATATGACGATGTCTGGTACCAATACTGATTGGCAAAAGCAAGTACCAATATAAATGGTAGATCTCCCGAAGACAAAATACACATAGGCCAAATACATCTGGATAAATGATACTAATTCATCAACCTGAGCAGCTTGCCAACTTGGGGGTGATTTTCCCTTATAGTTCAGCCAGATAGACATGTATCGAACAATTGAGGGTGGTAGAAGTAACTGGACCCTGGAATCGACAGACATCTGTACACTTGAACGCCGACGTTGAAGCTGCATTCACCCAACAAGATGTATGGTACATCCAAAAACTGCTGAACTTCTTGACATACTCTAACCTCCCAAGAAATGTCGTTTCCCCTACCAAAAAATCATTGTCCATCATGAAGTGAACAGTTATAAAACCCCTTACGACATGTCATTTCCCCTATCTTCAGATCATCCGACAGCCATGTTTTCGCTTTGCATGTGTCACATGTTTCATCGTTTTTTTCACCACTCGTCCCTTTTTCATCATCCCCACACGTTGACCTGGCACAAAACTCACGCTGAAGGTGACCAAGGCGACCAGAGTGGCAACCACAAACCTGAAGCGTGAAACCACCAGGGATATTGCGCAATAATTTGTTACAGCAATTTCTTGGGTATATGGATTTTGAGTTTGGGAATGCGAATGTAGTTGTAACCCTGAGGCTCCCACAAGAATAACCTGAGACTACCTGAAGGTTCTAATGTCCCATTGTTCGTCTAGAAATACAATTACGGTTTCCCAAGTTGAAAGCATCCTGCCTCCAGTTTCCACTGAGTTTCAGAGAGTTTATCCCAACTTGTACTGATTTTTGTTGATATTCCTGGCATACACTTACTGTTTCGCACGTGGACTTTGGATGATTTTGGATGATTTTGGCATGGCCTGTCTTAGACAACCGTATCAACATGTATCAACATTATTCAAGTTCATGTTTTGCTCCGTGTCAAACTAAATGTTCCATTTTTTTGAACAGCAAATAACCCATTAACCCATCCCTATGGAAATCAAGATATGAGACCATTATAAATCTGATAATATATCGGAGCTATATTCAAAAAACTCTTATATATCATATATATATATTCATATATCATTATGTTTATAAATTTCTTAGCTGATATATGCTGATATTAATATAGATAGAACATCTATATCAAAAATCAAGTTAAAGAAACAATGAGTTTGCTCAATAGGGCATGAATAGGGCATGAAAGGCTACTCAGCTACTCTTTTCGACTTGTTCCACGAGGGACCATCCGTTCCTTCGCGCTGTGCGTCTCGCCATGGCAGCCCAGCGGCTCGTTTTTGGGGCGAGGATCAAAAGCGGGGCTCTCGATCCAAGGCGGCTCTCGATCGTCTAATGGGGGGATTGAAGTGATTGAACCCCAATTCATTGCTGGTTGGTGGTTTCAACCTACCCCTCTGAAAAATATAAAAGTGAGTTGGGATGATGACATTCCCAATATATGGAAAAATAAAAATGTTCCAAACCACCAACCAGATTGCCATTTCATGGCAAAATCGAGGGAAAATCATGGTAAACACCAACCTGAATAGAAGTTTAAATCAGTTATATGACCATCCTTTATGTAGCCAGCACTTTCGTGATCATCCTGGCTCCGGGCTTATGACAAATCATTAGTAAATGACGGTAAATGTTTGGTAAATTAGCATAGTTGGGAATTTGGTGGTTAGTACATTATTTAGTGCAAGATATGCTTGGGAATGTTACCAACCAATGATAAAAAATGTCTCCAAATTCAGGATTGCTGATTGGTAACTGGGTGATCTATAAACAGTGCATGCTTGATATGGTTACAACACTGTGGCTTACCATCAATCCAAATCAATTTCAAACACTGTCCAACTACTGCTTTGGTGAATGTCATCATCTTTCTAGTTCTCAGGGAAAATCATGTACTCAATGCCAGGACTGGACATGAAACTTACTGAGCGATTTTAAAAGAACTAAGTTGTATATGATTATATGGATGTATATGGTGGAATAAAAGCATCCATTTTTTGAGTCGATTCCGAATTCTGATCTGCAGCCTGTAGAATTTTCTGAATATATTTTGCCATCAAATATGGGGGCTCCGTACCAAAACTGACCGGTGGCGCACGAACCAGGTGTCCCCACAGTCTGGGAAGGCACTGCAGTAGTTTGGAAACCTTCCGTTAGCCAGTTCGCCGGCTGGGTCCATGGCTGAACCGATTGGGTTTACCCCGTTTACCCTTTTGTAATTTCTCACATAGCACTGGAAAACGATCATCTATGGATAAATATGGATCAATCATCTATTTAATTTATTTCTATGGGCTATGTCCAGTAGCAAACTGTTAAATTACCAGAAGGTTGATCTTTAGTTAACTAAGTGATGGCACCAATATATTAATTATATCTCCCATCCTACTGAACTAAACCAACTTGGCTAACAAAGTGTATACAATAACTAGGATGAATATGGTAGAAAAAAATCGAACTACCCTCTGGTAATCCAAGCTTGGCAATGGAAAATCACCCAATTATAGATCATTTTTTAACTATTTCAATCAAATTTAGTGGATTGATCACCGGAGGTTTGATGGGGAAATCAACAAACAGTTCTCCCCGGCCACTCCCATGCCGCCCGGCCAGCAGTTCAAGGGTGAGGCGAAGCACTCCGCCTAACCAGCAAGTTGTTTAGGCAACCATAACATACCACAACATATAATTGCATAGGTTTGACCGATATAGAGCATCATGAACAATCATATAGTGCTTATTATATCCATAACCAGCAAAATCATGGGTGTCACCATATATATATATATTATATATATGTGTATATATATAGTGTTTATCATATCCATAATCAACAATATCATGGGGGTCACATGAAAAAAAAACATATAGTGCTTATTACATCCATAATCAGCAATAATATGGGTGTCACTTGAACGCAAAATCATATGATATCATTTAATCATTGTTCCAGCACCTATATTATTCATGACCCCACGTCTCTATCTCTATCTCTATATATGTAAACTTACGGGTGCTTCGTAGGGAATGGATGGGAATGGGGGTTGCTGGGATTTTTATTGATAGTAATTGTGGATCATTCCCTCATTCCCTACTAAGCACAAGTAAGAAGAACCTTAAAACCGAAAAACACACAATAAACATCAATAAACCCTTAAATTAACCACGAAAAACTCCTAAACACACCTTAAACAAACCCTAGATGATAGAGAGATAGACACATGTAATGATTCTGGCACCGGCCACATGTGTTGGATAGTGCCGGCCATCCCGCCAGATTAAGACGGAGCAAAGGAACGCGAATCATTCTTGTGGCACCATGCTCCTGTTGTGACATCTAAACCTTGCTATATATGATCTACATATATATATATGTAAATAAAAATAAATAAATAAATAAATAAATATTGAAAAATATCCACATGTACAAATGAAAAAAGAAATATATATATAAATATCTATATATATATATAAAATAATATATATATATATATACATATATATATATATATATATGTATATTTATACTGTATATATATATATGCACTCAATATTTATAGCAAACGTTTCTTCGATCATTCGGGTCTGTCCAAAGATAGGAATACCATGGGATACCCATAAAACGGCAGTTTTTCATGCGAAATAAACATTGATAGTCCATTGGATCTTAGGCTTGCCCCGTTTTCAAACACATCTGAAAATAGGGTGCCAGGAAATTTGGATGGTTTAAAGCAACAATTTTCCCAGCCAACAAAAAAAAACACAAGTTGGGGTATTCCTCGTTTTTTCGAACAAACCTATTACTATCATTATTGGTTATCATGTGTATACCCCAATTTTTCTATTATGGCTGTATTGGGAATATCATTGACTTTTGGCTATATATATATAAATAAATATATATATATATATATATATATCAAATGTATATATATATATATCAAATGTATATATATATATATATATCAAATGTATAGATATATATATATATATACATATCCCACCATATCCCCACTATGTTTGAATATATTCAAAATTAAAAAAATATCTTATTGTCTCCCACTATCTCCCCATTGGTGCAACATATATCTCCCCATTTTGGAATTTTGGCCTGCACCCCGAAGTCTTCCTCCAAGACCTTCCAGGCCGGTGGCGGCAGGGCCAGCTGGAAGCCCACGCCCCCGAGGCTCTGATAGCGCAAGGCCAAGACCTCTGGAGAGAGACGCTGGATGTGCAAGGATTCTCGGCAAGAAAATATAGATGTATAGTATATTATATATAAATGATATATACTTGAAGGCTCATTGTGGGTTAAAAACTAGATAGGTTATATACTAAGTAGTTAGCTATAGATACTATCTAGTCAGCTCACTTAGCTATATCAAACTTAGCCGACTTAGTATATGAGCTAAGTATGGGCATATACTGTATATACTTCTAAAATAATAAATATGTATATATACATATATATATATATATATTATATTCTGCCGCTACAGGCCCCATGCAAGGGATGGCAGTGACCAGCCGCCAGCTCCACAGCACCTGCGCGTGGGAAGATTGCTGAATAATTTCCCTGGGTGTTCCCCTATTATTTTGGAAAAACATGCGTGGTGGATGATACACGAATGATTTGTTTATATCTCCCTTACCGGGCCATTATGTGCTCGTGAGCAGGGAAATGAATAGGATACAAATCTAATACTTTTCATGAAATAACCATGATATATGATAAACATGATACTTGTATATGGATAACATGAACCAAGGCACAGGGCATTACAATATGGATATATAACATGAACCAAGGTACAGGGCACACAATGCTCGTGAGCAGCAGCAGCAGCAGCAGCAGCAGCAACCTGTTTACCTTTCTTCACCGTCGGACTACCATAGTATTGTCATTTTTCAAGTTGTACATGCAGCAATGGACAAGAGAACTCAACAGAATCACAGCTGGATCATGTTTAACTTTGAGCATGATGCCATGCACCCGGTTCCAGGGACACAAGACAGTCAAAAACGTGGAAACGTGGATCCATGTCTCACGTGGTACATCACCCGGCCCACTGAAGATGATCCATCACCCTGAAGATACTCCACAACACCATGCTTATGCACGACATGGCTTCCAGGGCCTTGAGCACGAATGGATGTGAAACATTCAGAGCTTCCCAAAAATTCACTGAGCCAATCCATCTTGCCTTTGGCAACTTTCTTCTCCTTGAAGAGCGACAAGCCAAGAACCACAGCCTCTTCACAAAGTCACGTACTTGAACATGAATGATGTCGCTGAGGATGGATTTTTCAAAGCTCTGAGTGAAATTGTTGATTGGGTTTCCAAATCTCTTGCTTGCGTTCATGGGCAATGCATGATAGCAACGTCCCATGACGCCTGAGGAACTAACCAAGATAAAGTGCCATATGGCACTTTGGGACCCAAAACTCGTCCCCGTGGAGTGCCAAGGAGATCAGTCCATGAACAAGATCAGTGCAGTGAGATGATCGAGAACTTCACACAATCTGAGAGATGTCTTGCATGCAGACAAAGTGCTTGATGAAGACCCTAATGGTCCCATATGCACTGAGCAGCTCACTGGCTGAGCACTTCAGTGGCTCCACTGATGTGTCCCGTTTCCCAAGGATCTTGTTAGGCTTCCAGCCCTGAAATTGCTTGGGCCACTCAAATGACGCCAGAAAAGTTTCTAGCCGGGTTGAAAGCCCAACCCCTTTGAGAGCTGCCCACAGCAAAGCAAACTCACGATTGGCAATCCCATGCACCAGAAAGACGTGGAACCAATCGAACGTGATGCTTTCAGGGATCACCAGGCCGTAAGTTGGGTTCCGGAGGAGGCCTGAAGGTTTCCAGTTGTAGCCCAGCTGGGTCTCAAGTTGGGAGAACTGCACACTTGACATCCTCTCATGCTGTTCCTCCAAGCACTTCACGACCTTCTGCACAGATTCATTGGTGTGCAGCCTGACCTGGGAAACATCAGTGCATGCCCCATGCACAAGACCACTTCTTTGCTAATCTTACCTGGGTTGCAAAAAAAAATATTTTTACTCTGTATATCATCAAATTACAAATTAATCCTAATCCTCCACAATCACTCACGCCTTGGCTGAGCTGGTAGCCTGGCGTCCAAATCCAACAGCGATGCTCGGCACAACTTTCTTGGAATGCTCGGTCCAAATTCAACCAAGAACCAGGATGCCTTTTTCCCCACTTGCAACTGGTGGCAACGATACCTCGCTCATGTTCTTGTCTACTTGCAAAATAGATGCGCTTATGCCGCATGTCTTGTGAATGAGCTATCCTGCTACTTTTAGAAATGGAAGGTTGGATAGCTACTTTGATTTGATTTTTGAGCGAAGTAGGTGCAATTACCGCAAAGATTCAGGCGAAGGAATTTGCGAGCAACACGCACAAGAACCTCAGCATTTGCCAAGAACCAGTTTCTTGCGAAGTTTTGTGATGCACAATGCCTCCTGCAACCTGCAATAATAAACAAGGATCGGTTCCAAAGAACAATCAAAAAACATGCGTCCTCACGCTGCGATATTTGGAAATCTAATCATGCGGCCGGACAAGTTCTACTCGTACAATAGGCCCAAAAAGTAAACTTCAAATGGCAGAAATGCAACCTGTTGAGAAGTGACTGTACAGACTCTAAAAGGCTGTGACAACTATTTAACTATTAACTATTGCAGTATAGATGTATTTCTCGATGGTTGATGGCTGTAGAAATCACAGGAAAAGCACTGGCGTATTTTATTTATAAGGAAACTAGTTGCCGACCTCCCGGCCCCCATGCTTTTCCTGCTTAGGCCCTTGCCTAGCGAAGCCAGGCGCAGCTCCTGAGCAGCACCAAAAACCCAAAAATGTCACCCGAAAGCTTTTCTGATGATCTGATGAACATTCCAGCATCGCAGGCTTGCCAGCTCTTTTTTTTCCGTCAAAGCACCAGGATGCAAACCCCAGGTCAACCCTTGTGCTCCCCAAAAACAGAGGAGAGGCGGCGGAAGAGCCCCTCGAAATCCAAACAGCGAGCAGCTGTGTCTTTGGTGGATTCAGAATCCGTGTCTGCACAGATTTGATACGACAGCCTTGGCTTCTGCAACTTCTCGGGCAAGGTGCCCTGGGCAACAACAAGTTTTTTGCTGCTTGAATTGGAATGTCGAGCCGCCTCACGCAACAGCACCTTGGTTAACCTCACCGTAGGTGGCGGCAAACTGAGGCGTAAGCCAAAGATACAAGTGGAACAGCAAAGCGGGTTCAAAAGCTAAGCACTGTCCAGAAGAAGCATTGGAATGTACCCAGTCTGCATCTGCCAGTCTGAGGCCATAAAGCCGCCAGCAAGGACTGTTTGGTGTACAGTGCTTCTTTCACATCTTCCACCGCCAAAACATCTGCTAACCGGACTTTGTCCACACGCCTGAATCTGTCAGGCAGTTTCTCGATTTTGCAGTCAACAAAAAATTTGACCCCCGCCCCAGGCAAGCGCGGTGCTGCTTTGGATTGTTGATCTGCTTGGATGTGCAGCTGTTTGTACAAACCGCCACCAGCATCTACATACGTAGGCTTGGCCCCAGGCTTGGCTTCCTTCGCCATTCGCAGCTGCACTTCATTGACCTGTGCCTGCTGAGCAACAACCTCTGCAATCTTGGGCCGTTTGGCGGCGGCAGCCTCCAACCCAAGCGCCTGGGCCCTCCTCTCTCTTTCGTTTCGTTTCTGTCGATGCTTCGCCCCTGACTCTACGGCGGCGAGAAGACTCCACATCACGGATGGTCTCGACCATTGCCCCGACAATGTCTTTCTTGGCCTCCGAAGATCCGCACGCAGCAACCGCCAAGTCCACAGACTTGCTGTGGTTTTGCAACACTGCCTTCATAGATGTGGAGCTGCGCTCCGCTGTGCGGACATTTCCCAAAGCTGGTCGCGAAAGGTCTCCAGGCCCTCCTCGACGAGCAGGTGCGTCCTTCTCCCCGTACCATTCCCGATACAAGGCGGCTGCTGCCAAACGAAAGCGGCTGGCCTTGACCTCTTGTGGCTTTCCGTCAAGTAAGCTATCAGGATTGAACTGGCAACCTGTCCGGTGACCAGTGCTGCTTTGCACATTCAACTTCACGGCGCGCTCCAAATTGTATATGTGCAACTGGTTGGCCCTTTTTTCATCTCTTGGAAGGCCACCTGGTTGAGCCAACGTTCAACAGAAGCAGTTCCAGTCAGCACGCCTGCCATGGATTTTGGAAATGCGACAAAACCCTCACGTTTTTGCTCACTCTTGACAAGGTGCACAATCCCTTGCGCCTGCCACGCGAAACAACATCTGAACCTCTGACCCGAACATGGTGTGCTTTGTACATTTTGACTTCGAAATGTGCTTCGCGCCACAATGGTGTGCACTTTTTCGACAGCTTAACTTCCAAAAGTGTTCCAAACGCGGTGTGTGTTGTCGAAGTGTGCTTCGCGCCAGAACGGTGTGCACTGTTTCGACATCTCAACTCTTAAAAGTGCTCCGAAGCTGAGGTGCTTTGTACATTTTGACTTCGAAATGTGCTTCGCGCCACAACGGCGTGTCTCATCTGGCCAGATGGCTCCGCACCCGCCGCTTTAGCGAGCTTACTCTTCGACCCTCCGGAGCCACAAATCAGTGGAAAAACACAGTGTTTCGCGTCTTTCCTACCTTTTCGCGCATCTTCTTTCTTCTGACTCTTTCTCTTCCATCATCTTCTCTCTTCTACTCTTCTCTTCTCTCTGCCTCTTCCCGTCTCTGCTTTTCATCTGTCCATATTGTCGGAAGTTAGACTTCTAAACTTCCTTCGACCATACATATGTCAATTGCCAAGCAACGTGTCTGGGCCTGACTGAGGATGAGCTCTTGGGTCTGCAGCGGCAAAGTGAGAAGGGAGTCTGCAGTCGCCGTGGGCAAGACCAAGTCGGGCCACAGTTCACTGGCACGGCTCCCCGGAGGTTCTTCTGACTCTTCAGCAACTAGCTCGGGCTTCTCAGTCATTTCCTCCGGCGCCACCTTCTGTGGTGTTGTCACCGACATCACTGATGCTGCCGGTGTTGCTGGTGCTTCTGTGGCCGGCACCTCGGAAGCTGCTGGTGGGTCTGCAGGCGGGTTCTCCGAGTGCCAAGCCCCCATGATGACTTCGAAATTGAGGAAATCCTGTTTGGCAAGCTCAGGCAACTGAATCAGCGCTTCTGCACTTGCGTTCGGGTCCGATGCAAGCTGCTTCAGCAGGAAGCTGTCTGCCGATCCGTCAAAGAGCAAAGAAAGCGAACTGATCGCCATCTCCTCACTCTCCTTGATTGAGCCCCTTGAAACTTCTGACCCGGAGTCTATGCCCTGCAAGGCTTTGCCCTTTGGAAAATGGCAATGCCAGCTCTTGAACGATTTGAAGATCTGCCCAGTGGTGGCAGAGTCTGTTTTGAATGCCATATAGGCTGCCACTCGTCTCAAAGCAAGCAGAATTGGAATGACTTCTCGCTTCAGGCGCTCACCGGACACTGTTGGTTGCAGCGCTCCACGACAAAGCCTGACCAGGACGCCTTCCGCCACCCATGCCTGGCAGCATATTTGCTTGAAAAGAACCGCTCTTTTAATTTAATTACATCTTTGATCTGAAAAACGCACTAGTAAGGGACGATGCGCAAGCAACTTGTGCTGCAGCGCGCCATTCTTGCAGGATGTCTTCTGGCAAAGCAGCATCCAAATTGACAATGGTTGCCAGCGGGTGTCTCTTGCCATAGAGGCTCTCGAGCTCGTCCAAGGAGTTGATGATGTCCTGTTTTGCCGTGACCCGGCTGGGTGCCGCTTCTGAGAACTTGATGGCACCAGGTTGCCACTGCTTCCGCTGTGTTGGCCTTGTCAAATTCCTGCACCAAGCTCTTCTCAGTGGCACGGACACGCCCCGGAAGCCAAGCCAAGCCAAGCCAACGTTGGTGGACAATAACGGACAAGTCCCAGCACCTATTGTCCAAGAAATCGTCTATTGTCCGTTGACTAGCAGAGACAATAAGCAAAAACGTAATCTCACTATTGTCCACCAACGTTGGTGGACAATAACGGGCACCTAGGATTTTCATAGTCTAATTATTGTCAAAACGCAGTTGTGTGTGTGTGAACTGCTTCAGCTTTCCAGCCTGCTCCAACATCCGTCGCATGCTCAACCACTATGGTTTTCACAAGTGGCCTGGCAAACGGTTTTGACGAGGAGAAAAAGACACGTCAGGTCACAACCGGAACTGCTGAACTCTTCAAGCTGTGGACATCATCTCGCATTCTACCTGGCATATGTTCTGGCATATCTTCTGGCACTCTATCTGGCATATTATCTTCTGGCATATCTTCTGACATTCTATCTGGCAAATCTTCTGGCGTTTTATCTGGCAACCATTCCGGCACTTTATCTGACATACCTTCTAGCATTCTATCTGACATTCTATCTTGAAAATGAATGGAAACTCGATCGAAAAGCAAACCCTCCAGCGACTCTGTTGTTTCATTCCCAAGACTCCATACACTAATATGACTCTCAGTATCATGTATACTCATGTGATAAAACACCTCCGTAAGAGATGGCTTACCAGCCTGCTGCCCCATTCGTCGCATGCTCGACCACTGTGATTTTCACAAGTGACCTGGCAAGCGGTTTTGGCAAGGCAAATTACTTTACTTCGAGTGATCTCCACCATGACATTAATACGTTTTGTTACTGGCAAATCTTCTGGCATTCTATCTGACATATCTTCTGGCATTCTATCTGGCATATCTTCTGGCATTCTACCTGGCATATCTTCTGGCATCTGTTCTGGCATATCTTCTGGCATTCTATCTGGCATTCTATCTTGCATATCTTCTGCCATATCTTCTGACATCCTATCTGGCATTCTATCTGGCATATCTTCTGGCATTCTATCTGGCAAACATTCTAGCACTTTATCTGTTATACCTTCTGGCAGTCTAGCTGACATTCTATCTGGCATATCTTCTGGCCCATGTTCTGGCATATCTTCTGGCACTCTATCTTGCATATCTTCTGGCATATCTTCTGACATTCTATCTGGCATTCTATCTGGCAAATCTTCTGGCGTTCTATCTGGCAAACATTCTGGCACTTTATCTGAGGCGTACCAAGGAAAGCGACATCTGATCATTTCAACATGTTCACTAAAAATGGCAAACAATTCCATGACTATTAATCTGGGTCATTGTAAAATAAATAATATAAAATGTAAAAACAAAGTCCAGCAACCAAACTCAAAGTTCCTTGTTTTCTTCTGACTTCTTGAGGTACTGCGGATCAGCCACTGTGCAAGTCTCGAATACCTATACGCTCCCGAAATATATAGGTGGTTTTATGCTCTAAATAACCAACCATGTGGTTGTGTCTGAGAGTTGGGTATACCGGTATACCCCCAAAATGGGTCAAACATGTAAACTCGTTAAGGGAACAGTATTGTTAAACAGCAAACACAGCTGATTTTGGGGTCCAGTCCCCTAGTACCCAAACGACTTGACTACCCAACAAGCACCCTGCTGGCCATGGGGGACAATCTCAATTGCTGCACTCCGGTCCTCCTGAGCACTGCTCAGCGGTTGATACTTCTAGTAGTCATAGATAGTTGATGATAGTTAGATATAGTTATGGTATGGGGGTGTATAGGTTCATACTTTTGACATCTTTTGACATCTTTTGACATCTTTTGACATCTTTTGACATCTTTTGACATCTTTTGAATCGTTATTTATGCTATGGTTTAAGAAGGAAAACATCATCCAATCTGGAAACCCTCATGCAACCAAACGGTACGAAGGCAGCGCGCTCAGCACAAGCGTCCTCTCGGGCTAAAACACCTCCTCGAAGAATCAGCTGATCCTGAACCATCCCCAATGAAAACCATAAATGGGCATTAATAAACCATCAAACTATGGTTGGTTAAAACTATTGGCTTCACTAACATGATCTTACAAAATTTGCTGCATTTCATCCGCAATTTGACGTCATGATATTTTATGATTGCTATATAGCATGAATTTCATATCAGACGTCGCCGTCCTCCAGTGCTTGGTTAAACACCAACTCTGAGTTGTCCTGAACTTCCACGGCGATGGCGCTCACACGTCACAATGTCGTCCAGGAGCTGGTGGACGTCAACACCGTTGATGCCACTCCCGTCCCTGCTTAGGGGGTGGCATCCAACATGCCGGTTGTGGATCACCAGCTTGTACAAGTGGCCACTTGCCTCCAACTCCTTCAAAGCCGCATGAACGCTTTTCACAAAGCGCTCGCCTTCCTCTGCCTCTCTGATGATGCCCTTCACCTTCTGCACCACTTCGTCAGGGATCGCCATGGGATGAGATTTCCCTTCACGTTTGCAGCTACTTGAAGCTGGAAAAATATAATATAATATATACATGTGTTGTAAAATTTCAAGCATATCATGAACCCAAGCAATTCACACATGAACATGACCCATGCATGAAAACGGACTGGATGGCAGTTGAATTTACACTATATATGGGAGAACAACAAATATGTATATAATATATATTTTACATAGATCATGGCTTCGACATCTCATAAAACATATACATGCATGATATATATTTTATCTTTGCGCCCTTCACGTCGAGCAAGTTGCCCTCACACGGAGACTATGTATGAACAACCATGCATGGAAAAAAACACATTACATCCACGACACCTTAAAACGCATTCATTAAAAAATCCCTCAGCCTCCACACCACTGGCGCAGCAGGTGAGGGGGATGGCACCTCTGCTGTAGAAGCTGGCGACCGGTCACCTGATTTGCCTCCCTTGCCGAGGCTTCGGCCAGTTGACAGATGGTAAAACAAACAAGGTTGTGTTCATACGCTGGGAATGGGTTTCTTGTTTTATCTGAGGTTATATATATATAACATAATAGTCAACTTAGAGTTTAAAAATTCATAAGCCGGGCATCTAGATTCGCAAAACAGCTAATCAAATACACAGCATACTATCTGAATAGCACCAGTTAGTAAGTTGGTCAAATCGGTCAAATCATATATGCCACATAGATCACTTATAACCCATATAGCCAAGATATAACCCTATAGTTAAAACCAGTCTTAGCACAAATAGTAAATGCCATATCTGTGCTATCCATTTACTAAACAGGGTGGACCTTCAAGTATATAAATATATATATATATAATATGATAAGTAAATAAATAAATGTATATATATATATATGATATGTAAATACCAGTATGTGTATATATATATATGTGCTTTTAATATTTGGAAGGGTTGGCTTGGAAAGATTGGGAAAATATATTCTGTGTTTTGGTTGTGGAAGCATTGTAACTCCTATGGAACCAGGTCGCAAAAACATTGCGGACAAAAGCCATGAACCAATCAGGAGTCAGGCGGTCAGGTGGTCAGGTGGTCAGGCTTCCGCATCCCAAGGCGTTTGCTTAGCACCGAGTTTTTGAACCCAAAGAAATGATACTCTTGTTGTGTTGGCCGATGTTAACCATTTCCTATGAGCTGTGTCGATGTTATCAATGTTATTTCATGTTACAGTATTTCTTCCCGCTATTTAAAGCCTTACAGGCGGCACTCAAACAAAACATGCAATTCGCGACAGCAGCTCACATCCGAGCGGAATTTCTTGCCGTCTAAAAAAGAGCTGGAACAATAGGGGCAAGCTTGTACATATATCTGGGTAAATTATAATATTTCACCTGAATTAAGGCCCATTTTGGGGTGATTCCCCTTACTAACCATGATTCCAGTGAGGTCGCAGTGAGGTCGTTATAATTTACACAGATATATGGACCAAACATTGATAGGATTGACAGGGACAAGGTGGATGCCTAGAGCTACCTGACACCGTAACCCAAAGGCAGAGCCTAACGTATTGTTGATAATCGAAGTGCTAATGCCCGGCAACGCCTCAGAGATTAAAATCTTTCAGGTAGCGATGACGCCGATGTATTAGCCGTCCAAAACCCATATCTTCGCTAAAAAGGGGAGAAACAAATCCCAACCTTGAGATACCGTCAATCAAAACAATGGACCATGGGGTAAAAGCAGTGATTGGCAATGTTCCACTGCACCAGTACGCTTTGCGCATAAACCGGTGAATGGCGCGCAATGCGGAGAGCTAACAGCTTTAGATACAGGTGAGTTTGAGACATCTACGCGACAACTGCGGTTCGATGTGTCATCCATTGACTGAATTTGGGATATTGTTGTTCGAGCGCATCCCAAATGCGATTGGGAACGAAAGCGCCAGAGTTGAGCAAGTTCAGGAAACATCGCTCCAACTCCCCTACTACCAATGTAGTTAGACAAGTCCGACGGCACAAAACAGGAGCAGGAGCTTTGCCCCTTATCCTACTGCTGGGTGGGCAAGTGCATTTACGAATTGTGGAGACTTTAAGTTTAGATAGAGCGCGGTCAACAATCTGATCATGATCCGGTGGCTGGGCCAACAAGTTCCTATTGACAAAAGACTTGACCAAATGAATTTGCACAGCTAGAATACAGTTGACATCACACAAACTATGATCAGAATGTTGTTGAAATTGTTGTTGGCATAAACTCTTAGCTAATGCGTTAGCTCTTTCGTTGCCTTCAGTTAACCCACTACTTCCAAGAACAAAGTTAAACGTTGTCGTCCAAGTAAAACCATGACTTTACTTAAAGACACTCATTGACTGCTGATATATATATATATAGTCAAAAAAGGGTGACCTTTCCCCTGAGCCTAATCGAATCCGTAAATCAATCCTCA
>Ga0126342_10012506_pt1 | contig 15132 bp, 12 predicted proteins | sample Cyp1metagenome_FD_92528 | JGI IMG/M metagenome (GOLD analysis project Ga0126342, IMG submission 92528) | Coral microbial communities from Lord Howe Island, Old Settlement Bay, Australia - Cyphastrea 1 metagenome | ecosystem: Host-associated > Invertebrates > Cnidaria > Coral ...
ATATGCATCAAAGTGCCAAAACAGAAACTGTAATGTGACATAGCATGGTTTTTTCCCGCCAAAATTATTCCAAATTTGAAATTGTTATTGATTTAGGGATTTGACCATCACCGGCCTTTTTGCCAAAATGCATCCTGTTAGTAGTCCACAATGCACAAAATTGATATTTTGTGGTTTTAGTGATGGAGGGGCCTTGTTCGCAATGGCTCGCAAGCAGAAAACAGGCTGGGCACATCGTCGCGACATCAGACGCAGGTTGATGGCGCGGCGTGAATTTTGCAAATGCAAACATGCGACATCACAGAATCATCATATTAATCATATTCAATTGCAATTTTCATCCCCAAATCAAACAGAGATTTTGTATTGCAGGTTGTCGCGGCTCAATTGCAATTTATTGGTTGCCCTGTTGGGTTGCACAAAAAAAAAAAACAACGAACGGATGCTCTTCAAGGTGTTGATGGTGAATTTTTGTTTTTCTTGTTCCAAAACGATGATTGGAATAAATCCCACACGAAACAAAACGGTGCTATTGGTTTCGGCCAAAAAAAGGATTTGGATATGATAGTTTTGAACTTTTTTTGGCCGAATCTTTGGCCAATTGACAAAACTGTTGTCATTTGTCATTCATAATATATTATCATGAACAAACAATTGTGTTGGTACTGGCAGTCCTAGTTGTTGTGACAAGTCTCAGGACAATAATCATTGTGACAATTTTGTCGATGGCGGTATTGATGTGCCATTTGTGTACGGGGGTCTGAACAAATTTGTTGTTGCTGTTGTTGTTGTTGTTGCTGTGGTTGTTGTTGTTGCCGCTGCTAAGTGGTTATGAATCCATCAAGGGTTTTGTCAAAACTTATGCTTGAAGTATGTGGTTGAAATTTGGACGGTATCACGCAAATCTGTGAAACATGCAGGGATTATTTATGTATGTATGTATTGTAATGTATTGTAATGTAATGTAAGGTAAGGTAAGGTAAGGTAAGGTAATGTAATGTAATGTAACGTAACGTAACGTAACGTAATGTAATGCATGTTTGTTTGTTTGTTTGTTCATTTATTTATTAATTGATTTCTTTATTTATCTATCTGCAGATCACAATGCAAGTGGAATCCAAGGCTGGAAACGCTGGTGTTGGAGTTTGGTGGCAGCTGTTCTGGTGTTGCTTGTAGTGCGGGGCACCTTGTCAGGAGAAACTTGTCTGCATTGGTTGATTCTCCAAGTCACATGATTCAAGGGTTCCAAAATTGATTGATTTCGAAGATACGCCAGGACGTCAGAATGTGCAACTAACTCCTCGAAAAAATGCAATAGGCAAAAGGTCTTCATTGAAAATCGTTTGCTTAGTTTGCTTGGATCTTTTTCAAATCCTCTATGACTCGGAGATTTGTCCGGCCTGTTAGGAAGTCTTTGCGGCGGAAGTGGCATCTGGTGCTTCAGGAGAGACAGTCCTGCTACAGGCAGCACAACCACAAACTCAAACCAACGAAGGGTTGCAACCGCTGCGTCCAAAGGCCAGGGTTTCGGGTTAGTATTGCAGAGGTTTGGCTATGGGTTTGTAAAATAATGCCCATTGTCTGTCCTCTGCTGCTCATTATAAGATTGATGACGATGACGATGCATGTCTGAATGATGTGGATGGTGCGGTGATACAATAAACTACACTAAATGAACTGAATTTGATGCATCCCACAAACAGACGGTGATTCGATGAATACATGACGACACTGGAATTAATTTTTCAGCCGATTCATGATTTTTTCTTGGATTTTTCACACAACATGCCCGCCTTGGTGAAAGTCTGGAGGCTCAGCCCACCTGGCAACTGCATGAGCTTCCAATTGTGCCGGGCTGCGAAGGTTGTTGTAGCCAGGACAAACTGCTGAGGATGAAGACATGGCTGGGATCGAATTACCGAGGATAGCTGTTAAGGATCTCAAGCAATCTCACCAAAACTTAATGTTTGGAGTCAACTATTCCAGAAGGGGATCGTTGCAAGTTTGCCAGATGTTTGTCCGTTTGTACGGTTTCTTCTTCACATAGGACTGCTGACCAGCACTTCTGATTTGGTTTGCATTTATAGCCCAAATACTTTTTGATTCAAAACGAGAGTTGGTTCTCTTCTGCAATTTACCATTTTCCAACTTGTACTCTGCGAAGAATAGTGTACATACACACTGAAATGTGCATGTGTATATGTGTTACTAGTACCTACACTTGGTTACTTGTGTGTGTTTATGTATGCATTCATTTCAAGTGAACACAGCCAGCGACGACCCTGAATTTTCAAGGATGTGCACAATGTTCCATGTTTGGACGTGGAGAAGTGTGCTGAAGAGGGACCTGTCAAAGGACTAGGGTTTGTTTTGGGGAATTTGTCAATCCTGCTCTGTTTGGTCGCTGTGCCTCCATTGCGAAGTGTCTTTCAGGTGTTGAGGTGATCGCATTCGCAGTGCCACTGCCAAACACTGCCCGACAGGAAAATATGCCTTGGTCTTGAGCCATTGGGGAAGACCAAGCGAAGGGATGTTGGGCTCCATCAAATCCATGAGAGCTGCAGCTGACAAGCTGGGGCAAACTGATCTTCTGATGGTGGGAGCCCCAGGACAAATTGAATGCTAGAGTCTGCTAGAGTCGGTTAGTCGTTTGATTTCAGACTCCTGGTGTTTTCAAATCGTCGTGTGTGAGAGACAGATTGTTGGTCCTCTTGACAAATCAGAGTTATTCAGAGTTCATGTATAGACAAAAAAATACTGGATGTGCTTTGAATCTTTGTTTGATCCGATTTGTTTTTCTTGCTTTGAGGTGATGTTGAAGTCAGATGCCAATCAAACCACACCCAAGATTGCCAAGCTCTTCCAAAAGTGGGGAATCAAACTGTATACCGTTGATTGGGACGTGCCGCCGAATGCAAAGCATTATCCAAAGAAGGCAGCTGGGCTGCATTTCCCTTCAACGCGACATCTTCTCTGAGTGTAGGCAAAACGGTTTGCTTTTACAATGCATCATTTGCAACACCAATCATGACTTGTTCATTTCAATGTGTTTGAATGTGTTTCTGTTTTTCTTGTCAGGCATGATCTATGACATGAATCCCGTTTTTCGAGCTGGGTTTGGATTTGATATGATTTGAGCCTGCCAAGGATTGGTGTGGTCACCAAGACCTTATCCGCTTAAACGTTCTTGGGATTGAGGGCTATGATGCCGTTGCCTACTTTGATGGCGACTGTGAGTTTCAGGTGGGTAGGAAGAATGGTGGGGGGTCCTGTTCAGTTGCGTCCGTCAGTGAATCAGGAATCCTTTTCATTTTACAGTCATCATGTCAAACATGTCGAATTTGAATGATACATCAAGTGATGTCCACAGACATGGCTTCGACGAAGCGGCTTCGACCGCCTTTCTTATTCATGTCTTTGATGAGAATGATGTGCAAGTGAAGCTTCCATCCATTCTCCCATTCAACCAAAATGCGCGTCCAGTTGGTAAGCTGCATCATCCGAGGGTGATATCACTCCAATGATGCGATGCGCTGCTTCGGGGAAGCTTTGAAGACACAGTGGGTCTTACAAGCTGCAGCTGCATGTAGGACATGTACGACATGTAGGGACGATGTAGCGCCAACAATCTGAGGAAGTTTCTGAGCACTTCTGGTGGAATGGGTGAAGCCCTCAACGTGGGCTTCTTCGCCGTGAAGCCAGATAAACGCCTTGTGGATGCAGCTGTGCCCAAGTTGCATGCAGCAAACAGGGCCTTTGTGAATGTTGAATGTTGAATGTGTTGAATGATGCATGGATGGCGGAAGGGAGAAGAGAACAATCGATAATCAATCTTTGCCATGACGCAAGTTTTCCAAGTAGAAACTATCCGGGCTAGTCAGAACACCGCAGGTCTTGTTTGCTCAGCAAAATGCCTTTGATCACAACACTGGTTGGGGCGGTGCTGGATGGGCGCCGAATGGTGGGTACTACGTTGGTGGCGAATGTGGACAGGAGAGCACTGGACTATACTGGACTTGTTTTGATGGAACGAGTCCAATCATGTCCAATCGGGCTTAAATGGCCTTAATCAATTCTTTCAATGATGATCTTCCTCTTACTGCATCTCTTGAAAGATCGTTGACATTGCATCTTTTCTGCATCCAACATCCTCAGACCCGAATCACGGCGATGTCAGGGCTTCTTCTACACTTTGTTCTACAGAAAATCCGAAGGTTGGACCGGCAGGGGACTTGCATCATGGTTGACTACCACATATTTGACAAAACATTTGATTGGGGATGCATATGATAGCACTGGTAGCTGGGTACACCATTGGCAAGGAAGACATACGTATCAGTCGCCTTGAATCTGTTTCCACCGCTTCAAAGCAAGTCAGAACATCGATTGAAGCTGGGTTTGATTCATTTACTAGTCGCCAAGAGTGAAAAACGTCGGGAAAACTAGGCTCGAAACTTCTGTATTTTTGCTGCATGTTCCATGTGAGTTCCGGCTTGGGTTCCCTTGCATGAAGGAAATGAAGGAGGGGGGGGGGTTCCTGAAATCAGATTCTCCTGAAGGGATTGTCCATTTCTGAACGCTTGTGGTCTGGAGGTAGCAAAAGAGCGCTGGAAAGTGTCGGCCTGTGGGATACCTTCCAAGCAGCACAGTTGGATCGTTGCATATGGAACTACCAGACAGACAGCTCTTGTCGAGCAGACTTGGACTGCCGACATGTACCTCGTCAAATGTACGGCTATCCATTCCAAGACAAGTGTGCTTCCAGACCGGATCGAAAGGGATAGCAGCACTTTTCAGACTTTACACTGTCCATGAATGAAACAACCGAGCAAATCTTCTTGCCGAGGATGTTCAGCAATGTGTTTCGACATCTTGTTTGAAGCTGCCAGTTTTCCATGCTATGTCTGACGGCTGTTTCTACACTTTCTGCTCATCGAAGTAGTAGCAGGGTGCAACTGTGGCAGAACCTACACTTTCCGCTTTGAAACCCAACAAGCAACAGTCGCAAAATCCAGTATGAGCTTCTGTCTCTCTTCTCAAAGGAGTTTGTGGTTCCACCCTGGATGCATCGTGTCTAAGGTCCGAGTTCATCACAAGCCCACACGTGAGCGGGGCTCTGAAAAGGAGTGCGACAAGCTCCAATTCAGGCTTGGAAAGTAGGTGGTAATATAGGCCAAGAGACAAGGAGTGTGGGACCTTGCAGGCAAATCTTGCGGTAGTGTCTATGATGAGCACTAATATGTGTAGGGTTTAGGAGTGAGGACCCTGGGCATTCAAGACCAATTCTCGGGCTAGCCGAGTTTGACCCACTTCCTTTTTGCCAAGAATCTCCATTGATGTCTTTTCAATTCTTTAGATCTCTCTTGTTTTTCGCTGAACAAAAACTCAAAAAAAATCTTTGACTTGGCAGGCACCGTCGTGAAAGTTTGCTGCATCGCCAGACAGTCTCAAGGCCACCACCTACTGAAGAAGAGCTCCGCTGGGCTCGGGAAGGCTGGGAGCGCTGGGAGCGCTGGGAGCGCTGGGAGCGCTGGGAGCTGTGCGCCAAATTAGTTTGGAAAGGGATGCTGTCGATTGATTTTTCGAGGATTTTGAGAATAAAGGTCAACAAGGGTCAACAGGCTTCACACATCTTTACAGTCTTGGCATATTTGTCAGATCTTGCCTTGCGTTTGTGCTTGGTGTAGGGCGCTTGCTGAAGCATTCGGCTGGTCTGTGCCTACGGTCCTCAGAAGAGGATGGCGATGGCACGCTGATGCTATTGAGCTGCTCTTTTCCTCCGGTGCGGGTTGGGGAAGAGGACGTTGGTTGACATTGGTGTTGAATATATAGGGGGCCATCTAGCCGCTCAGAATCATTGAACAGATGGTGCGGTGGGCCATTCTTTACCTTTGTTGTGAGTAAGGAATTTCTCATTTTCTCCTGTGTCATGTTGGTCGGCCATAATCCTCAGCAACAGGTTGAGAAGAACATCCGAGTGGTGGAAGCAGAGGATCAAGTTCTCTTGAAGCAGGGCGGCAGGCGGGGGCTGGGTGGGGCTGGTGGGGGGAGGAGGTGGAAGGAGGTGGGGGGAGTCCGTGAGATGGCCACAATTGCCTTGTCTTTCTCTTGCCTTGTGACTCGCCCTGAAGAGGTGCACTCATGTCGAGGGGGATGATGATCCAGAGATGACGCCCAAGGAGCCGAGATTGGCTTTTCCAGTGGACTGTGCAACTTAGCACAAAGGAAGCCGGCAGTCGCAATGAAGGGTCTTCTCGGTCTAATTCGAGAGGTGTTTAGGAGAAATCCATGCTATACAAATGCGACAGATGTGTGCGATCGTCAAGCTGCTTTGCAATGAACATTCAGCGATCCGGCTTTTTTGAGCTTTTTCACCACTCCACTGTCAAGCGGTAATTTCCTAAGGCATCGAAGACCTACCAGCCACACTTCAAGAAGATTCCCTCAACTGCGAAAGGTCCGAAAGGTGGTTTTCTCTTACGGCATGAGTCTGGGCGATGCATTCATCCCTATGAGGGCGCGGTGGATCCACGACCCATCACGGATGTGATCCTCCACTCTGATTGCAATCAAGACCGTATGGCACTGACATGGATCGAGGACCACGTTTCGACCACGTTTCAGAATGTTTCAAGATTTGTGCTGCCCTCCTTTTTGTTCATTGCATTGGCATTGGTTTCATTAGGTTTCCAAATATGTTGAAAGCAGCAATCTGACAGTATACTGTGGGGAGCAATAGCAAAGTCGCCCAGAGGCACGACTTGACATGCAGTGAAGTGATTTGGTGCTTTGCTTTTGTGATGTTAACTGAACAAGAAATGACTGGGTTTCGTTTCGTCAGGACGACTCCTAAGATGTTGACCTGAACCAGCAAGCACAGTCACCGACGGAGTTGTTAGTGTCGGTGCAAAGCACTTGCTCGAACGTTCAGAACGTTCAGCAGCCCAGCTGCAAGATCTGCAAGATGAAGCAAGGCAGCGAGAAGGGCGAGAACCGCTTCGACGGCACAATCCCTTCATGTAGGCAAGCTATGGCAAGCTATGGCGGAGCTATGGCAGGAATTCAAGCTTCGCCATCGAGACTGCCCAAGCTCACAGAGAACTTCATGTCGCAGAGGCACCTGTTTTAATATATTTGAGCCATATATGGCTATAGTTCTACTTTGTTGCTGACCTGTGGCAAAGACGTGGGCAAAAAAACTCGGCTGTGCGCAGCGTGTCTTTGCTGGTACAAGCCTTGTGATTTGTTTAACAGGCTGGGTATAACTAATTGGGCTGGCATTTGCATCAACAAAATTCATCCACAGCTTTCACGGGTCGCTGCTTTTGCAGAAGATGATACTGACACTTCCCGCTGCAGGTTCAAGTTCAACTTATGAAAGTACAAGACTGCGTTTTGTTGTAGCATGGTCCTTGCTGCAGCTGTTCTGTTCACAAAGAAACTCTAGCTGTCCTGATTGGTTTGGCAACCCCAGGTGGATACGAGTGCACAAGCTACTTGAGTCTTTTTGTTCAGCTGCTTTCCATGGGATTAGATTACCCGCAAACTTTTCTGCTGCAGGATGATGTACGAAATGAACACTAGGAAGTAAGACTTTTTCACACGATGCTTGCGGCAGCTAGTCCGTCAAAAGCACGGGAGCTCAGATTGGACAAAGAGTCAGACTTATTGAAACTAACTGTGACAAAGTCCTTGGGCGAGAGGTTCTGGTACAAGCGCTTTGGGTGCGACCCAAACGACACCAAAGGACCTTGATTTTATTTCAAAAGGCAGAATAGGTTTTAGGCGATCGTTTGGTGCTTCCAGCATGAGAAACAAAGCCTTTGTCGTCACTGCCTTTGCTTTGTACAGTCTTCCGGCAAAGGCAACGATGCAGCACATGATCAGGCCTTGGACAAAGAGTGATGGGAGCAGAGGTGGTACAAGGAATTTTCTGTTGAGGATCAGCAAACATGCCACTCAAATCTTTCTACAACTTAGTGAAGCCTCTTTCAGAACAAAAAGCAAGTCAGCAGGTCTTGCGAACGAGATCATAAGGGCGATTTCTTCTCAAGCTATTCAAATCTCTAGAAAGCCTTTAAGACAAGCTTCGAGGCAATGTTGAAATCGGAACAGAAAAACCCGAAAGTAGGTATTTGGCTGGTTTTTCATATAGGCCGTTTGCTAAAGCTTTGGTTCCTGACATCATGAAGCTCTCTGATCGTAGGCCCTTGCGAGCTACAGCGAGGAAGTGGAGATGTCCACGTGGGCAGGCAAGCACAGGTGTTTTATCCAAGAAGTGACACTGCTTGCTTTGCTTATCGGCAAATGATTGAATGGAGAATCAGCTGTACCAAGATCCTGTCTGCACCGGGCCGTTTGGCTCCTGCGATCAAGAGTCACGAAACAGAAGCTCTGTCTGAAAGCCAACAGACTCTGCTCGAAAGCAGAACAAGATAACACTTCTGGAAAATGAATACTTGGTCAATTTGCTGGTATCTGCATCCAGCAAGAATATCACTTTTAGGTCACCATAGAAAGAGCCAGATTGAACATGCTTAAACATGCCTGAACTGCCATTATTGCATAGTTTGAGAATTTGAGACAAGCACAACACATCACGCATTAGTCATGTGTCTAGCGCAATGTGACCAGATGTGACCAGATGTCGTATTCTCGGTGCGTGTGATCGCATGGCTTGGGTCAACAACAACAAGCGAAATGCCCGGTTCAATCCAAACCGCCGGGACGATCGCTTATTGGATGCGGAGGTCACGGCCAGGCGGCCAAGACCCCAGAAGCCAGCGGGGCCAGCTGGCGAAGCGGGCGATTCCGAAAGCGAAGAACTCATCAACACCAAACCAGACTTTGTGCTGAGCATGGAAAGCGATTCTCGGGTAGATTGGCTTCAAATGGCGTTGATGCAAGCAGCCGAAGGCAAATTAAAGGCTGCAGCTTTGTACGAAGTCATGAAGCACAAAGCCTTTGTGCCCAGTGAAGCTTCACATCGCGGCAAGCTGAAGGCCATGCTAACAGCGAACCTGCACTTGTTCAGTGGGAAGCATAAAAAGGCTTTAGAGGAGGCAGCAAACTCATGGAGTGAAGGAGGTGAAAGTCGAAAAAGACGCAAAAGCAGCTCAAGTGAGAGCAGTTCCCGCAAACGTTCCAAAAAGGAGACGGGCTCAAAAGCAGATGATCGCAAGAAGGGAAAAGGGAAGGAGAGCTCAAGTACCAGTTCAGAGCGGACTCCGAAAACCAAAGTAGCCAAAGGTAAGGAGAAAAAACGCAAGTCGAGCAGCTCCTCAACGGAAAGCAAGCGGTCTCGTTCTGGACGGAAAGGCAAGCGTTGATGGGAATCAGTCCTGCGATTGGCCAAAGGTTTGAGTTTACGGCGAACAGCGCCGAACCTGCAACAGTGCTTTGATTGTCCAGTGCGGAAACAGCTGAAAAGTGCAGTCTTTTCAGGACCGCAATCAAAATTGGTGTGTTCCATGTTAGGCACAGCAATGAAACATGTTTGAGTCGATACATGTGTATATATATATTATATATATATTATAATATAATATAATACATATCATTTTAGATCAGATGGTATCACCTGAGCGAGGTATCTCATCGAGCCTGGGCTGGTGTGGTTGCAGCTACTTGGACAAACTGTATGTTCAATTATGCTTGCTGCCAGAACCTTGTGTTTGTGCCTGTCACATGTGTTTGCCAGGATTTTTTTTTTTCCTTTTTAAGTCTTCTTGGAGAAGAGAGTCCGAATATATCTGGAGCATGGTAAACCATTCAAATCCATTCAACCTTCCGAACCTTCCCTTTTTGTGTTCTTACAACAGGATTATATACAGTGGCTGGCACTCAGGGCGTTGCTGCACGCCACGCCTCACGTGCTGGATCTCGTTTGCGCTTGCAGGCTGCAGCAGCTGAAACCGTGTAAACTTCAAGACACTGACCAAAAATCGTGTTGTGCGACTTGTAAGCTGTTGTAATATGTAAAATATGCCGCACTCAATGTGCTACGCTGCTGGACTTCGCTGCCCAACTGTAGTTCTCTTTGTTGCAGACTCTGCGAAAGATCTGGGAGGCAGCTTTGGAGCCAGAGATGACCGAAACCAGTGCAGACTTGGAATCGCCAGAGACGGAGCAGGACAGACAAATCCGGCGTTTCTGGGACTGTTTAGTTAGTTTAGTGTTTTTTTTAGCGGAGTCTAGCCATTGAAAGTTCTTGATTTCAGATTGTCTCTGGTACCAACATGGCTTGCCATGGGGCCTTGCAACATTCTGCGCAGTCAGGATCCCGCTCTTGAAGATGAGAGCGCTGACCGGGTGGCAAAGCCAGGTCCCCTGGACGTTCGGAGAAGTTTTTCTCAAGCTTCTTAGGATCGCTTAGCACGACCGCTCAGCGCCTGGAGTGACATTTTGTCGATATTGTTTGTGCTGGCCGATGAAATCTCTCTTGCTGTTCTTGCCATTCTCTCCTCTGGTGATGTCTGAATCCACAGAACGCTGGGTCTCAGGTCCATGAAGTTGTTGGACGAGTACAGCGAGGCCACCAACTTCCAAGGGAGATCCTGGGATCTTGGCAGAGTCGAGTCAGCTGGCAGCCAGCCGCTGTGCAGGAGATGCATCCGGGTCACAAACCTGGACGCTTTGCTGAAGTGGGCCCAGAGTCAGGGCCCTGGGGGCTAAGCTGCTGCGGGACCTTAGTAGTGAAAAACAGATGGCCGCCCCGGGCCACACCTTGGGGGCGGTATCAACTGAGGTTCGAAGGAATGGAGTTTGATGGCTTGAGGTGGAAGATGCAATCGACAGGAGATGTGCATGATGTGGATGATGGGATCATGTGTTATGCTCTGATGATAGAACCATCAGTCTCAACAGTTGATGCGCTGCAGACTGCATTCGTGTACCATCAGTGGGGCCCAGGCACATGGAAGAAGCAGAGACTGCGAGAGATGTGACAAATGAGTTGAGTTGTTGTCAGAGTGTTTGGAACGGATCCGACTCTCGTTTATGGTTTCAGCATGTTTCAGCATGATTTACCCTTTGGCGGAAATGGCATGCAATCTTTCGCTCTACCCGACTCTGCCCTATGACTTGAGAAGGATTGCTCCCCCAAAGTGCAGTTACCCATTGACACCGCAGGAGGGGATCCCTCGCAGTCTTCCCAGAGCCAGGCAAGGAGCCCAAAAGGTCACCGTTTCCTCAGCATTACCAACACCTGGAATAAGCGAAAAAGCTCAAAGATCTCAATACATACTCTTCCTGAGCACAAGATCCAAATTCTGTTTGCTAGGCCGCACCAGGAAGATTCCATATTCCAAGAGCATGATTTCGGTTTTGAAATTGGAATGTTTTGAGGTGCTAAGTTGAAGAATATTCTAAGTGCTAGTTCGCTCCCATACAGGCTAATCCCCCCAAAAAGGGCAAGATGTGTAGTGCAGGATACTGTAAGACTGTGGTAGAAGGAAGAGATCCTGCACCACCTCGGATGAATACTATGGAATTATCAGCTAACCGCCTATCAATTGCTCCAGGATTCCGGTCATCAACAGTCGCATCGAAGGTTTAGTGTGGCCTTCGATTGATGTTTTCGCTTTTCAAACTGTGATGAAGGCAGCCCTGCTGTTGCAGCGTTCCTACTCTTCCTTTTTTCGTTTTCCCCCCTACAGTAGGTCTTGACTGATTACCAGGCACGAGAGTGAATATGAGGATGGACACTGCCGACAAACATCAGGAACATAATTACACTTTGAATCGCTCAAGGCTCTCATGACTTTGAGCGAAGAGGATCGCATGTTGGCCACAAAGTATGAAGCGGCAGGTGTGAATGGCAGCTTTTTTTTTTGTTGTGGCAATATGAGCCAAAAAAACAAGTCCATGGCTTGTTTGACTTGATTCTCGACTGCACTTTTTTTCTTGCCCCAGCACTTGTGCAGGTGGTCTTGGGCTGTGTCTGAATCGGGCATGGACAATCCCGGACCGTGATGCTGTCGCGAACTAGGCATTTAGGAAGAATCAGGGGAAACTAACGCAGGGGTTTACCAGATGTTGTAGAGTTGTCGAAGTGTGCCGTGTAAACCGAAAGACAGAGGCGATCAAACTATCAGCGTCACGCCGTGCATTCACCACGGAGCATCCTGCTGCAGCAGCTGCATCCGATGCCTCGGAAGGACAAACTTCGTGCCGAAGCACGGAGCCTGCTACGAAGTGTGGCTGGCGAGCCGGAGGTGATGTGGTTTCTGAGAGCACAATCAGCACGTTGTTCACAACTAAGTGTGGACTCAGTGTGGACTAATTTTACTTTTCATGTACCGCTCATGTCCAGTCTTGAACGTCGAAACAGTTTGATCTTTGGTGAACTTCTGTCCAAGCTGGGCAAGCCATGGCGAGCCTAAGTTTATTTTGACAACCTCTACTGACTTGCTTCTGGTAGGAAGGTGATGAAGAGCTGATGGCTGACTCCATGCTGGACTCAGAAAGAGTGAATGTGCGCCTGTTACATTGCTGCAAGGGCCGAGTCAATCTGATATCGCAACTTCCAGGTACCTTGGGATGAGCTCAAGTCCCAGCTGGGTACCAAAGAGGCAAAGACAAGACACGCCGGAAGTTTCGACACTTAAACATTTGCAGGCATGTGCACTTGTAGTAGTTCTGGTCTGATTTCAGCTTCAAGGTTTTTCTCAAATTGTCTTTTTTCTCTCAAAAAGGCTCTTAGCTTTTCAGGCCTTCTTTTCACTTCGTCATCTTGGCTAGGTAGGCCCTGTTGAAAGGGCAGCTCTCTTGCTTCATGCTGCGGATATTGCTGAGGAACGTGAGGCAGGCTGTGCCGTGCACCTGCAACGCAATATATAACAGTTGCTTTGCGTTGGCAGGCGGTGATGCGGAATACTTGGAGTGACATTGCCTGCCTGGCGACACTTGCAAGCATGTGCTGTGCAAGAATGAAATGGTCTCTTGGGTCGAGTGCCGACATCAACAAGAACACAGTGGGTGGCAGATTGTGTGCAAACATGCCAAGCCTGATGCATTTCTAAGCGCCTTGTGCCTAGCTGCCATGTATTGCAGGCATTTGGAGGTGGGGAGATGTCAAATGCTGAGCTGGTCGCACGGCTTGAGAGACAGTTTGCAGGGTCAGGGGGCCCAGTGGGGCCCAGTGGCCCAGTCGCCAAGTCTCAAGATTCTGAAGGATGTCTTCATCTAAGCCCAGTTGCATTCGTGCATGCACGAGTTGAGATGAGGCAGCTGGTTAAGTCAGCAGAGGTTCGAATTCGTCATCGAAAGGAGCAGGAGAAGAAGGCAGAGCAGGACAAGATTCAAGCTGGATTGACCTGCTGCCTCAAACATGAATTTGATTGAATTTGCAGATGTATACAAGATGTGTTCATGTTAATGGCTTTCTGGTGAGTCAGCCCAAACCTGACGTAACATTCTTGCTCAGCCTAGCAACGGATACCGAACGTCCTAAGTGCAGTCCTGTAGCAAAAAGTCAAACAGCCAAGGAATGCTGAGCGGAGCTTCCACCCCGGCCCATTGGAAGTATTCTGCTGATTTCTTGTGTCATTGCGCATCAGGGAACAAAGAAGCCGGAAGAGACAGAGAAGAGGGAGCAAGGGGTCCAGGCCAAACACATTAGCGCAGAATGTCATCCCGCTGTTGGTGCAGCAGAAATCAAAGCACGCGCATGATCATGATGTGTATTAACAACTTAAATTGGTTTGCTGATGTGTGATGTGTTTGATTTGTCTGCTTTACACTGAGTTGTTTTTGCGAGGACACAGAGTACATGAATAAACAGACGACAGTTTGCCAAAGACGGTGCTTTGTCTCTAGACATCGTCCAAGAATTGGTATGGTTAATGGTTGCAGTGCAAGGAACCAAGGAAACTGGGGTGCTACACACTATCACCAAACCAACACCTTGATTGACAACCGAACCTGACATATTGGGTTTCCCAACTGGTCATAATCCTACCCGATGACCTTGCTCATTTGAATCATTTGGACAAATGGAAAGACATCAGACATCCCAGCTTTGTACCTGTCAAAGTAAGCAACTTTAAAGTGCTTGATGGCCAACAGCCATGTATTTCTACTTTTTCCCCAATCGGGACTACGCCGTTGGTGCTGTTTCAGGCGGGGTCCACGGCAAAGTCGGGTAGACGTTTCACAAAGTGTTGTTGGATTTTCAATCATGGGCCATTGGGAATTGCTGTTTATCTTGTCATTCTCACGCTACTAGCCTACATTATCTCCACTTAGGGAACAATCCGATTTGGGCTTGGACAAGCCCCAAATTTGCACGCATTGAGTTTCGCTGTGTTTTTGCACGGAAAACAAAATAATGTGCTGCGTTGCCAAAAAGCACAGGCATCCTAGCATCCTGTATTGCAGTGACGTTGTCGCATCCCATTGAGCAGCCTGACAGCATTCAGATTGAAAAGAAAAGCATATTGGCATCATATTGGCATATTTTTTGAATATGCCAGAAATAGACTATGCTTTCGGCAAGGTCCGTCAAGGTGAGGATGCAGACCGCCCAGCATATAGGTGTCTCTTGGCGCTCTCACCAAAATTGTATGTTTTTTCGAATGTTTTTTATTGTCAGTTCTCGTGATTTGTGGTTTCCGATGTCAGTTCTTGGGCCAGGTGTTCTTGCATTGCATCACTAAGGAGCCCACCCTCCTTGGTCGTGTCACCAAGCTGCTGTGGAGGCAAGCCTAAGCCTGACATGGGGGCTTCGTCTTAGTCAGGTTTTCAACTTCTCAACATTTCTCAAAACATAAAAGTACCTGGTAGATCCTGGTATCAATTTGCAGTATTCATGGTGGGCTGAGTTGGGTGGCATTGAAGTGCTGGTTCTTACGGGGTTGTCAATGGAGAAATATTGCTTTGAAAGATCATTCAGAGCAGATGGATTCCATGGGCAGTTGAACTTGTTGTCCTGTGGTCATCATTGTCATCTTTGGGTTATTGGTGTACAAATTCTGGCAGGTGGCTTCAGGTGTGTCTTTCGTTCTTCATTCTATTCACCCCGCTTCGCGTGGGGTGGCCGCCCACACCGCAGGTTTATTTCGGTCCGTGAGAGGGGCTAAGGGTGGTTTTCCCCCGTGGGGGCTCTTCAAGCTAAGAAGTTTCAATAAGAAA